>Ga0210040_10007202_pt1 | contig 13594 bp, 9 predicted proteins | sample CryGeyCG12114_NA_FD_185462 | JGI IMG/M metagenome (GOLD analysis project Ga0210040, IMG submission 185462) | Groundwater microbial communities from aquifer - Crystal Geyser CG19_WC_8/21/14_NA (SPAdes) (version 2) | ecosystem: Environmental > Aquatic > Deep subsurface > Groundwater | place: USA... | reverse complement strand
TCGGCGTTGTTTAGCGTGCTCAACTCCCAGCTGGTGCAGAAGCACCCGCCCCTGCGCCTCACCCTCTACGAAATGACCGGCGCCTGCCTGAGCATCGTCTTGTTCCTACCCTTCTACAGTCGCTACTTCACCGCGGGCGCGGGCCTGCACCTTTCGCTCACCGGCTACGATTGGCTATGGCTGCTGCTGCTGGCCGGCGTATGCACTGTCTACGCCTTCTCGGCTTCCGTGGAACTGATGAAGCGCCTGTCGCCGTTCGTGGTCAACCTCACCATCAACCTGGAGCCCGTGTACGGCATTCTGCTGGCCGTGCTGATGTATGGTCTGCACGTGGCGGGCTTCGAGAAAGAGCAGCTATCCACGGGCTTTTACCTGGGCACGGCTATTATTCTTTCCAGCGTGCTCATCCACCCGGTGCTGGATCACTGGAACAAGCGCCGCATGCTGAAGCGCAATCCGGTACTGGCGTAGGGGCGCGTTGCACGCGCCCGTCGTTACCGGGGTTGGTTGTAACGAGAATGTTCAACCTCAGCAACGACGGGCGCGTGTAACGCGCCCCTACAGCTTACCGCGCCATACCTGGTAGGAATCCGGCCACGCTAGCGCGGGCGCTTCTTCCCTACCCTCGAACAGCCCATACACCGCCGAGCCCGAGCCAGACAGACTCACGTAAGTAGCATCTGCGGCGTAGAGCGCCTGCCGGATTTCGTATAGAATGGGGTAGGCCGGCGTCAGGGCTTCCTCGAAGTCGTTGCTGACGGTGTCGCGCCAGGTGGCCATGGGTGCGGCAATGGCCATGCGCAGATCATGCTGGGGCGGGCGGGGCGCCACGCGGGCGTAGGCTTCGGCAGTGCTGATGTGCAGATTGGGGTAGACCACCACGCACGCGGTGCCCGCCAACGACAGGCTGATGGGCTGAAAAACGTCGCCCTTCTCGTGGGCAAAAACCGGTTTATTTTCGATAAAAAAAGCGCAATCGGAGCCGAGGCGGCGGGCGTAGCTTACCAAGGCATCAGTCGAAAGCTGCAAGTCGAATAGCCCGTTGATAGCCTTCAGCGCAAACGCCGCATCGGCGGAGCCACCGCCCAGCCCGGCCCCAATGGGCACTACCTTGTGCAAATGCAACTGCGCGGGCGGCAGGTTGAAATCGGCTTTCAGCAGCTCGTAGGCCCGCAGGCACAGGTTGGTGCTGGGGTCGCCGGGAATGGGTAGGCCGGTGAGTGTGAGGGTCGTATCGGCGGCGGGCAGCACCTCCAGCGCATCGGTCCAGGGCAGCGGCACAAACACCGATTCGAGGTTGCGGAAGCCGTCGGGCCGCAGGCTGGTGATGTAGAGGCCGAGGTTGAGCTTGGCGTTGGGAAAGACGAGCATGGAGGGGCGCCTGGCAGACGCCGATGCAAGGGCGCCCGTTGGTTAAAAAACTGCCGCGCTGCCGCAGCTACCAGCGAAGCTACAGCTTCTCCGGCATAGAAACGCTATTTTTACCGCGTGTATGGCTGATGCAACCCCGTCTGCTACCTGGTACGCCCGCCGCGGCAAGCGCCTGCTCGACGTCGGGCTGGCCGCGCCGCTGGTGGTCCTCACGGCGCCGCTGCTGCTGCTCGCGGCTGGCTTGCTGGCCCTACCCAACCGAGGCCACGTGCTGTTCCGGCAGCCACGCCCCGGCCAGCACGGCCGCCTGCTCACGCTCTACAAGCTCCGCACCATGACCGAGGCCCACGACGCCCACGGCCAGCTACTGCCCGACGCCCGGCGCCTCTCCCGCCTCGGCCGCTGGGTGCGCGCCACCTCCCTCGATGAGCTGCCCCAACTCTGGAACGTGCTGCGCGGCGACCTGAGCCTGGTAGGCCCGCGCCCGTTGCTGACGCAGTACCTGCCGCTCTACTCGCCCCGGCAGGCCCGGCGCCACGAGGTGCGGCCCGGCATTACGGGTTGGGCGCAGGTAAATGGGCGCAACGCCATCAGTTGGGAAGCAAAATTCCGGTATGATGTGTGGTACGTCGAACACCTCAGTTTAAGCCTCGATTTGCGCATTTTGTGGCGCACGGCCGGGCGCGTGCTGGGTGCCCACGGCATCACGGCGCCCGGCGAGGCCACTACCACGGCCTTCACCGGCTCTACTCCCGAATCTGATTTAACATGAACAACGCCCCTACTCCCCTTACCTCTTCCGTGGCTACGGCGCCCCTACCCACCGCGCCGCAGCCGCTGGCCATCTTCGGGGCCGGCGGGCTGGGCCGCGAGGTGCTGGTGCTGGTTCGGCAGCTCAACGAAGTAGCGCCCACCTGGGACCTGGTAGGCTTCTACGACGACCAGCCACCCGCCACCGACCTCATACACGGCCTGCGCTACCTTGGCACCGCCGACGACCTGAACGCCTCCCCTACCCCGCTGGCCGTGGTGGTGGCCGTAGGCAGCAGCCGCAGCCGGACCGCCGTGGTAGCCCGCCTCACGGCCCCGCAGCTGCGGTTTCCTACCCTCATTCATCCCGGCGTGGCCTGCCAGAGCTACCAGCACCTGCAAATCGGGGTGGGCTGCCTCATCACCCAAGGCTGCATTCTGACGACGGACATTCGCCTGGGCAACCACGTTCTGCTCAATTTGGGCTGCACCGTGGGCCACGATGCCGTGCTGGAAGATTTCTGCTCCCTGATGCCCCACGCCAACGTGGGCGGAGCCGCCTACCTCGAAGCCGGCGTGTACCTGGGCACCAATGCAACGGTTATCAACCAGGTGCGGATGGGCGCGGGCGCTATTCTGGGGGCTGGCGCCGTGGCCGTGCGCAACCTGCCGGCTCGTTGTACCGCCGTGGGCGTGCCGGCCAAAGTCATTTAACAAGTAGCCTTTAACATTGATCCGTTGCTGGTTATCAATTGCCCATTATTTAGCCTGAATAATAGCTTGTAGGTTTGCGTACGCGTTGACTTAGCAGCAGTAACGTGTTTTTTTGTACCGTTGACACCAGTTGGCAGTCACCAGGCCTCACACCCTGGTCCCTGTTAAATGATCAATGTTAACTGTTAAATGATTTATGCGCAGCCAGGATTACGACCGAATTTACCTTTCCCCGCCCCACCTCGGTCGGCACGAGCTGAACTACCTGCACAAGGCTATTGAAGACAACTGGGTGGCGCCCATTGGCCCCAACCTCACGGGCTTCGAGCAGGACCTGTGCCAGTATACCGGCGCGGCGCACGCCGTGGCCCTCACGTCGGGCACGGCGGCCATTCACCTGGGGTTGAAGCTGCTGGGAGTAGGCCCCGGCGACGAAGTGCTGTGCCCATCGTTCACCTTCGTGGCCACGGCCAACCCGGTGCTCTACCTGGGCGCTACCCCGGTGTTCATCGACAGCGAGCCGACCACTTGGAATATGGACCCCGCCCTATTACGCGCAGCCATTGAGGACCGCTTGCGGCTGGGCAAGCGTCCGAAAGCGCTTATTCTGGTGCACCTCTACGGCATGCCGGCCCAATTGGCGGAGCTACTGGCCATTGCGACGGAGTATAGTATTCCCGTGTTGGAAGACGCCGCCGAAGCCCTCGGCGCCCGGTACCAGGGCCAGCCGGTGGGTGGTTTTGGGGCAGTAGGGGTTTTTTCCTTCAATGGCAATAAGATTCTGACGACCAGCGGCGGCGGCGCCCTCGTCACCAATACCGCCGACTATGCCCGCCGCGCCTTGTTTCTGGCTACCCAGGCCAAGGACGCCGCGCCCCATTATCAGCACTCCGAAGTAGGCTACAACTACCGCCTCAGCAATCTGCTGGCGGGCATCGGCCGCGGGCAGATGGAGTTGTTGGAAGACCGCGTGAAAAAGCGCCGCGAAATCTACGCCTGGTACCAAGACAAGTTGCGCGACGTGCCCGGCCTCGCCTTCGGCCCTACCGAGCCGGCCGGTGGCCGCAGCAGCCGCTGGCTCACGGCCGTGTTGCTCAATCCAGCCGAAACCACCACGACGCCCGAGCAGCTGCGCCTGCACCTGGAAACCCGCAACGTCGAGAGCCGCCCGCTCTGGAAGCCGCTGCATCTACAGCCCCTTTTCGCCACGACGCCCGTGTACGGCGGCACCGTTTGTGCCAACTTATTTGAACGCGGGCTGTGCCTACCCTCCGGCTCGGCCATGACCGAAGATGATTTACGACGTGTGGCGGAAGCTATTTGTGAAGTAATGCCGCAGTAAATCAGTACAAAGCACCGTCAACTAGTAATAGAAGTTCAATCGATGGCATTAAGAGTACAAAATATAAATACTGTAGTATAACCGATAGGCGCTTGGTACAACTCAGCTAGCCAGCGCTTGCTCCAAATCGGCCAGCAATTCTTCTACTGGCTCGATGCCCACTGAGAGCCGCACCAGCCCTACTGTGATGCCCAGTGCCTGCTGCTGCTCCGGCGAGAGGGCGCGGTGTGAGGTACCCAAGGGGTAGGACAGCGACGAATCGACGCCCGCCAACGACGGCGCGAACGGAAACCGCTGACTTCGCTGCATAACGCGGTTTACAACGGCCTCATCGTCGGCCAGCAGGAAGGACAGCATGCCGCCGAATTGCCCCTGCCCTTGCTCGGCGGCCAGCGCGTGCTGCGCGTGCGTGGGTAGGCCGGGGTAGTACACCTCGCGCACACCGGAGTGCTGGGCCAGAAACTGCGCAATAGCCAAGGCGTTGTGGCTGTGCTCGCGCACCCGCAGGCGCATCGTTTTCAGGCCGCGCACGGCCAGCCAGCTCTCCATCGGGCTTAGCGTGAGACCGTAGAACACGCCAATTTGCCGCAGCCGGGCGGCGGTATCGGCATCGCCAGCTACGGCGGCGCCGGCCGTTACATCGGAGTGACCGGCAATGTACTTCGTGACGCTGTGCAGCACGATGTCGGCACCCAAGGCCAGCGGCTTGGTAATGAGGGGAGTAGCAAACGTGTTATCCACCACCAACTTCAGGCCGTGGCGGTGGCACTCCTCGGCGGCCCGGCGCAGGTCGGCCACGCGCAGCAAGGGGTTGCTGATGGTCTCGCAAAGGAGTAGGCGAGTCGTGGGCTGCACAAACGGCTGTAAGTCGTAGAGCTGCTCAAAGGGCACGTACGTCACAGCAATGCCCATGCGGCTCAGCTCCGCATTCAGTAGGGCCGCCGAGCCGCCATAGATATCGGCCGCGCACAGCACATGGTCGCCGGCCTGGCAGTACACCGCCATGGCCGCAAAGATGGCCGCCATGCCCGAGCCCGTGGCCACGGCCCCCGCGCCGCCTTCCAGCTGGTTTACGGCCTCCGCCAGCTCGTCGGAGTTGGGGTTGCCGTTGCGCGAATAGAGGTAGCGGCTCCCCGGCTCCGCGAAATATTGCTCAAGCTCGTTCAAATCAGCGAATTTGAAAACCGAGGTCTGATAGATTGGAGTGATTTTGGGATTGATATGCATAGGAACTGCCTTGATGGACTGCACAGGTATGGTGGCCGCAAGCTACGTCAGGCAACCCACTTTTGAGGTAAAGCGCATATTTTTTAGATAATTTTTCATAGATAAGCCACCATGACCCAAGCGAGTAATGAATATGGTAAAACAACTATTTCTCTTGAGGAACCGGTTTAAGCTGACACTTACCAGACCTGGACTTTTCTCGGCGATATTCAGCGGGATTGGACCCTACTTCGAAAGCAGCTTTTACCCGCTGTGAACCCTATTGATTAGTCTGCATTTGCACTAGATTGGGTCACCATTTATCACCATCATTCTTTCATTTATTCCCCTTATATGTTGAAAAAACTTTACCCTCTTACCCTGGCATTATTAAGTGCAGGAGCTACTCTGGCCCAAACCCGCCCGCCCGGCCTACCCCAGCCCGCCCAGGCCACGGAGAACTACGTGTTCAACCCCACTTTCAAGCCGGACCCCAACTCGCGCATCGAGGTCGACCTGCAGCAGCTCTACTTCCGCTCGCAGGCAATGCATTCGCCCCAGCAACTGCAAAAGGAGTTTGAGGCGTTAAATTTCAAGGTGCCCTCCTCGGAGGCGCAAACCAATGCTGCCCCGCGCGGCAGCGCCGCCGGCGCGACGCCTACCGTGCTGGTGCGCATCACGGCCAAAGACGTGGATGCCCTGCTACCCCAGCTCAATTCGCGGGGTTTTCAGGTGGTCAGCTCGTTTCCAAAGCTCCACTTCGTGGAGGGCTACCTGCCCGTGGCGGAGCTAGCGCCTAACCAGGGCGTCAGCAGCCTCGACCGGCAGGGTTTACTGGGCGTACTGCCCATCCTGCTGCCGCACAACAACGTGGGCAAGGTGCAAAACCAGGCCGACTTCGTGATGGAAGCCAACCGGGTGCGCGGCGCCAAGCCCACCGGCTACACTGGCAAGGGCGTGCGCGTGGGCGTGCTTAGCGACTCCTACAACGCCCTGAACGGGGCCGCCGCCGACATCGCCTCCGGCGACCTGCCCAACAACGTGCAGGTGATTCAGGACCTGGCTGGCCAGAGCGACGAGGGCCGGGCCATGATCCAGCTCATCCACGATGTGGCTCCCGATGCCGGCCTGGCCTTTGCCACGGCTTTCATCAGCGAGGGCGGCTTTGCCAACAACATCCGCGCCCTAGCTGATCCGGCACAGGGTAACTGCAAAATCATTGTTGATGACATTTTCTACTTCGCTGAGCCCTTCTTCCAAGATGGCGTAATTGCCCAGGCAGTGGAAGAAGTGACGGCCAAGCAAGGCGTCGCCTACTACTCATCGGCGGGCAACCAGGCCAATAGCTCGGTGGAGTACATTTCGCCGGTGTTCCTGCCGACTACCAAGGGTGCCGCCGACCTCAACTTTGCCCCGGAAGGCAGCCCTACTGATACGCGCCAGCGCTTCCGCATTCCGCGAAATGGGCGATTCACGCTGTCATTGCAGTGGGATGACCCGTTCTACACCACCAACGGCGTAAAGACCGACCTGGACCTGTACCTGCTGCGCGCCAACGGCGACACCGTGGTACGTCGCACCACCAACAACCTGCTCAACCAGTCGCCGGTAGAAGTGTTAGGCTTCAACAATACCCTAGCTAACGACACTACCACGTATTACGATCTAGTCGTGCGCCGTCGCCCCGGCACCCCCGACCCCAAGCGCGTAAAATATATTCTGTTTAGCGGCAACCCGGCGCTGGAATATTTCCTGGGCGCCGGCACCATTGTGGGCCACGCTGCTGCTGCTAATGCGCAGGCTGTGGCCGCCGTGCCAGCTTACAACCGGCTGGTGATGGAGAGCTTTTCGTCGTTCGGCTCGCCTACTATTCTGTTTGCACCGGACGGCACGCGCCTACCCTCCCCGGCTCCCCGACCTAAGCCCGACATCACCGCGCCCGATGGCGTAAGCACAACGTTCTTCGGAGGAAACTTTGCTGATCCGCAGGACGGCTACTTGTTCTTTGGCACGTCGGCGGCGGCGCCTAATGCCGCAGCGGCGGCGGCCCTACTCCTGCAGTCGAACCCCAACCTGACCCAGAACCTGCTTAAGCAGCGCCTGCAAAGCACGGCCCGCGACCTACTCACCCCCGGCTTCGATAACCGAAGTGGCGCAGGACTGATCAACGTGTACGACGCCATCTTCGGCCAGGCTAAACCCGTGGCCGGGCCCATCATTGAAACCTTTGACGACGGCCCCGGCCTGGCTCGGCAGTGGTTGCTGACTGACCGCCAGGGGGCGCGCACGCTGGTGCGCAACAGCTTTGGACCAGCCTCGGCGCCCGGCCAGCTTATTCAGGACAGCTTCCTACCTAGTTTCGGCATCACGGGCACCAACGAAGCTACGCTGCTGCTGGACCTGGCCGCTACGCCTACCGGCGGCTGGACCCTGACGTTCCGCCACAAGAAGTTTGCCGGCGAGGACAACCAAACGATGCCAGCCAGCTTCACGGGGAATAGCAACACCGACGGTGTGGCCCTGAGCACAAATGGTGGCACTACCTGGTACCGCCTCTACGACCTTGCCAACGACACCGCCTCCACGACGACTTACAAAACCACCAGCATCGACCTGACGGCGTTTGCCAAGCAGCGCAACCTCACGCTGGGTACGGATGTGCGCATCCGCTTCCAGCGCTACGGTACCGGCCGCACCGACGCCACCAACCCCGCCCTGCGCGGCGGTCGGGCCTTCGACGACGTGGCCGTGACGGGTCCTACCGACCGCGAGGCGCCCGTGGCGTTGTTCACGGTTTCCACTACGCCGGACAGTACCATTTGCCCCGGCTCTTCGGTGCAGTTCCGTAGCGCCGTATTGTTTGGTAAGCCCACCTCCTACCAGTGGCAGTTTCCGGGCGGCATTCCGGCCACCAGCACCGAGATGAATCCGTTGGTTACCTACCCCACAGCCGGTATCTACGACGTGACGCTGACCGTGACTACGGACAAGGGCACGGCCACGCGCACCGTAAAGGGCGCCATCAGCGTGTCGGACGAGGTGCCAGTAGCGGCCTTTGCCATTCAGCCGGTTACGCCGCTGTGCATTGGCTCTATCATTCAGCTCGTCAACCAATCGGCCATGACGCGTTGCAACACGACCTTCGCCTGGTCGATGCCCGGTGGCTCGCCAGCCACCAGCACGGCCATGAGCCCGACGGTCAGCTACGCCAAGGCTGGCACATACACGATTACGCTGACCGCGACCAATGCCAACGGCTCGACCACTCAGACCAAGACTGTTATCATTCAGGAAGGCGCGTCGCTGCCCTACGCCGAGAAGTTTGAGCAGGGCCTACCCAAAACCTGGGCCGTCATCAACCCCGACAATAGCATCACCTGGGACATTAATCCCAGCGTAGTGCGCAAGGATGGCACCCGCGGCCCCGCCCTCTCGCTGCCCTTCGGCCCCTACGACGCCCTGGGCCAGCGGGACTACCTGCTCTCGCCCCTACTGAACCTGGCTGCTACCCAGCCCACGCTGCGCTTCGACTTGTCATATGCGCCCTACACGTCGCCGCAGGCCGCCAACGACTCGCTGGCCGTGTTTGTGTACGAGTCGTGCTCCAACAACCAGTTGGGTAGGGTGTACCTGAAGTCGGCCACTATGGGCCTACCTACGGCGGCACCGCAGGATGCCTTCTTCACGCCCAGCGCCGCCAGCCAGTGGCGCGAGGAAACCGTGGACCTGTCGGCCTACGCGAGCAAGGTAGTGTACCTGCGCTTCGTGACCTACAACCAGTACGGCAACAACCTGTACCTGACCAACGTGCGCGTCGATAACAACACCGTGACCGGCACCCGCGCCCAGGCCGATGCACTGGCCCTCCAAGCCTACCCTAACCCGGTAAATGGCGGCGCAGCCCTCACGCTACAACTACCCCAGCTGGCCGGCACGGCCAACATCCGCCTCGTGGACGCCGTGGGTCGCGTGACCTGGCAGACCCAGTTGGCGCTGAGCGCTACTACCTCGGTACGCCACACGGTAGCTACGCCGCTGGCGGCGGGCATCTACACCGTGCTCTGCCAGACCGCCGACGGCAAGATGTTCTCCCGCCGCGTGCTCGTGCAGCAGTAGGGCCGTTCGTTTTTTTTGCCAATAGAAAGCCTCGCCGGAAATTCCGGCGGGGCTTTTTAGTGCACTTCTAATACGAGACGGTTACATCAGCGACAGTAGCGTGGAAACCCATTCCGCGTTACTGTTCGGGCGCCCTACTCCCTAGACACAACAAAGCCCGACCGTTCCATAGAACAGTCGGGCTTTAACCGTTAATCAGCTTGGCTAACTACGCCTGAATGGACTCGGCCAGTACAATCACGTTGTTGCGCAGCACCTCGACCACGCCGCCGTCGATGTTGAACGACTCGCGGCCCGTGGTACCGGTTACGGTTACCGCACCAGCCTTCAGCGCCGAAATCAGCGGGGCGTGGTTGTTCAGCACCTCAAACAGGCCATCAAGACCCGGCAACTGCGCCGATGACACCTCTCCTTCGAATACCTTCCGGTCCGGCGTGATGATTTCTAAATGCATATCTTTTTAATTGTTAAATGGTCGGATGGTCAAATAGTTAATACGAGAACGACCAACCAGTTAACCATCCGACCATTAAGCCATTCAAATTACTTCGCCTCGGCAATCAGACGCTCACCTTTGGCCACGGCATCTTCGATGGTGCCTACCAGGTTGAAGGCCGCCTCGGGCAGGTTGTCGTGCTTGCCGTCGATGATTTCGTTGAAGCCGCGGATGGTATCCTTGATGTCAACCAGTACGCCTTGCAGGCCGGTGAATTGCTCAGCCACGAAGAAGGGCTGTGACAGGAAGCGCTGCACGCGACGAGCACGCGTTACTACCTGCTTGTCCTCCTCGGAGAGTTCATCCATACCCAGGATGGCAATGATGTCTTGCAATTCCTTGTAGCGCTGGAGCAACTCTTTCACGCGCTGAGCGGTGTTGTAGTGCTCATCGCCCAGGATTTCAGCCGACAGAATGCGTGAGGTGGAGTCCAGCGGGTCTACTGCGGGGTAGATACCGAGTTCGGCAATCTTCCGGGAAAGTACCGTGGTAGCGTCCAAGTGGGCAAACGTGTTGGCCGGGGCCGGGTCCGTCAAGTCATCAGCGGGCACGTATACGGCCTGCACCGAGGTGATAGACCCACGCTTGGTAGAGGTAATACGCTCCTGCATGGCACCCATTTCCGTGGCCAGCGTGGGCTGGTATCCTACGGCCGACGGCATCCGACCGAGTAGGGCCGATACCTCCGAGCCCGCCTGCGTGAAGCGGAAAATATTGTCGATGAAGAACAGAATGTCGCGGCCGGCACCCTGGCCGTCGCCGTCGCGGAAGCTTTCGGCAATGGTCAGACCCGACAAGGCCACACGAGCACGGGCTCCGGGCGGCTCGTTCATCTGGCCGAATACGAGCGTCGCCTGCGACTTCTCCATTTCTTCCATGTCTACCTTGCTCAGGTCCCAGCCACCTTCTTCCATCGAGTGCTTGAACGCCTCGCCGTAGCGGATGATGTTAGCCTCAATGAATTCGCGCAGTAGGTCGTTGCCCTCACGGGTACGCTCGCCTACTCCGGCAAACACCGACAGACCCTCGTAGGCCTTGGCCACGTTGTTGATCAGCTCCTGAATGAGTACGGTTTTGCCTACTCCGGCGCCGCCAAACAGGCCAATTTTACCGCCCTTTACGTAGGGAGCCAGCAGGTCAATTACTTTGATGCCAGTGAAGAATACTTCCGACGAGGTAGCCAGATCTTCGAAGGCAGGCGCGTGACGGTGAATCGACATGGCCCCCGCGCTCTTGGGCTGCGGAATACCATCAATGGCTTCGCCAATCACGTTGAACAGACGTCCTTTCACGCCGTCGCCGGTGGGCATGGAGATGGGCGCGCCCAGATCATACACGTCGGCGCCGCGGGAGAGGCCCTCCGTCGAGTCCATAGCGATGGTGCGCACCCGGTCTTCGCCCAGGTGCTGCTGGCACTCCAGCACGACGACCTGGCCGTTGTCTTTCGTTACTTGTAATGCGTCGAGGATATTGGGCAGCTTGGCGCCCTCACCCGCAAAGCTCACGTCCACGACGGGACCGATGACCTGGGTGATTTTACCGATATTCGCCATTGCGGTTTTTAAAGTAGGGATGGTGCGAGATTTCAGGCCGCAAAACTACGGCTAAATCGTCGCTTTGCCAAGGGCTCGTTTTCAGAAAATCCACTTTCTACTTCTGCGTTCATGGCCTGAAAATCAGGGTTCCTATGAGTAGGGGTTGGTATTTTTCGCCTTCCAACAAGTAATTACCTAAAAAAATAATTGCTTAAAAATTTGCCTTGAATGCAAGCTGTCGTACATTTGCACACCCAAACGGCACACCCCGCTTGGAACTTTGTCCGATGGTGTAACTGGCAACACGCTTGATTTTGATTCAAGAAAGTCCAGGTTCGAGCCCTGGTCGGACAACTGCTCAACTACCCGCGAAAGGCGCTGTATCTCCTCCTAGAGATTGGCGCCTTTCGCTTTTTTATTTTCTGCCCAGTGGGCCGGGGCTCCCCTACTCCGATGTGGTTGTGCTACCTTGTCGCCTTCTCTTCCTTCGTCCCTAACCACTTCACCTTATGTCTCAGCACGTCAAAATATTTGCGGGCAACGCCTCGCCCGAACTAGGCGCGAAGATTGCCGCCGCCTACGGCACCAAACTCGGCGACCTTAGCATTCAGCGCTTTGCCGATGCCGAGCTGGGCCCGAGCTTCAACGAAAGCATCCGGGGTTGCGCCGTGTTTCTGATTCAGAGCACCAACCCGCCAGCCGAAAACCTGATGGAGCTGATGCTGATGGTGGACGCTGCCAAGCGCGCCTCGGCCGCTTCCGTGACGGTGGTGATGCCCTACTACGGCTATGCCCGCCAAGACCGCAAAGATAAGCCACGTGTGAGCATTGGGGCCAAAGTGGTAGCCGACTTCGTGCAGAGTGTGGGCTCCGACCGCCTGATGACCTGCGACCTACACGCTGGGCAGATTCAGGGCTTCTTCGATATTCCCGTTGACCATCTCGACGGGGCCGCCGTAACCGTGCCCTACATCAAGTCGCTGAACCTGGAAAACCTGATTTTTGCCTCCCCCGACGTGGGCGGCGTGGTGCGCACCCGCACATTTGCCAAGCGCTTCGGCGCCGAAATCGTGGTGTGCGACAAGATGCGTCTGCGGGCCAATGAGATTGCCTCTATGCAAGTAATTGGCGACGTAACCGGTCAGAACGTGGTACTGGTCGACGACATTGTGGACACGGCCGGTACCATCTGCAAAGCCGCCGAGCTGCTGATGGAGCGCGGTGCCAAGTCGGTGCGGGCCGTCGTTACGCACCCCCTACTCAGCGGCCCCGCCCACGACCGGATCCGCAACTCCGCGCTGGAGGAATTAATTGTGACCGACACCATTGCGCTACGCGAGGAAAACCCCAAAATCCGGGTAGTCTCCGTGGCCGGCCTATTTGCCAAGGCAATTCACAACGTCGTCACGCACGAGTCCATCAGCTCGCTGTTTATTTAGAGTAGGAAGTAAAAACCAGAACGTCATTTCGACCAGCGGGAGAAATCTCGCGTGCTGAGGCAAGGTAGTATTCCTTGTCAGCACGCAAGATTTCTCCCGCTGGTCGAAATGACGTTCTTTTTATTGTAACTGCTCTTAGCAGCAATCTCTTTTACAGCTTATTCGCCGGTAAAATCTCCACATCAATGAAGCTGTCGTTGTAGACGCTGTTGGTGGTTTTGATGTAGTCGCTGGCGTCGGCTTTGTAAGGATTAGGCACGAACTTCTGCGGGTTGCGGGCGATGAGCGGGAACCACGTGCTTTGCACCTGCACCATGATGCGGTGGCCCTTTTTGAAGGTGTGCAACACGTCCTGCAGATTGAAATCGACGTCGGTTTTCTGGTTCGCTACCATGGGCTCGGGCTTCACGAAGCCGTTGCGAAAACGGGCCGGCATTACCTCCGAGCGCACCATTTGCCAGTAATTGCTCAGGATAATGTTGGCGTTGGGCATGTAGTCGTTGTTCTTCTCGTCGGCCGGGTACACGTCGATGAGCTTTACCACCCAGTCGGCGTCGGTGCCGGTGGTAGCCACTTTTAGGTGGGCCATTAGCTCGCCGCCCAGCGTCACGTCCTCGGTCAGCAC
>Ga0210040_10007201_pt1 | contig 13594 bp, 12 predicted proteins | sample CryGeyCG12114_NA_FD_185462 | JGI IMG/M metagenome (GOLD analysis project Ga0210040, IMG submission 185462) | Groundwater microbial communities from aquifer - Crystal Geyser CG19_WC_8/21/14_NA (SPAdes) (version 2) | ecosystem: Environmental > Aquatic > Deep subsurface > Groundwater | place: USA... | reverse complement strand
CCGGTCGCTAGTCAAACTTGAATACTCGGGGCCGTGATCCACGCCCGCGGGCTCGCCCGCACGTTCCGGAAGAAGAAGCAGGAGGTGCACGCCGTCGCCGGCGTGGACCTCGACGTCGAGGCCGGTGAGATCGTCGGCTTCCTGGGCCCCAACGGCGCCGGCAAGACCACCACGCTGCGGATGCTCACCACGCTGCTCGCACCCACCGCCGGCACGGCCACGGTGGCCGGGTGCGACCTGGTCAGCGACCCGGTCGGCGTCCGTCGCCGGATCGGCTACGTGTCGCAGAGCGGTGCCACCTACCCCGATGCGCGCGCCGGGGAGGAGGTCGTCGACCATGCCCGGCTCTACGGCATCAGCACCGCCGAGGCGACCGCCCGCGGCAAGCAGCTGTTCCGCGAGCTCGACCTCGACGGGCTCTGGGAGCGCCAGCCCAAGTCGATGTCCGGCGGGCAGCGTCGCCGGCTGGACATCGCCGTCGGCCTGGTGCACGTGCCCGGCCTGGTCTTCCTCGACGAGCCCACCACCGGGCTGGACCCGCAGGCACGGGCCAACCTGTGGCAGCACATCCGTGGGCTCCGGGAGGAGCGCGGGACGACGGTCTTCCTCACCACCCACTACCTGGACGAGGCCGACGCGCTCTGCGACCGGATCCTGGTCATCGACTCCGGCAGCATCGTCGCCTCGGGCACGCCGGACGAGCTGAAGTCGCAGGTCGGCGGGGACGTCCTCACGGTCACCGTCGAGCGGGGCGAGGAGGCCGGCCGGGTGGCCGCGCTGATGGCCGCGCTGCCGGGTGCGGAGACCCCGCAGGTCGTCGACACCCGGGTGGTCGGCCGGGCGCCGCACGGCGGCGCGGCGCTGGTCGGGCTGGTCCGCGAGCTGGACGCGGCCGGCATCCCGGTGGCCGGCATCGAGAGCCGTCGTCCCAGCCTGGACGACGTCTTCCTGTCCCTCACCGGCCGGTCGCTGCGCGAAGAAGGCCAGCCGACCGCGGCTCCGGAACTGGAGGCCACCCGATGAACACCCTCGCCCGCGACACCTACACCGTGTTCGCGCGCTCGATGCGGATGTCGCTGCGCAACCCGGCCTGGCTGGTCATCAGCCTGATGCAGCCGATCCTCTACATCCTGCTTTTCGGACCGCTGCTCGAGCCGTTGAGCAGTCAGCTCGGGTCGGGCAACGCCTACCAGCTGTTCGTGCCGGGGATCCTGGTCCAGCTGGGCATCTTCGGCGCACTGTTCGTCGGCTTCGGCCTGATCGCCGAGTACCGGGCGGGGGTCATCGAGAGCCAGCGGGTCACGCCGGCCAGCCGGACGGCACTGCTGCTCGGGCGGGTGCTGCGCGACGTCGTCGTCCTGCTGGTCCAGGGCACGTTGCTGGTGCTCGTGTCGATCCCGCTCGGACTGCGCGCGCCGGTGCTGGGCGTCGTCCTCACGTTGGTGGTGATCGCGCTGCTGGGAGCGGCGTTCGCGTCGGTGTCCTACGCGCTGGCGCTGACGCTCAAGAGCGAGGACGCCTTCGCGCCGCTGCTCAACGCCGTGGTCCTGCCGGTGCTGCTGCTGTCGGGGATCCTGTTGCCGATGACGCTGGCGCCCGGGTGGCTGCAGGCGGTCAGCGACGTGAACCCGCTCAAGCACGTCGTCGAGGGCACCCGCGACTTCTTCGACGGGCAGTACGGCAGCAGCACCGCGTGGTGGGGAGCCGGGCTCACCGTCGCCATGGGAGTGCTCGGATGGCTGTTCGGGGTGCGACGTTTCCGGCAGGAGTCCAGCTGACGAACTGACAACTCCTGTCACTCGTTCGCGTGTCATGGGGGTGTTCCTGTCGGTGGCAGGGCCTAGCGTCCGCCGTGGAGGACGAGCACACCTCGTCCTCCACGGGAGGCCCGGTTGGTGCGACGCAGTTCGTTCACCAAGGGGGCCGCGTCCTGGCCCCTGCGCCGGGACCCGGCCACCTTCGAGCCGGGGCGCGCTCTGTCCTCAGGCAGCGCCCCAACGGGAGCCGACTCGTGACCACTCGCCGTACGTACGTCCTCGACACCTCCGTGCTCCTCTCCGACCCGGGTGCGCTGTCCCGGTTCGACGAGCACGACGTGGTGGTCCCGCTCGTGGTGATCGGTGAACTGGAGGACAAGCGCGACCACCCCGAACTCGGCTGGTTCGCCCGGCAGACGCTGCGGATGCTGGACGACCTGCGAGTGCAGCACGGCCGGCTGGACGCGCCGATCCCGATCGGTGACCAGGGCGGCACGCTGCACGTCGAGCTGAACCACAGCGACCCGTCGGTGCTGCCGGCCGGTTTCCGCAACGACAGCAACGACAGCCGGATCATGGTCGTCGCGCTCAACCTGCGCGCCGAGGGCCGTGAGGTCTGCCTGGTGACCAAGGACGTGCCGCTGCGGGTCAAGGCAGCCGCGATCGGGCTGGCCACCGAGGAGTACCGCGGCCTGGGCGTGGTCGACGCCGGCTGGACCGGGATGGCCGAGCTCTCCCTGGATGAGGCCGAGATCCACGCGCTGTACGAGCACGGCTCGGTGTACCTGCCGGTCGCGGCGGAGCTGCCCACCCACACCGGGCTGGTGCTGCTGTCCGCGCGCGGGTCGGCGCTGGGCCGGGTGACGCCGGACAAGCAGGTGCGGCTGGTCCGCGGCGACCGCGACGTGTTCGGGCTGCACGGCCGGTCCGCCGAGCAGCGGATCGCGCTGGACCTGCTGCTGGACGCGGACGTCGGGATCGTCTCGATGGGCGGCCGGGCGGGCACCGGGAAGTCGGCGCTCGCACTGTGCGCCGGCCTGGAGTCGGTGATGGAGCGCCGCGCGCACAAGAAGGTCGTCATCTTCCGGCCGCTGTACGCCGTGGGCGGCCAGGAGCTCGGCTACCTGCCGGGCAGCGAGGGCGAGAAGATGGCGCCCTGGGCGCAGGCGGTCTTCGACACCCTCGGGGCGCTGGTCAGCCCCGACGTCGTCGAGGAGATCGTGGCCCGGGGGCTGATCGAGGTGCTGCCGCTGACCCACATCCGCGGCCGTTCGCTGCACGACTCCTTCGTGATCGTCGACGAGGCCCAGTCGTTGGAGCGCGGGGTGCTGCTCACGGTGCTGTCCCGGCTGGGCACCAACTCGCGGGTGGTGCTGACCCACGACGTGGCGCAGCGGGACAACCTGCGGGTCGGACGGCACGACGGCGTCACGGCGGTGATCGAGGCACTCAAGGGGCACCCGCTCTTCGCCCACGTGACCCTGACCCGCTCCGAGCGCTCGCCGATCGCGGCCCTGGTCACCGAGATGCTGGAGGACCTCCCGCTCTGACCCACGGTGTGCCGCTGAGTCCGGGTCTTGCGGTCTTCCTCCCGCTCGTGCGTCCTTGCAGGTGCGTACGAGCGGGAGGAACGACGCAACAGCTGGTCATGGACGCCGGCCTCGACGGAAAGCGCGCTGCAGCCGGTCCCCGACGACGGTAGGGCGACCGAGTTCTGGCCACGTCCACCGCACCATCTGCCACCCGTGGTCCCGGATCTCGTCCTCACGCAGCTTCTCGTCGTAGACGGCGTCCGGTGTGCTCTGCCCTGGTCGGAGCAGGCGCCCGTACTTCACCCTGCCGTCGAACTCTCCGACCGTGCCGAACCCGTCCCATCCGAAGTCGCAACGGCCGATCAGCGTGCCGTCGGGCCGGAGCACCCGCCGCTGCAACTGCGGGGTCGGCACGCCCAGCTGCTGGAACACCACCCTGCTGCGGCTCTCACCGACGCTCTCGCTCAGGCCGTCGGCGAACGCGATGACGCGCGCGGCTCGGCGAGCGCCGGGCACTGCCCCCATCCGCGCGAGTCCTTCCGTCAGCTGCTCGCGTGTCGTGGCCCCGCCGTGCAGGGCGGCGTCAGCAGTCACGACAGCGGACTCGAACGGCACGGTCCGGGCCAGGTCGACCACTGTGCGGGTCACGTCCGTGACCTGGACGCCGGCCACGACAGTGATCTCGTCGGCGGCCACGCGCGCCAGGTGCAGGTGCAGCCGGGAGCTGCGGCTGCCGGCCGAACCCGGAGGTCTGATCAGGTGCACCCGCTGCACGGGCACCCGCCACAGGGGCAGCCGGTGCAGCACGGCGGCCGACGCGTGGGCGATCACACCTCCGGCCCTGAGACCGGCAACCGTGGCTGTGACGACGGCGCGGTGTCGGGCGTGCTCATCGGGGAGGGCACCGGTCAGGTAGGCGCCGCGCTGCAGGGGCAGAAGCTGCTGGCGTCGGACCAGCCGAGCGAGTTCGCCGTCGTCGATCCCGTCGATGACAGCGGTGGACCGCAGCACGAGGCGCGGTGGGCCGGATGACGTCACCGGCCCAGCGTCGCGGTCTGCTCGGCCGTGCAGTGCCTGCAGCCACGATCTGTGGACGGGCCGCCGTCGACGTCCCAGAGCTTTGCGCCCTTGTACGTGCTCCTGCGGCCATGCAGCACCGCGGGAGCACGTGCAAGTGCGAAAGAGCCGACCCGCGGCTCAGGCGGGGGAGGCGTCCTCGGTCACGGGGGTCGTCGCCTTCGCCGGGCGCCGCGCCGCCTTCTTCGGTGCCGGCGGTGTGGTCGCCAACCGCACCACGGTCACCGCTGCCCACCCGGCGGCCAGGCACCACAGCAGCCGGGTCACCACCTCGTGCGCGCTGAGGTCCCCGCGCATGCCCAGCAGCAGCACCGGGATGGCCAGCACGAAGCCGGTCAGCAGCACGTCGCGGCGCAGCGGGCTGATCATGCGTCCATCGCCTCCAGGCGCTCACACAGCAGCGAGGCCCAGCGGTGCGCGGTGGCGCGGGCACCGTCCACCAGCGCGACCGGCACGGAGACGTGGCTGAGCACGGCGGCCGGGTCGGCGGTGGCGTCGGTGTCCTGCACGATGACGGCGTCCAGGCAGGGCAGCCCGTCCAGCCACGGCACGAGGTCCTCGGGCTTGCGGGTCGAGTCCAGGACCGCCCACACGGCCGTGGGCGACCACACCGACAGCATGTGCTCCAGCCACGGGCCGCCGGAGGTCCGCAGCGGCGCGTCGACGGCGATGACCGTTACCGTCCCGCGGGTGGTGCTGGCGAGCTGGCGCTCGGCGGCGGTCTCCAGCGAGGTGATCCGGCTGCCCTCGGGAGCGAGCCCGGCCAGCGCGCCGGACGCCGCCCACTGGACGTCCTCGGGCTCCAGGCGCAGCGACAGCGCCAGCGAACGGGCCGCGGCGAAGGTCTCCGCGCCGGGACCGACCACCATCAGCACCTCGCCCGGCTGGGACGGCAGGCGCGGCGCGACCGGCAGGCGCTCGCCCAGCGTGCGGGTGAGGGCGGCGTACACGCCCCGGTGGGCAGCGTCGTTGGTGAAGTCCGGACCGAGCAGGAACTCCGGCAGGCCCAGGGTGAGCAGCCGGAGCGCGAGCTCCTCGGGGCCGGTCATCGGGTACGGCGCCAGCGCGGTGGACGACGCGGCCGGGATCAGCCGGGTGACGGTGGCCAGCTTCCCGCCCTGCTCGCCCGCCGACAGCGCCCCGGCAGCGGCGCGGGAGGCGATGGGCACGGGCCCGGCCGGCACCTGCGGGCGCCCGGACACCGCCGGGCGGGCGGCCGGCACCGGCGGGCGACCGCGGCGGACCGGGGGCACGCCGGGGCGTCCCCGCAGCAGCGGGGTGCCGCCGGAGCGCTGCGGCGGCATCAGCGACAGCGGCGGCAGGAACATCGTCGCGTCCATGGGCAGCGGTGCCGGGTCGCTGGCGGTCCGCGCCATCGGCGGCGCGACCGCCATCGGCGCGGCGAAACGGTCCTCCTCGACCGGGACGGCGGCGGTCTCCTCGACCACGACGGCGTCGACGACCAGGCTCTGTGCGGCGGCGACCTGCGCGGCGCGCTGGGCGATCCGGGCCTCGCTCGCCCAGGCCTGGCCGGCGTCGGTGCGGTACGCGCCGGTGTCGTAGGCGCTTGGTTCCGCGGCGGTGGTGGCGTACGCCCACGGCTGCGGGACGTCGCGGACCCGGTCCTCCGACGCCGGGACGCCGGCCTCGGCGGCCTCGGCGGCCTCGACGATCGCGGTCGCCTCGACGACGACGGCGGGAGCGGACTCGGGCAGGCGGTGCCGGCCACGGCCGGAGCCGTTGGCGGCGAGGACCTCCTCCAGCAGGGCGGCGAGCTCCTCGTCGGCGCTGCGAACGGACTCCACCATGGACAGCGGCGGCGTCTCCTGGACCAGGGCGGCGACCTCGGCCCGCACGCGCGCAGCCCGCTCGGCCTCGACGCGCTCGTTCTCCAGCCGGGCGGCCTCCAGCCGGGCAGCCTCGACCCGCTCGGCCTCGACCCGCTCGGCCTCGCGTCGTGCGGCTTCGACCCGCTCCGCCTCGATGCGCTCGACTTCAGCGCGCTCTGCTTCGGCGCGCTCTGCTTCGGCGCGCTCTGCTTCGATGCGCTCGGACTCCAGGCGCGCGGCCTCGGCGGCGGCGGCTTCGACGCGGACGCGCTCGGCCTCCCGCCGGGCGGCCTCGACCCGCTCGGCCTCGACCCGGGCAGCCTCGATGCGCTCGGCCTCGACCCGCTCGGCCTCCAGACGTGCCGCCTCCAGCCGGGCGGCCTCAACGCGCTCGGCCTCGACCCGCGCGGCTTCCTCGCGCTCGGCCTGGATGCGTGCCGACTCCAGGCGGGCGGCCTCCTCGCGGGCGGCTTCGATCCGCGCCGCCTCGACGCGAGCGGCCTCCTGCCGGGCGGCCTCGACCCGGGCCGCCTCCTGGCGCTCGGTCTCCAGGCGCTCGGCCTCGACCCGGGCTGCCTCGAGCCGCTCGGCCTCCAGGCGCGCAGCCTCCTCGGCGGCGGCCTCGGCAGCGACGCGTGCCGCCTCGGCGGCCTCCGCGGCTGCCCGGAGCCGGGCGGCCTCGGCCGCGGCGGCCTCTGCCGTGCGGCGGGCTGCCTCGGCGGCGGTGGCCTCGGCCTTGAGCCGGGTGGCCTGGGCCGCAGCTGCGTCGATCCGGGCAGCGGCGGCGCGGGTGACCTCGGCGGAAGCAGCCTCGACGGCGGCGGCCTGGGCCACGGCCGCCTCGACGGCGGCGACCTCGGCAGCTGCTGCCTCGGCGGCGGCGGCTTCGGCCGCGGCGTCCGCAGCGGCCTGCACCGGGCTGGAGGCGACCATCCGGGTCAGTGCGGCGGCGAACGGCGAGGGCCTGGCCGGCTGCTCGGTCACCGGCTCGGCGGGACCCGGACGCACCTCGGCGAGCTCCTCGGGCGGCAGCATCAGCGTGTGCTTGGCCGGGGTGAAGGGCTTGGCAGCCGGCGCGGCCACGGGCGTCCGGGCCGGCTTGGGGGCGACCGTCGAGCGGGCTTCCGCCGGGCGGCGCTCGGGAGAGCGGAACTCCGGGGCGCGGGTCTCCGGCGATCGCGGCGCGGTCAGCGTGCCGGCCCGGGACGCCGGCGGGGCGGTGGCCCGGCCCGCGGACGGCTGGGCAGCCTCGTCGGCGGCGCCGGAGCGGCCGTAGAGGCCAGGCGCCGGCGCTTCCTGAGCGGCGCCGAGCAGCTCGGCGAGCTCGCGCATCCGGTCGTCCATCGACGCGGCGGGCCGCTCCTGACGGGGGCCGACCTTCAGCAGCGAGCCGGAGTCCGGGCCGCCGACGGGGGCGGGCTTGGCCACCTCCACCTCGGCGATGTAGCGCTCGTTGGTGAAGAAGCCGAACATGCCGCCCGAGCGGATGCGGCGCACCCCGACCACCTTGGCGGTGGGCCCGAACTTCTCACGCGCGGCGGCGATCGCCTCGTCACGCGTGGCGGCCTCAACGGATTGCGACGGCACCGCTCACCACTCCCAGGGACTCGATCTGTGCCGTGCGGGACACCTCGCTGTAGGAGATGACCGTCAGGCGGGGAAGGACCTGGCGGACCAGGCGGGACAGGGCAGCTCGCACCTGCGGCGAGCAGACGAGCACGGGGGAGAGGCTCAACCGCTCCGCCTGGTCGAGCAGGTCGGTGCAGCCCCGGACCAGGAGGTCCACCGTGTTGCCGTCGAGGGCGAGCACCTGCCCGTGTTCGGTGGGCCGGATCGCCTCCAGCAACCGCTGCTCGAACGCCGGATCCAGGGTGATGACGTGCAGCCGTTCGTCCGGCGTCACGTACGGCTGGCTGATCGCGCCACCGAGAGCGGCGCGGACGGCATCCACCAGGCCGTCGAGGTCCGTGGACCTCTTGGCGCGAAGGGACAGTGCCTCGAAGATGCGGACCAGGTCACGGATGGAGACGCCCTCGTCCAGGAGCGCGTGCAGCACCCGCTGTACCTCGCCCAGGCTGAGCAGGGACGGCGTCAGCTCGTCGACCACGGCGGGGTGCGACCGGCGGACCATCTCAACCAGCACCTTGACGTCCTCGCGGCCCAGGAGTGCGGAGGCGTTCTGCCGGACGACCTCGGCCAGGTGCGTGGTGATGACCGAGGAGCGGTCCACGACGGTCGCCCCGGCCATCTCGGCCTGCCGCTGCAGCTCGGCGGGCACCCACTTGGCGGCCAGGCCGAACACCGGCTCGACCGTGGGCTTGCCGGGCAGGCCGTCGAGGTGGTCACCGATGGCCAGGACCGTGCCCGCCGGCGACGTGCCCTTGGCGACCGGGACGCCGTTGAGCCAGATGACGTACTGCGAGCCCGGCAGGTCGAGGTTGTCGCGGGTGCGTACCAGCGGGATGACCAGTCCGGTCTCCATGGCCACCTTGCGGCGCAGTGCCTTGACCCGGTCGAGCAGGTCGCCGCCGCGGGCAGTGTCCACCAGCTCGACGAGGTCGAACGCGACCTCGAGCTCGAGGGGGTCCACGCGCATCCGCTCGACGATGGCCTCCGGCGAGTCGGGTGCGGCCTCCGCCGTGTCGACGGCGGTGCTGGTGACCTCGTCGTCGTCCTCGGCGGGCTTCTCGGTCATCCGGGCGGCGGCGAGGAGGAACAGACCGCCGACGAGGAGGAAGGGCAGCTTCGGCAGGCCCGGGATCAGGCACAGGCCGAGAGCGGCCCCGCCGGCGATCCGCACCGGCTGCTTGTTCCGGCCGAGCTGGGCCAGCAGGTCGCTGCCCATGTCGCCCTGCGCTGCGGAGCGGGTGACGATCAGACCGGTGGCGGTGGAGATCAGCAGCGCGGGGATCTGGGAGACCAGACCGTCGCCGACGCTGAGCAGGGAGTAGGTGGAGACGGCGTCGGCCGGGGCCATGCCCTTCTGGAGCACGCCGATGGCGAAACCGCCGATCAGGTTGATCAGCGTGACGATGATCGCCGCGATCGCGTCGCCCTTGACGAACTTGCTCGCGCCGTCCATCGAGCCGTAGAAGTCCGCCTCGGCGGTGACCTCACCCCGGCGCTTGCGTGCCTGCTTCTCGTTGATCAGGCCGGCGTTGAGGTCGGCGTCGATGGCCATCTGCTTGCCGGGCATGGCGTCGAGGGTGAACCGGGCACCGACCTCGGCCACCCGGCCGGCACCGTTCGTGATGACCACGAACTGGATGATCGTGAGGATCACGAAGATCACCAGGCCGACGATCAGCGAGCCACCGATGACGAAGTGGCCGAAGGACTCGATGACCTTCCCCGCGTAGCCGTTGCTCAGCACGAGGCGGGTCGAGGAGACGTTCAGGGCGAGCCGCATCAGCGTCGCGATGAGCACCAGCGACGGGAAGATCGAGAAGTCCAGCGGTCGCTTGATGTTCATCGACACCAGCAGGATGAGCAGCGACGCGGTGATGTTGAAGCCCAGCAGCATGTCCAGCACGGCGGCCGGCAGCGGGACGACCAGCATCAGGACGATGGAGACGACCCCGATCGGGACCGCGGCCTTCGTCAGCTTGCCCACGTGACCTCATCTCAAGTGCCGGTGGCGCTCCGGCGGTACGGGACGCGGCAGCGCCCCCTCAACGCCGTTCTCGGCAGTCCCCGGAGGGGTCCGTACCAGGCGGGGAGCGGTGGGGCAGGAGGGGTCTAGCGGCGCTTGGCCCGGGGCAGTCCCTCGGTCACCGGCGCCTCGAAGCCGGGCCGGTGCACCCCGCCACGGACGCCGCGGGTGGAGAGGTGCATCACGAAGGCGAGGACCCGGGCGACCGCGGTGAACAGCTGGGCGGGCACCTCCTGACCGATGTCGCACGAGGCGTGCAGCGCCCGGGCGAGGGGGATGTCCTGCACCATCGGCACCCGGCACTCCTCAGCGCGAGCACGCAGCCGGGTGGCCACCTCGCCGGCACCCTTGGCCACCACGCGTGGAGCGCCGCGTTCGGCCTCGTACTTCAGGGCGACGGCGACGTGCGTGGGGTTGATGAGCAGGACGTCGGCCTCGGCGACCTCGCTCATCATGCGGTTGCGCGACATCGCCATCTGGGTGGCCCGGCGCTGGGCCTTCACGTGCGGGTCACCCTCGGAGTTCTTGTGCTCCTGCTTGATCTCGTAGAGGCTCATCTTCAGCTGTTTCATGGTCTTCCGCCGCACCACCACGTAGTCGGCGAGGGCGATGGCCAGGCCGGTGATGCCGACCACCCGGAACATCAGCACCGCCGATTCGCTGAAGACGCGGACCACCTCGGACAGGGGCAGCGCGCCGGACGCGGACACCAGGGTCTGGGCCCGGTCCGACGTCGCCCAGATGACCACGCCGAGCGCGATCGTCTTGATGATCGCCTTGATCGACTCCCAGAGGCCGTGGGTGCCGAACATCCGCTTGAGCCCCGGCACGGGGTTGAACTTCGACAGCGTCGGCTTCAGACCCTTGCCGCTGAGCACCACACCGCCCTGTGCGGCCGAGGCGATCGTCCCGACCAGCATCATGCCCAGCGCGATGGGCAGCACGGCGCTCAGGAACACGGTGAGCGCCTCGCCGAGCAGCGAGGACACCGCGGCGGGTTCGGGGTCGTTCGCCACCACGCCGACCTGCACGAAGAGCTGCCGGATCGAGGAGAACGCCCGGCTGACGAGCATCGGCAGCAGCACGCTGGCGGCGGCCGCCCCGAGCCACGTGCCCAGCTCCTGGGTCCGGGGGATCTGGCCTTCCTTGCGGGCCTTCTTCAGGCGCTGCGCTGTCGGCTTCTCTGTCTTCTCACCGCCCGGCCCGTCCTTGGCCATCTACCCGCTCCGCAGCGCTGTGATGGCCTGCAGTCCGGTGTCCATCAGCGAGTCCAGCGCCGCAGGCAGCAGGGGGAAGGTGAGACCGAGCAGGGCCAGGGTCAGCATGATCTTCACCGGGAAGCCGAAAGCGAAGATGTTGAGCGCCGGTGCGGCCTTCGAGAGCAGCCCGAGTGCGACGTCGGCGAGCAGCAGCACCGCCACCATCGGGCCGGCGATCTGGACGGCGGCCAAGAACATCATGGCGAAGACCTTGATGATCGTCGGGCCCAGCTGGTCCATGGGCAGCGAGCCGCCCACCGGCAGCCCCTGGTAGGACGTGACGAAACCCCGCACCAGCAGCAGGTCGCCGCCGCTGGTGAACAGCAGGGTCGTCGCCAGCAGGTAGTGCAGCTTGCCGATGACCCCGTGCGTGGACAGCGAGAGGGGGTCGTAGGCGGGCTGCAGTGAGAAGCCGCCCGTGACGTCGATGATGTCGCCGGCCATCTGCACGGCGGTGAACAGCACCTGGACGATGAAGCCCAGGGCGGCGCCGATGAGGGCCTCGGTGATCGTGGCCACGACCAGGAAGCCTGCCGTGATGGCCGGCAGGTCGGCGGTGATGTGCGGGAAGACGACGAGCGCGAGGGCCAGGGCCAGCGCTCCCTTGACCGCGGCCGGGATCCCGGCCGAGTTGAACGGCGGGGCCAGGACCACGAAGCCGCTGGCTCGCACGGTCGCCAGCAGCAGGGCCGCCAGCGTCGCCGAGGGGACCTGGAGGTCCATCGCCGTCTCAGCTCTGGCCGAGCAACCGCGGCAGCGAGTCGAACAGCTGGTGGGTGAAGGAGATGAGCTCCGAGAGCACCCAGTTGCCGGTCACCAGCAGCGCGATCGCGACCGCGATCATCTTCGGCACGAAGGACAAGGTCTGTTCCTGGATCTGGGTCGCCGCCTGGAACAGCGAGATCATGAACCCGACCAGCAGCGCGGTGAGCAGGATCGGTGCCGCGCACTTGGCGCCCACCAGGAGGGTCTGGGTGGCGATCTCGGTGACGTCGCTGTCGGTCACGAGTACGACCCCACCAGCGCCGTAGTGATCAGCGACCAGCCGTCGACCATCACGAACAGCAGCAGCTTGAACGGCAGGGACACCACCGACGGCGGCACCATCATCATGCCCATCGACATCAACGCGGCGCTGACCAGCATGTCGAGCACCAGGAACGGGATGAAGATGACCAGCCCGATGATGAAGGCGCTCTTCAGCTCCGACAGCACGAACGCCGGGACCAGCGTCAGCATGCTCACCGACTCGGCGTCGGCCGGCTTCTCCTCACCGGACAGCCCGATCATCAGCTTGAGCTCGTCGTCGCGGGTGTTGTCCAGCAGGAAGGTCTTCAGGGGGGCCTCCCCGGCGTCGTAGGCCTGAGAGGCGGTCATCGTCCCGTCCAGGTAGGGCTGCACGGCCACGTCGTTGATGTCGCTGAACACCGGCCCCATGACGAAGATCGTCAGGAACAGCGCGATGCCGGTGAGCACCTGGTTGGGCGGCGACGTGGCCAGCCCGAGCGCGTTGCGGGTCAGCGACAGCACGACGAGCATCTTGGTGAACGAGGTCACCAGCAGCAGGGCCGATGGTGCGATGGACAGCACCGTGATCGCCAGGATCAGCGTGACCGCCTGGCTCGGGCTGTTCCCACCGACGTTGATGTCGACGCCGCTGCCGTCGACCACCGGGGCGGTCGGTGCGGTCGGCGCCACCGGGGCGGTCGGCGCGGCCGACGCCGGGCCGGCGAGCAGGAACCACAGGGCCAGGACGGCGAGCACCAGCAGCGGCAGCAGGACCAGCCAGCGCCGGTAGGAGGGCATGGCGGCAGGGCCTGCCGTCGTCGCGGGGACGGGGGGCAGGGTGGGGAGCGAGGTCATGACCGACGCACCGTCCGCTCGCGCAGTTCCTGCACGGCCGAGGTCCAGGTGCCCCGGTCCAGCACGGAGCCGGCGAGGGCACCGTTGCCGGAGCGCGGGAGTGGTGGACGAGCGACCCCCAGCTCAGAGGTCCCACCGTCGACAGCGGCGGGGCGGACCGGAGCCACGGCGGCCAGGGCGGTCTGCAGCTCCTCGTCCTCGACCTCGGCGAGCAGGGTGACCTGCTCCTCGGTGGACCCCACGACCAGCACGCGGCCGGCGACCCGCAGGACCGAGACGCTGCTCGCCCGGCCCATCCGCTGGCGGGCCACCACCTCGATGACACCGGTGGTGCCACCCAACCCGCGCTTCTTGGCGACCCGGCTGGCGAAGAGCAGCACCCCGCCGACGAAGGCCAGGCAGAGCACCAGGCGGATGATCATCCAGGTCATTGAGGAGCCCCGTACTCGTTGGCGTCGGTGACGATCTCGCTGATCCGCAGCCCGAAGTCCTCGTCGACGACGACGATCTCGCCGCGGGCGATCAGGGTGCCGTTGACCAGCAGGTCGGCGGGGGCGCCGGCGGCGCGGTCCAGCTCGATGACCTCACCGGGGTAGAGGGACAGCAGCTCCGACACGGTCATCCG
>Ga0210040_10007200_pt1 | contig 13595 bp, 12 predicted proteins | sample CryGeyCG12114_NA_FD_185462 | JGI IMG/M metagenome (GOLD analysis project Ga0210040, IMG submission 185462) | Groundwater microbial communities from aquifer - Crystal Geyser CG19_WC_8/21/14_NA (SPAdes) (version 2) | ecosystem: Environmental > Aquatic > Deep subsurface > Groundwater | place: USA... | reverse complement strand
CGGGCCAGGAGGTCGTGGCGGCGCAGCCGGCTGCGCAGCCGCTCGGCCACGCGCAGCAGCAGCTGGTCGCCCTCGCCGTAGCCGAGCCGGTCGTTGACGTCGTGGAAGGCCTCGAGGTCGAGGAAGACCAGCGCGACGGCGTCCTGCCCGATCCGCGCGTTCCACAGCGCGGTCTCCACCCGCTCCTGGACCGAGCCGCGGTCGGGCAGGCCGGTGAGGGCGTCGGTGCGCAGGAGCTGCTCCAGCCGCAGCAGCTCGGCCCGGCCGTGGTCGCGCTCGTGCTGCAGGGCCCGCTCGGCCGCGACCCGTTCGCTCACGTCGTGCTGGACGCCGATGTACTGCAGGACCCGGCCGTCGGCGGCGGTCACCGGGACCAGGTGCACCTGGTTCCACCAGGGCGCGCGCTCCGGTCCCCGGTGGTTGAGCAGCGTCTCCGAGCAGGACGTGCCCGCGCGGACAGCGGCCCGGACGCGGGCCACGGCCGCCGGGTCGGTGTCCGGGCCCTGCAGGAACCGGCAGTTGCGGCCCAGGACCCGCTCGGCGGGCAGGCCGGCGAGCTCCTCGAAGGCCCGGTTGACGTAGATCAGCGGGGCGTCCGGGAGGGTCATGTCGGCGACCGCGATGCCGTTCGTGGTGGAGTCCAGCGCCGCGGACAGCACGGACGGCGCCCCTGCCGGCCCGGCCAGCCCGCGCGGCAGCGTGCGCGCCGGCCGAGGGGGCGCGCCGGCAGAGGTGCCCGAGGCGGCCCGCGCGGCCGGAGCCCGCGGCGCCACGCGGGACAGCAGCGTGTGCGCCGCGCGCACGACGGTGTCCCGGTCGTACGTCAGGGCGAACTCGAACTCGCGCTCGAGGTCGGGCCCGTCGTCGCCGAGGTCGCGGGCGAGCAGGGCGGCGGCGAAGTGCGGGCTGAGCACGACCAGGTCCCACTCCCCGCGGACCGGGTCGTCGGGCGCGAGCGTCGCACCCCGTACGCCGGGGACCGGCTCGACCGGCAGGTCCTCTCCCAGCGCGCAGACGAAGCCGGTGCGCTCCACGAGGTCGCGGTAGCGCTGGGCCGTCGCGGGCGTGAAGTGCCGGCCCTCCTGGAAGGTCGCCGCCACGACGCAGGTCTCCCCGAGCCGGAGCCCCTCCCGCTCGAGCTGCTTGCTCAGCTCGATGAGCAGCGTCTTCGGGGAGCGGCGCAGGGCAGACCCCGCCGGCAGGCACGCGAACGGGGACAGCGAGCTGTCCTCCCCCGTCCCGCCCACCCCCTGCGGGGGCAGCGGGAGCTGCCCGACCGGGCCGGGTGCCGGGCCCGGCGCGGGCCGCCCGAACAGCCAGCCCTGGCCCAGCCGCGCGCCCAGCGCCCGGGCGAGCGCGAGGTGCTGGTCGTTCTCGATCCCCTCGGCCAGCACCAGCGCGCCGCTGCGCTCGGCGTAGGCGTTCACCGCGCTGACGATCTGCGCCACGGCGGGGCCGGGGCGGCCCTGCACCAGGCTCAGGTCGAGCTTGACGACGTCGGGACGCAGCAACGGCATGAAGGCGAGCGAGAGGGCCTCGGCCCCCACGTCGTCCAGCGCCACCCGCCAGCCGAGCTCGCGCACGCGCTCGACGGTGCGCAGCAGCTCGGCGGGCCGGGCGGCCAGTGCCCGCTCGGTGATCTCCAGGACCACCCGCAGGTCGCCGTCGCCGCCGGACGCGATCGCCAGCAGGTCCTCGAGCGGCGCGGTGTCGAGCACCTCGGGCTCCACGTTGACGAACAGGGCCAGCGGCGCCAGCAGGCCCTGCTGCCGCCCCCCGCGGAAGGCCGCGAGGCGGCAGGCCTCGTCCAGCTCGGCCAGGCAGCCCTCCCGGCGCGCCGCCGCGAACATCACGTCGGGGCGCTCGAGCGGGCCCTGCGGCCCGCGGGCCAGTGCCTCGTACGCGACGACCGTCCTGTCGTCCAGGTCGACGATGGGCTGGAAGACGCTGGAGACGGCTCCGGTCCGCAGCACCTCGTGGATCGACGTCATGTCCTGCCTTCTGCCGCTGGGCCTTCCCGCTGTCCATCGATCGGCGGGGCCGCAGCTCTTGAGCCGCAGGGGCAGGCCGGGGAGCGCCTCAGGGGCGCGGCTTGGCCTTCTTCACGCGGTACATGTCGGTGTCGGCGGCGACCCACGCGCCGGCCAGCCCCTCCGCCGGGCCGCGGGCCGCCACCCCGATGGAGGCCGGCACCCCGGCCCGGTCGAACAGGCCCTGCAGCCGGGCCCGCTCGTGCAGCGCCGCCACCGGGTCGGTCTCGATCGCCAGCACCCCGAACTCGTCGCCGCCGAGGCGCGCCACGACGTCGGTGCTGCGGAACGCCTCGCGCAGCACGGCGCCGGCCCGCTGGAGGAGCGCGTCGCCGGCCGGGTGCCCCTCGCGGTCGTTCACGGCCTTGAGGCCGTCGAGGTCGAGGACGAGGACGCTGGCGACCGCGCCGTAGCGGCTGCAGCGCTGCTCCTCGCGGTCGAGCAGCAGCTGCCAGCCGCGGCGGTTGACCAGCCCCGTCAGCGGGTCGAGCAGCGCGTCGGCCTCCGCCCGCTCGGTGCGCCGGCGGTAGCGGTCGACCTCCGCCTCCACGGCGAGCAGGGTGCTCAGCAGCCGGGCCTGCAGCGTGACCAGGGGCAGGCGGTCCGCGACCTCGGCGGGGCGGGGCCGGGAGTCCAGCGCGCACAGGGTGCCGAACAGCGCCTCGCCGTCCAGGCTGAGCGGCACGCTGAGGTAGGCGCCCACCTGCCACTGCGCGACCAGGGGGGCGTCGCGCAGTGCCGGGACGGCCCGCACGTCGTGCGCGATCGCAGGGGCGGCGCCCTCGAGCACCAGGTGGCACAGGGTGTCGGCGAACGGCGTCGACGCGCCCGCCGGCGCGGGGTAGCCGGCGTCGCCGGTCATCAGCACGGCGTACGCACCCCCGGTGACCCGCGTGACCGCCCACCGCTCGAAGCCGGTCTCCCGGCGCAGCTGCGCCAGCACGGCCTGCGCGGCCGCGGTGCCGTCTGCGAAGGGCGCCGCGCTGCTGGGGGCCGAGCCTGCGGGCGGTGCGGCCGCACCGGGGCGCTGCTGCGCCCCGCCCTGCTGCCCGGCCGCCTCCACCGCGTCGTCCTACCAGTCCGGCTCGTCCGATACGCCCACCGGAAGGGTGAATGACTCCTGGTGCGAAGCTCCAGACGCAGGGTGAGGGCGGGCTCAGCCGCCGGACGCGCGGGCGAAGCGGCCGCTCCACCGCGCCAGGTGCTCCACCAGCGCGGGCGGGGCGACCTCGCTGACCTCGGCCCCCGCCGCGCCCAGCGCCAGCGCCGCCCAGTCGAGGGAGTCGGTGCGCATCCGCAGCCGGCAGCGGCCCGCGTCGACCTCCTCCACGCCGACCCAGCGGGAGAGCCGGCCGCGCACGTCCGCGGCCGGGGCGTGGACCAGGGCCCGCACCTCGTACGTGGTCGGCATGCTGCGCAGCCCGGCCCGCACGAACTGCGCCGCGTCCTCGGCCGGGAGCTCCCGCGGCCGGAAACGCCCGCCGTCGCCCCGCGGCTGCTCCAGCCGGTCCAGCCGGAAGCTGCGCCAGTCGTGGCGCCCGAGGTCGTACGCGACCAGGTACCACCGGCGCCCCAGGCTGACCAGGCGGTGCGGCTCGACGCAGCGCTCGCTCGGCGTCCCGTCCGCCGCGGTGTACGCGAGCGTGAGGCGCTCGGCGTCCCGGCAGGCCTGCGCGACGGTGGTGAGCACGACCGGGTCGACCTCCGGGCCGCCGTCGTCCCAGTGCTGCGCGACCGTCATCGCGCGCAGCGCGTCCACCCGCCGGCGCAGCCGCGGCGGCATGACCTGCACGACCTTGGTCAGCGCGCGCACCGAGGACTCCGCCATGCCCGCGACGGCGCTGGAGGTGGCGGCGTGCAGCCCGACGGCGAGCGCGACCGCCTCCTCGTCGTCGAGCACGAGCGGCGGCAGCGCCGCGCCGGCCGCCAGCTGGTAGCCGCCGTCGACCCCGCGGTGCGCCTGCACCGGGTAGCCGAGCTCGCGCAGCCGGTCCACGTCGCGGCGCAGCGTGCGCACCGACACCTCCAGCCGGTCCGCCAGCTCGGCGCCCGGCCAGTACCGCTGCCCCTGCAGCAGGGACAGCAGCCGCAGGGTGCGCGAGCTCGTGCTTGCCATGTCCTCAGTGTGGGGCCATTGCGGTCAGGAAGTGGCACCTGCGCTCCCTAGCGTCGTCCGCGGAGCAGCACAGGAGCGGCTCACGACGAGAGGCGGCACCATGACGACGACGACGGAGCTCACCCCGCAGGTCGACGCGGGCAGCGCACGGGACGGCGAGCGCGCCGACCTGCTGGAGACGCTGGCCGCGCACCGCGGCTTCCTGCGGCAGACGCTGCGCGGCCTCGACGACGCGCAGGCCCGGCAGCGCACCACCGTGAGCGCCCTGACCCTGGGCGGGCTGGTCAAGCACGTGGCGGCGACCGAGTCGCAGTGGGCCGCCTTCATCGAGCAGGGGCCGGAGGCGTTCGCGAGCGGGCCCGACGGCGAGGCGGCCTGGGCGGGCGGCTTCCAGCTGCTGCCCGACGAGAGCGTCGCCGGGGTGCTCGAGCACTACGAGCAGGTCGCCCGCCGCACCGACGCGCTGGTGGCCTCGCTGCCCGACCTGGACGTCGCGCACCCGCTGCCGGCCGCGCCGTGGTTCACCCCCGGCGCCAGCCGCTCGGCCCGCCGGGTGCTGCTGCACCTGATCGCCGAGACCTCCCAGCACGCCGGGCACGCCGACATCATCAGGGAGTCCCTCGACGGCGCGAGGACGATGGGCTGACGCCCGCGGCCTCGTACCCTGCGCCGCGTGCCGTTCCTGTCGTGCGAGGACCCGCTGCCGGCCTGCCCGCAGCGGGTCCCCGTCGCCGGGACGTCCGGCTCCGCAGACGCGCTGCAGGTGCCGCGCACGCACGCGGCGGCCCGCCCGTGACCCGGCCGGACGCTCCGCCCGCCCGGGTCGGGCTGTGCGGCTGGACGATCTCGCGGGCGGCCTACCTGCGGCGCTTCCCGCTCGTGGAGGTGCAGCACACCTTCTACGAGCCGCCCGCCGACGCGCTGCTGGCCCGCTGGCGCGCCGAGGTGCCGGCGGACTTCGAGTTCACGATCAAGGCCTGGCAGCTGGTGACCCACGAGTCCGGCAGCCCGACGTACCGGCGCCTGAAGCAGCCGCTGCCCGCCGAGCACCGCGGGCAGGTCGGCGCCTTCCGGTCCACCCCGCCGGTGCTGCGGGCCTGGACGCGGACGCTGGAGTGCGCGCGGGTCCTGCGCGCGACCGCGGTGCTGCTGCAGTGCCCGGCGAGCTTCCGGCCGACCGTCGAGAACGTCGCGCGGATGAGGGCGTTCCTGACCGCCGTCGAGCGACCGGAGGGGCGACTGCTGTGGGAGCCGCGCGGCGCCTGGCCGGCCGCGCTGCTGGGCGAGCTGTGCCGCGACCTCGACCTCGTGCACGTGGTGGACCCGATGCAGACCGAGACCGTCACCCCGGAGCAGACCTACTACCGGCTGCACGGCACGAGCGGCATGCGCCACGTGCACAGCGACGAGGAGCTGCGCCGGCTGCGGGCGCTGGTCGACGGCCGCCCCGACCCGTACGTGCTGTTCAACAATCTCCCGCGCGCCGGGGACGCCGAGCGGTTCCTCGCCCTGGGCTGATGCGGCTCAGGCCGGCCGCAGCGGGAGCGCCTGGTCCTGGAACAGCGGCGGGAGGTAGCGCAGCATCAGCGTCGACCAGGTGACGTGCGTGAGCACGCAGGCCTGGATGCCGCCGGACGCGCGCCGCTGGGCGCCGAGCAGGGTGCCCATCACCCCCGCAGCGAGCACCAGGGCGGGGTTGCGCGTCGGGACGGTCGCCAGCGCGTACACCAGCGTCGAGAGCACGACCGGGTGGTGCTCGCCGATCGCGGCGTACAGCGCGCCGCGGAAGAAGACCTCCTCGGCGGCGCCGTTCGCGAGCGTGGTGAGCAGCACCAGCGAGGTGTTGCCCTGGTGCGCGTACGACAGGATCGAGGAGATCGCGTCGTCCAGCACCGGCACGAGGCGGGCGACGTACGCGCTGCCGTAGAACAGCCCGAAGGCGCCCACGCCGGTGAGCACCGGGGTCAGCACCGGGCGGCGCAGCGTGTCGTCCCGGGCCTGCATCCACCCGAGGTGCAGCGGCCCGGAGGCGAAGCCCCCCGCGACCCAGGTGCCGGCGACGCTCAGGGTGAGCGCGTAGAACTCCCACGAGTCGGGGCGGGTCGACAGCGAGACCCCGAGCAGGCCGGCCCCGGCCAGCGCGACCCCGCCGACGACCTTGCGGCGGCGCCGGAACGCCGCGTCCGGCTCGCGGTGGTCGCGCGGGACCTTCTCGGTCAGCCACGACGGCAGCGCGTCCACGACCTGCCGCCGGGTGGGGCGCCTCACGCGCGCTGCCTCTCGCGCGCCGCCCGCGCCCGCTCGCCGAGCGCCTGCAGGACGGCGCTGTCGTAGTCCATCGTCGCGAACGGCACGGCGCGGCGGATGCTGTCGTCGCGCACGACCACCTCGTTGCTCATGGAGTCCACCAGCGAGCGGCCGGTCTGCACGTCGACGTCGGTCACCAGGGACAGCCAGCGCGAGGACAGCCGCGGGGTGAGCAGCGGCACCGGCACGATGATCGACGTGCGGCCCTGGATGGCGGCGACCCGGCGCATCATCTCGACGTACTCCAGCACCTCCTCGCCGCCGATGTCGTACGACCGCGAGGCCTGCGCCGGCAGCGCGAGCACGCCGACCAGGTAGCGCACGACGTCGGCCACCGCGATGGGCTGCGTACGGGTGCGCACCCAGCGCGGGGTGATCATCGCCGGCAGGTGCTCGACCAGCTGCCGGGTCATCTCCCAGGAGATGCCGCCGTGCCCGACGATGATCCCGGCGCGCAGCGACAGCACCGGCACGCCGTCCGCGGCGAGCAGGCGCTCGACCTCCCGGCGGCTGCGCAGGTGCGCGGACAGCTCGTCGTCGTCGTCGCCCAGCCCGCCGAGGTAGACGATGCGCTGCACCCCGGCGCGCGCGGCCGCGGCGGAGAACGTGCGGGCCGCGGCGGCGTCGCGGGCCAGGAAGTCCGGGTCGTCCAGCGAGTGCACGAGGTAGTACGCCGCGTCGCACCCCTGCAGGGCGGCGTCCAGGGAGCCCGCGTCGTGGACGTCGCCGCGCACGGGCGTGCCCGCTCCCGCGTACCTGCCGGGGTGCCGCGTCATCGCGCGCACCTCGTGGCCGGCCTGCTCGAGCGCCGGGCACAGCCGCCGTCCGACGAACCCGCTCGCCCCTGCCACGACCACCTGCATGGCTGCAGACTGGACCCGGAGCGGCCCCGGCGCGACCCGGGGCCTGCCGTCGGCAGTGCCGGTCGCGCGGGGGCGGCTCAGGGGCGCGGGTCCGCCTCGTCCGGCTCCGGGGCACCTTCGGGCCCGCCGTCCGCGGTCAGGCCGAGCCCGTCCAGCACCTGCGCGGCGATCGCGAGGGCGCTGTTGCCGGCGGGCACGCCCGCGTACACCGAGGTGTGCAGGAGCACCTCGGCGATCTCCTGCGCCGACAGGCCGTTGTTGACCGCGCCGCGCACGTGCAGGGCGAGCTCTGCCTCGTGCCCGAGGCCGGCGAGCAGCGCGAGGGTGATCATGCTGCGGCTGCGCCGGTCCAGGCCCGGGCGCGTCCAGACGTCGCCCCAGGCGTAGCGCGTGATCCAGTCCTGGAACGGTCGCGTCAGGGGGGTCGTCCGGGCGATGCTCCGGTCGACGTGCGCGTCGCCCAGCACGGCGCGGCGGACCTGCATCCCCCGGGAGTGCGGGTCGCCGCCCGGGGGGTCGAGGTGGGCGAGCAGCAGGGCGCCGACGGCCACCGGCTGCTCCAGGGCCGCCAGGTGCGCGGCGTCCGGCAGCACCACCAGCCGGGCGCCCGGGATGCCGTCGGCGATCGTGCGCAGGTGCTCCGGCGGCGACGCCGGGTCGTCGGCCCCTGCGATCGCGAGCGTGGGCGCGCAGATGCTGCCCAGCTCCGGCACGAGGTCGGTCCCGGCGAGGGCCTCGCAGCAGGAGGCGTAGCCCTCGGCGGCGGTGGCCCCGATGACCGTGCGCCAGTGCTCGGTCAGCTCGGGGTGCGCGGCCTGCCAGGCGGGGGTGAACCAGCGCTCGACGACCGCGCCGGCGACCGAGGCGGTCCCCTGGGAGCGGACCGTGGCGGCCCGCTCGGTCCAGGCCGCGGGGGCCGGGAACCGGGCCGACGTGCACAGCAGGGCCAGCCGCTCCACGCGGGCGGGGGCCCGCGCGGCGAGCCGCATCGCGGTCGCGCCGCCCAGCGACAGGCCGACGACGTGCGCCCGGGCGACCCCGAGGCGGTCCAGCAGGGCCAGCGCGTCGTCGACCAGGTCGTCGAGGTCGTACGGCCCGTCGGGCACGGGCGAGCGACCGTGCCCGCGGGTGTCGTAGCGCACGACGCGGAAGCGCTCCGACAGGGCCGCGACCTGGGCGTCCCACATCTCGAGGGTGCTGCCGAGCGAGCCGGACAGCAGCACGACGGGTGCGCCGGCCGGCCCGTCGACGACCGCGTGCACCTCGACCGCGGTCATCGGGAGCCCTGCCGGCGGTGCCGCAGCGCCCGGTCCACCAGCTCGCCCGCGCAGCCGGTGTGCGCCGCCGGGTCGAGCAGGGCGTCGAGGTCCTGTGCGGACAGCCGCGCCGCGACCTGCTCCTGCGCGAGCAGCAGGGCGCGCAGGTCGCCCTCCCCGCCGCGCGCCCGCCGGACGAGGCCGGCCACCAGGTCGTGCGCCACGCCGCGGCCCAGGCCGTCGGACAGCGCCCCCGCCACGGCCTCCGCGCCCGTCTCCGGGCCCGCCGCCCCGAGGTTGGCGCGCATCCGGTCGGCGTCGACCTGCAGCGCGCCGAGGCACTCCGCCGTCCAGGCCGCCGCGCTGCCCACGCTGGCGAGCAGCTCCGACAGCGGGCGCCACTCGGCGTGCCACGCGCCGGCCGCCCGCTCGTGCTCCTGCTCCATGCACGACAGCAGCGTCGCGACCAGCCCGGGGGCGCGCCGCGCGGCGGCGCGGGCAGACACGGCGGCCACCGCGTTGCGCTTGTGCGGCATCGTCGAGGAGCCACCCCGGCCGGGCGTGCCCTCCGCGACCTCCCCGACCTCGGTCTGGGCCAGGAGCACGACGTCCAGCGCGACCTTGCCGAGGACGCCCGCCGCGGTGCCCAGCGCGCCGGCGAGGTCGGCGACGGGCAGCCGGAGCGTGTGCCAGGGCACGACGGGCGCGGTGAGCCCGAGCTCGGCGGCGTACGCGTCGAGCAGGGCCAGCCCGTCGGGCCCGGCCGCGGACAGCGTCCCGACGGCACCGCCGAGCTGGGCGGGCAGCCCCGCGCGCACGACCTGCAGCCGGACGGCCGCGCCGTCGAGCGCCACCAGCCAGCCGGCCGCCTTGAGGCCGAACGTCGTCGGGACCGCCTGCTGCAGCAGCGTGCGGCCGGCCTGCACGGTGCAGCGGTGCGCCGCGGCGAGCCGGGACGCGGCGTCGGCGCACGCGGCCAGGTCGGCGAGGACGAGGTCCACGGCGCGGCGCGCGACGAGCACCATGGCGGTGTCCATCACGTCCTGGCTGGTCGCGCCCCGGTGGACGTACGACCCGGCCTCCGGGCCCGCGGCCGCCTCGAGCTGCCGGACCAGCGGGACCACCGGGTTGCCGGTGTCGGCGGCGGCCGCGCCGAGCTCGGCCGGGTCGGGCACGAGGGACCGGCACACCTGCGCGATGCGGGCGGCGGCGGCCGCCGGCACCAGGCCGGTCCTCGCGCCGGCCACCGCCAGCGCGGCCTCCGCCTCGAGCAGCGCCCGCACCCAGGCCGGGTCGCCGACCGCTGCGGCGACGGGGCCGCGGGCGAGGACAGCGCCGAACAGCTCAGACACGGAAGAACACGGTCTCGCCCTCGCCCTGCAGGACCACGTCGAACCGGTAGCCGTCGGCGGCCGCGTGCGCGAGCAGGGTTTCCCGGGAGGCGGGGGGCAGGGACTGCAGCACCGCGTCCTGGGCGTTCGCCGCCGCCTCGTCCGCGAAGCAGACGCGCGTGACGACGCGGTCCAGCAGTCCCCTGGCGAAGACCGAGACGTCCAGGTGCGGGGCCTGCAGCCCGCCCTGCCCGTCGGGCACCCGGCCGGGCTTGAGCGTGAGCACCGCGAACTCCCCGTCGAGCGTCTCGGAGCGGCCGAACCCCCGGAAGCCCTCGACGGCCGGCGCGGTCGCGCCGCGCGGGTCGTCCGGGTGGTCGAAGCGGCCGGCGGGGTCGGCCTGCCAGGTCTCCACCAGGGCGTCGGTCACGGCCACGCCGGCGCCGTCGAGGACCCGGCCGCGCAGCCAGACGGCTCCGGGGGTCCCCTCCGGGACGACGTACGGGCCGTCCGGCCACCGCAGGGCGATGGACAGGAACGGGCCGACGGTCTGCGACGGCGTCAGCCCCGTCACGCCTCGTCCTGCCCGTCCTGCTCCTCGAACGGGGTCGCGTCGGTGCCCCGCAGCACGAGGTCGAACTCGTACGCCAGCGCCCAGGACGGCTGCGTCTGCTCCAGCGAGAACCGGCTCACCAGCCGCTCCCTGGCCTGCTCCGGCACCGCGGCGTAGATCGGGTCCTGGCCGAACAGCGGGTCGTCCGGGAAGTACATCTGGGTCACCAGGCGCTGGGTGAACGCCCGCCCGAACAGGGAGAAGTGGATGTGGGCGGGGCGCCAGGCGTTGTGGTGGTTGCCCCAGGGATAGGCGCCCGGCCTGACGGTGGTGAAGCGGTACCGGCCCTCGGCGTCGGTGACGGTGCGGCCCACCCCGCTGAAGCCCGGGTCGAGCGGCGCCGGCCACTGGTCGCCGAGGTGCCGGTAGCGGCCCGCCGCGTTGGCCTGCCAGATCTCCACCAGCGTGTGCGGCACGGCCCGGCCGTCGCTGTCGCGCACCTGGCCCTGCACCAGGATGCGCTGCCCGACCGGCTCGACCTCGTGCTGCGCGGTGAGGTCGGCGTCGCGCGCGCTCAGCCGTCCCTCCCCGAGCAGCGGCCCGGTGATCTCGGTCAGCCGCTGGGGCAGGTCGACCGGCGGCCGCAGCGGGGCGCGGGCGGCGGTGGAGGCGTAGCCCGGCGAGAGCAGCTCCGGGTGCACCCCGGCCGGGACCGCGGCGTACCGCGCCCGCACCAGCCCGGGGGTGGGCAGCAGGCCGTCCGTCATCGGCTCTCCTCTGTGCGACCCGGGCAGTCCCGGTCGCCGCGAACCTAGGTGCCCGGGCGGCCGGCCCCCCGCCGGCTTCCGCCTAGCGGAAGCCGGATGGGACGCTGGCGACGCGGGGCGCCCTGCCCCGCGGGCAGGAGCCGCGGTGGTGGGCGACGCAGGCGCACCGCGCAGCGTGACCTCGCGCGCGCTCGCGGTCCTCGCGGCGTTCGACGAGGCCCACAGCCGGCTCACCCTGTCGCAGATCGCCCGGCGCGCCGGCCTCGCGCTGACGACCACGCACCGGCTGCTCGGGGAGCTGACCGCCTGGCAGGCCCTGGAGCGGCGCGACGACGGCAGCTACGTCATCGGGCGCCGGCTGTGGCACCTGGGCCTGCTCGCCCCGGTGCAGCTCGAGCTGCGCCAGGCGGCCCTGCCGTACCTGCAGGACCTGTACGACGCGACGCGGGAGAACGTGCAGCTCGCCGTGCGGGAGGCCGCGCACGCGCTGTACGTGGAGCGGCTGTCGGGGCGCGCCTCCGTGCCGATCCGCACCCGGGTCGGGGTCCACCTCCCCCTGCACGCCACCGGTGTCGGCAAGGTCCTGCTCGCGCACGCCCCGGACGAGCTGGTGGACGCCGTGCTCGCCGACCTGGCCCCGGTCACGACGCACACGGTGACCGACCCGGTACGGCTGCGCCGCGAGCTCGGCGACGTGCGCCGCAGGGGCTACGCGACCACCGCCCACGAGATGACGCTGGGCACCTGCTCGGTCGCCGCCCCCGTCACGGACCCGGGCGGGCAGGTGGTCGCGGCGATCAGTCTGGTGACGACGGCCAGCCGCCCCGACCTGGCCCAGCTGGCGCCGGCGGTGCGGGTGGCCGCCCGCGCCGTCACGCGGCGGCTGGCGTCCGCCCGGCCGTGACCGCACCGGCTCGTTGACGACGCCGAACGGCTGGACTTATGGTCCTACCAATACCGGCGCGCCGCGCCAGGTCCGCCCTCCCGGCCGACCTCCGAACGCCCCCGGAAGGTGACATGGCCAAGGACGCGCTCGTCAACCAGGACCTGGCCGCGAAGTTCGCGACCGAGAAGGACTCGCCGTACACCCGCTGGGTGGCCGCCGAGGGGCTGGACATCACCGCCGCGCACTACGTCCCCGACCTGCGCACCGTCGAGCTCAGGCCCTGGGAGCGGCGCGGCGGGCGCGGGGTCTTCATCAACCACGAGGCGACCCGCACCTCCAACGACTGCTACGTCTGCGAGATCCCGGCCGGTGGCGCGCTCGCGCCGCAGCGCCAGCTGTTCGAGGAGATGATCCTCGTCCTGGAGGGCTCGGGCTCCACGCGCGTCTGGAACGACGCGGGCGCCGAGGTCTCCTTCGAGTGGCAGCCCGGCTCGCTGTTCGCCATCCCGCTCAACGCCAACCACCAGCACTTCAACGGCTCGGGCCAGAAGGCGGCGCGCTTCGTCGCCTCGACCAACATGCCGCCCGTGATCAACCTGTACGACGACGTCGACTTCGTCTTCGGCACCGCCAAGGACTTCCCGGACCGCTTCAACGGCGAGCCGGACTACTTCTCCCCGCAGGGCGAGCAGAAGGGCCTGCTCCTCGACACGAACTTCGTCGCGGACGCCATCAACCTTCCGCTCATCGAGGCCAAGGAGCGCGGCGCCGGCGGCGGGCACATCCGCTTCTCGATGGCCAAGGGCTCGATGAACAGCCACATCTCGCAGTTCCCGACCGCCACGTACAAGAAGGGCCACCGCCACGGTCCGGGCGCCCACGTCATCATCCTGTCCGGCTCGGGCTACAGCCTCATGTGGCCGGAGGGCGAGGAGCCGCGCCGCTACGAGTGGGGCCCCGGCTCGCTGATCGTCCCGCCGAACATGTGGTTCCACCAGCACTTCAACACCGGCACCGAGCCCGGGCGCTACCTCGCGTTCAAGCACGAGGTCGTGTCGATCCGCAACGCTCAGGGCGTGCCCAAGGCCTGGATCAGCCAGCGCGTCGGCGGCGACCAGATCGACTACGCGGACGAGTCGCCGTACGTGCGCGACACCTTCCGCGCAGCGCTCGCCGAGGTGGGGCTGGAGCCGCAGATGGACGCGGTCTACGAGGCCGAGATCCCGGGCCTGCCGCCGAAGGCGCAGGACAGCGGTGCGCCGCTGCAGGCGCCGGTGCCGGTCTGAGCGCTCCACGCCCGCCCGGCGGCGGCGCGGTCGCGCAGGAGCAGGCAGCCCCCGTCCCCCAGGCAGCCCCCGTGCCCCAGGCGGCGACCGTCCACTCGGCGTGGACACCGGACCACGACCACGTCCACGACGACGAGCCCCTCGGCGCGCTCCAGGACGACCCGGTCTGGCAGCAGGACAACGTCACGCTGCAGAGCGTC
>Ga0210040_10007199_pt1 | contig 13596 bp, 3 predicted proteins | sample CryGeyCG12114_NA_FD_185462 | JGI IMG/M metagenome (GOLD analysis project Ga0210040, IMG submission 185462) | Groundwater microbial communities from aquifer - Crystal Geyser CG19_WC_8/21/14_NA (SPAdes) (version 2) | ecosystem: Environmental > Aquatic > Deep subsurface > Groundwater | place: USA... | reverse complement strand
TAATAATAGTGCTAATTACGCTGTACGTAGTAGTAGGTTTTACGCTATAGGTAGTGTATTATCTATCTCCTGCGATTGCTAGGTTGTAGGAGTACTAGAAGTAGATAGCTAGTAGGGCTCTAGCGTACTAATAGTTATAGTAGAGCCGTTACGAAGATTGGAAATAACTGTCTAGAGCTTTTAGAAGTGTTTAAAATCGCGTTTAAGTATTATTTCTATGTGCGATAGCTAGCTCTCTATAGAGTGAGTTAATGCATATTATAGTAAAGAGGCCTTACTAGACTTACTACTGCGTAGGCTAGTAGATAGAGCGTTTAGAGCGTTAGCGCTTAGGAGCTAGTTAAGCTCTTACACTATAGTAGCGCTGCTATCCTATAAGGCCTTAAAATAATACTAAATGTTTTAAAGATAAAGGAGGGTAGCTATAGTTGCAGCACGCCCTGTATAGTAGGGAGATAATAACTACTTATAATATTTAGCGGCCTATACGCTTTAGGGGGGGTAGATATAATAGGTTAAGAGATAGAGTTATTATAAGGTCTAGTTATATTAGGGCGGAGAGGGTTACTATGTATAGGACTACTTTTGTTTAGTTTCTAGGGAAAAGGGGTTATAAACGCTAAGTAACACTAGCCCTACCTTAGTATAGTGCCCTACGCTGCGCTGTGAACACTATACTTACTACTATACCTATTCTTATAAGTGCTTACTATATACGTATCTACTCTTTAATAGTGAAATCCTAAGGCGTAGATAAAGGCCTAGATAAGAGAGATTATAATAGACACCCTAGTAGATTCGCCTTAAAGTAAGCACGCTGTTAGTAATATTAAGTATATAGTAGGGTATTAACTTACTGCCTCTAAAGGTCTTAGATAAATAGATATTTATTAGGAAGTTAATCGCGCGTCTACTATCTACTATTTTAGGTTTAAAGGGTGGAAAGGGCTTACTACCTTAAAGGGTTAGTAGTATCTATGCTTGTAGTAGGAGGCGTTATATTAAAGTTATTAGATAACGTAGTAGATATAGTTAATAAAGTAGAAGTAGTAATTGTTTCTATGCGTATAAAGGATGTATCTACTACTACTAGTAATAGTATATGCTAGTAGCTTAATAGTAACGTAGAGTAGTTCTTATTAACTAATACAGATAGCGTAGCAGCTAGTAAAGGGAATAGTTCTTTAATAATCTGCTGTTTAATACGTAGATTCTCCTCTATTTTAATAGAAGGTAGGATTATATCTCTATCTTTATAAGTATCGCTTCTATTTTCGTAGTCTAACTAATAATTAGTACTTTCTCTGTAAACTAGAGTAATTGCAATAGAACGTACTTTATCGTCGCGCGCGTTTAGTATTATATATTCTCCTTACTCCTCTTTCGTCTCTGTAATTATATGCGTCTAGTACTATATAGTCTCCTTACCTATCTTTTATATACGTAATTATGCGCCTTTAGTGTAGTGTAGTCTCCTTACTCCCCTTTCGCACGCGTATATTACGCATTAATACTACTTTATAGTCCCCTCGCTCCTCTTTTATATATATAATTATACGTATTTAATACTATGTATTCTCCCTACTCTTCTATCGCCTATATAATTACGCGCGGATAGTGCTTTATAGTCCTCTTACTCCTTTTTTATATGCGTAACTGCGCGTTTAGTGCTATATAATCTCCTTACTTCTCTTTTATCTACGTAATTAATAGAGATCTTTACTATTAATAAGGTACTAAAATTAAGTCTCTATTGTATAGGGTTCTTTTTCTTTATTATTATTAAAGGAGGGAAGAGGTAGCTTATGCGTCCTATCTATTAGCTTAAAGTCTTTAATTAACTTTTATAGATAAGGTGATAGCTGTATTATAAGGAAGTTAGTATAGTCTAAGTTGTAGTTAATAGTAGTAGTATTAGTGCTTATAGTAGGAGGCGTTATATTAAAGTTATTAGATAACGTAGTAACTATAGTTAATAAAGTAGAAGTAGCGATCGTCTCTATGCGTATAAAGGACGTATCTACTACTACTAGTAATAGTGTATACTAGTAGCTTAATAGTAACGTAGAGTAGTTCTTATTAACTAATACAGACAGCGTAGCAGCTAGTAAAGGGAATAGTTCTTTAATAATCTGCTGTTTAACACGTAGATTCTCCTCTATTTTAATAGAAGGTAGGATTATATTATTATCTTTACGAGCATTACTTCTATTTTTATAGTCTAACTAATAGTTAGTACCTTCTCTATAAACTTAAGTAATTATAATAGAACGTCTTACCTAATATAGTGTACCTACTTAAGCTTAGCCTTAAGGACGACTCTTAAGTCTTAGCTAAGTTAGTTTTTATTATAGGTGTAAATAGCATAACGCCTAATCTAACGTCCTACTAATTACCTATTATAATAGCGGGGAAATAAGATAACTCATATAATAAGTAGGTTAATAGAATTAAAAGTACTAGATATAAGCGCTACTATAACACTCTAAAAAAGAGCGCTAGTTATAGTAGTAGTAGTATAGTAGAGAAGCATTTAAAAGACAATAAGGTAAATGAGCGCAACGTGTTAAGTAATACAATTAGACGCGTTATAGAGATTAGGTATTAGAGTTAGAGGATTAATTAGTAGGGTTAGTAGATAGGGGAGGTAAGGTTATGCCTATAGTTAAGGAAGAGAGAGGAGCTAAGAGCGAGACGTAGAGACACGAGGATAAGCGTAAGTAGGTTAATAGTAAGGTTTAGAGTTATAGAGCTAAGTTAACGCAGTAGGTAGTAGAAGATATAGCTGCGACTAGTAAGATAACTAAATGTTTAGGAGCTAAGTAGAGTAATAGTAATATGCTGGAGTAGCTACTATATATGTAGAATGTAAATTAACCTTTTTTAAACTATTCCTAAGTATACTAATACTATTAGATGCCTGTCCTAATGTCCTACTAAATAAACTATTTATAATACCTATAAGTGCTTATTATATATAGGTCTACTCTTTAGCAGTAAAGAAGTAGAGTATAATATAAGAAACCTGCTCCTTCTAAGAACTTTTTATATCTAATGCTAACTTTTCCTTTATAAAACATATTCTAAACTATTATATCTAGTCGTTATTATTAATAATATATAGTGTATAATAAATAAGCTGTAGTATCCTAATTATATATAATATGCTAGAGAATTTAATCTCTTAAGGGCTAAGTCCTACGCATACTCTAAGTTATGTCTATAGAGTTAACTTATGCGTCTTATACTAATTAAATATAACGCGCTTAAGGACGTCTATAGTAAGAATAGTATGCTATCGTCTTAGCGCCTTACTACGTACTAGGTATAAACGTATCTATAACGCTTTATTACTAGTATGTATGCGAGTCTAGGGTCTTCGTAAAAGTAGCTATAATCCTACTATTAATATTAACGTTAGATATAGTAGAAGTGTTAATTAATAACCTATTAAGATAGTAATATATAGGAGTAGCAGCTGTAAGTGTAGAATATAATCTAATCTTTTTGCACTATTACTAAGTATACTAACACTAGTAGATACGTGTCCTAATATCCTTCTGCGTTAAATGCTCCTAATGCTTATAAGTGCTTATTGCATAGGCGTCTGCCCTTTACGGTAAAGAAGTAAAGTATAATATAAGAAACCTACTCCTTCTAAGAACTTTTTGTATCTAACGCTAACTTTTCCTTTATAAAAAACTGTTATATCTAGTCGTTATTATTAATAATATATAGTGCTTAGATATATAAGCTGTAGGAACTCTATAGCGTCTAGTATACTAGAAAGGTTATTCTCCTAGTAGCTAACTCTCGTATAAGGTTTAAGTTGTGTCGCTAAAGACTAAATATATTTTAAGCTAATTAACCTTAACGCGTTTAGGGACGTCCTTAATAGGAGTAATGTGCTATTATCTTAGTACCTCACTATACCTCTTAGATAAAAGTGTTTATTACGTTGTGTTAATAGTGCTTACGCAAGTTAAGAGTCTTTACGAAAGCTATAGTAAGCCTACTATTAGTATAGATGTTAGATATAGGAGTAATTTCAACTAACTACCTATCTATAATTTAAGCAGTAATATCCTTAATATAGCCTAGATTAGCTGTAGAACTGTTAAGTCTAAATAGATTCCCTATATAGCCTATAGCTTTCGCAGTTAATGTATTTAGTATAATGTTTTTTACGCGAAGAGCTAAGATAATAGAGGAGGTTTTATTATTACTATTTTAAAACTAGTAAAGCTATAGTAGATTCATAATATCCTAGTCTGCATCATATAAGTCTAGTAGCTAAGAAAGTAGTAGTACCTAAATTATAGCTGCACTTAGTAGGGTGCCCTATACTATATATTCTAACATAGTTAGTATAGAACTTATATTGTAAAGGGATGTCCTTACTGTAGATACTACAATAACGAGCCTACTAGGCGCTACTATAAGCCTTTAAGTCTTATAAGACGTTCTTTACGTATAAGACCTTATTAGGTTCTTTTAAAACTAGGTAATTAAGCGCTCTATAGACATAGTTAGCTAGGGTTATTATTATCTCTCTATTACCTTATATAATAGCGATATAAGAACGCGTTATACTAGAAGTATACGCTAGCGCCTACTATAAATAGTAGAGGTATAAAGTTAGTATTTATCTTATATGCACTTCGTATATATACACTTATAATAAGGCTAGTTATAACTAATATAAAAGCTAATTTACCGCCTATTATAGGTATGATGTTAGCACTAATATTATGCATAATAGCAGAATATTAACTTACCTTCCTTTAATTAGTAGATATTAGTAAGGAAGGTAAGTGAGGTAGCTTCTTTATTAAGCTTATGCAGCTTTATACCTAGCGACTGCGCTATAGTCTTAATCTTAAGATAGATATTGCTATATACGTCTTTAGGATTATTAAAGGGCATAGAAATAACTTCTCTATATACTAGGAACGCTTTAGGGCTGTATAGCCTTAAGTAATTCTTATACTAAGCCTAGATCTTACGCGTACTTAAGGTAAGATTAAAGGTAGCATTAAATACCTTTGTAAATGCAGGTATATTTTATCTAAACTATTGCTAGAGTATATAAAGAAAGCGTTACTTATTAGTACTCTAGGAATGCGCTAGGGAGTACTCTAAGAGTGCTATCTTTATTAACTTTACTTTAGCAGTAGATATAGTGTTAAATATTAGCTTTTGTCTAATGGGCAGCCTTTTATTCGTTACTAGCAAGGTATTAAAGAAGTAACTTATAAGCCCGTTTCGTTAGCTTAGAGTCTTTAATTATCTTCCTAGATAAGGTAATAGTGATGTACTTAGGAAGTCTATTCTATCTGAGTTGTAGTCGTAAATAGTAGTACTAGTAGTATAAGAAGGGGGTAAGACGTTAAAGTTATTAGAGTATATAGCAGTTAATTAAGATGTTATAGAAGTAGCGATTATGCTAGTGTAGGTAAAGGACGTGTCTACTATAGTTAGTAATAGTAGACGCTTATAGTGCGTAGGAGATATAGAGGAATTATCCTTAACTAATATAGGTAGCGTAGTAGCTAGGGAAAGAAAGAGTTTATAGAAGATCTCCTACTTAATACGTAGATTCTCCTTAATCTTAATAGAAGGTAGGATTATATTCTTATTATTAAAGGCATTACTTCTACTTTTGTATTCTAACTGAGTTAGCACCTTCTTTACTAATCTAAGTAATCGTAAGAAAATAGTAAAAGTTATAGGCGCATTAAGGAAGCAGGACTTATACTAATAATCACGACTTATTAGAGCATTTAGGACTCTTATAATAGTGCTATAGTGCACTAGTTATAAGATAGGCTGATAATAATTCTAGAATCTTATTATACTTAAGGATAGTTTGGTGAAGAGCCTATTATTAGTAGTCTAGTTAAATAATATAAGATTATAGGAAATAGGGTAGATCGTATAGCGTTATTCGTATAAGGACTAGGTCTCTAGTAGGCGTTAGAGTAAAACGTTAAGCGCAGAAAAGTCTCTATACACTTAGTAGTACTAGTAGAAGAAGTACTAGTTAATGTAGAAGAAGACTTAAACGATACTGCGTTAGTAGCCTTAAATATTAATATATATATTCTACTATAACCCTAGGTAAGCGTATAAGCAACTTTACTACGCGCCCTATAGCTTTTATAGTTAAAGTAGTAAGAATACTACTCTTTATATAAAGAGTAGAGATAATAGCTAATATTTTATTATAGTTATTTTAGAACTTATAGAGCTATAGTAGAGTCGTAATATCCTAGTCTGTATTATATAAGTCTAGCAGCTAAGAAAGTAGTAGTACCTAAATTATAGCTGCACTTAGTAGGGTGCCCTACACTAGATACTCTATATATAATTAGTATACTAAGAACTTATATTAGAAGAGAAGTACTTACTATAGATGCTATGATAATAGGCCTACTAAGCTCTGCTATAAGACTTAAGTTCCTATAATACGTCCTTCGCATATAAAGTCTTATTAGGCTTAGCTAAGGTAGGGTAGTTAAGTGCTCTATAAACACGGTTAGCTAGGGTTATCTTTATCTCTTAATTACCTTATATAATAGTAATATAAGGTTTCGTTATACTAGAGGTATATGTAAGAGCCTATATATAAGACGTTGTAACTAATATAAAGGCTAATTTACTACCTATTATAGGTATAATATTAGTACTAATATTATGCATAATAGCAGAATATTAACTTACCTTCCTTTAATAAGTAGATATTAGTAAGGAAGGCCTAAGCCCTATAGCTATCCTCTATGTTTAGAAATAGTGTTGCTATATAGTCGCCGTCCTATAATAGGTATACTTCTAATTTAAACCCTGCTTCTATGTATTTAGTTTAGAAGTTAGAGTCCTAGACTCTAAAGGCTAACTTAGGCTTTTCAACTAAAAGGGGTGATAAGGGCACTATTAGATAGATAACGGTATTAGAGAGGTCTTCTGCGTTAGAGAGAGATTTAAATATATTAAAGTTAATATCTATATAAAGCGTAAAACTACCTAGTAGCTGCGCTTGTACGGATACCTTATTAATAGTAGGTATCTAAATAGCTCTAGCCTTTTCTTCCTAGGATGCCTATTGCACTAAGCTCTTATATAGTATTTATGTCTTTCTTAACTTAGTATTTCGCGCTCTACCTAATAGTAATACTGTCTCTTCCTTAAGTTTCTGTATGTTAGTATTAAGTAAGAATGCTATAGCTATAATATTACAGCAGATCTCGTTATATACGCCTTCTAAATCCTTAAATAGCACAGCTATTACACCCTTATAGATAAGGAAGGCCTTAGGTCTATAGAGGCGAAGATAGCTCTTATATTAGTCCTAAATTACACTATGTATCTGTAGATAGATAGTGCTTTATAGTCTCCCTACTCCTCTCTTATATGTATAACTATGCATATTTAGTATAGTATTATCTCCTTACTCTTATTTTATGTGCGTATCTGCAGATAGATAGTACTTTATAGTCTCCCTACTCCTCTCTTATATATATAACTATGCATATCTAGTATAGTGTTATCTCCTTACTCTTATTTTATGTGCGTATCTACGGATAGATAGTGCTTTATAGTCTCCCTACTCCTCTCTTATATATATAACTACGCGCGTTTAGTATAGTGTTATCTCCTCGCTCCTCTGTTTCTCGCTTTTCTCTTTAAGGTCCCTAAGCCTTTACTTAGCTGCTTAAACGTTTACTACCTACGCTTTAAGCGCTTATTCTTAATTTCTCTTCTTAGTTTATCTTATCTAAACTATCTCTATATAACATATAGGTAACTTATATTATATACTCTCTTTTGCTTTAGATCTTTAATAACCTATAACTATAACGCCTAATCGCTATCTTCTCTTAAATCTTATTCGCGCTATCCTACAGCTTATATACTTTCTAGGAGTTTATTACTAAAGTCTATAGTAGTATAATATAGCCTCTAATTACGAGACTGTTACTATTGTATAGCTAGCTTCTATACTATAGTAAGTAAAGCTAAAAGATAAACGCATATATATAAACGTTAAGGTTTAGGTTAAACCTTTAGAAAGTGATATTGCTTAATCTTATGCAGCTAATTGGGTTCTATCTATACCTATTACGCTAGAGCATATAGTGCTTAAGCGCCTTAAGGTATAGTTATTATTTAATATGCTTTCTTTTAATAGATGTACTAACTGCGATTAGGCTAAGTAGAAGAGTTATCTAGGAGCTATGCTAACCTACAATAGGTACGCTATAATAAGGCAGATATTAATTATAGACGCTTATAACTTTAAAATCTACTAGTCGCCTAACGCAGGATATAAAGTATAAAGATTAACTACGTATATTTAGTGTAGTATTATCTCCTTACTCTTATTTTATGTGCATATCTGTAGATAGATAGTGCTTTATAGTCTCCCTGCTCCTCTCTTATATATATAACTACGCATGTTTAGTATAGTATTATCTCCTTACTCTTATTTTGTGTGCGTATCTGCAGATAGATAGTGCTTTATAGTCTCCCTACTCCTCTCTTATATATATAACTACGCATGTTTAGTGTAGTATTATCTCCTTACTCTTATTTTATATGCGTATCCACAGATAGATAGTGCTTTATAGTCTCCCTACTCCTCTCTTATATATATAACTACGTATATCTAGTACAGTATTGTCTCCTTACTCCTCTGTTTCTCGCTTTTCTCTTTAAGGTCCCTAAGCCTTTACTTAGCTGCTTAAATATTTACTGCCTACGCTTTAAGCGCTTATTCTTAATTTCTCTTCTTAGTTTATCTTATCTAAACTATCTCTATATAACATATAGAAACTCTTACTCTTCTTAGTTCTATTAGTATGCTAGGGAATATTTAGGTACTATTATCTTAATTAAGTCCTAGACCTTACTAGTAACTTTTGTTTTTAAGATAGTACTAAAGTCTAGCCTCTGCTATATAGATGGCTATTTCTTTACTATTATTAGGGTAGTAAAGAAGTAACTTATATAACCTATCTGCTAGTATAAGGTGCTTACTCGTTTCTTTAGATAAGGTGATAGCTGCGTAATAAGGAAGTTAGTCTAGTCTAAGTTATAATTATACGTAGTAGTATTAGAAGTAGCGGTTAGAGGCGTTATATTAAAGAAGTCGTTAGAAGGTTTAATAGAAAAAGAAGCTAATATAGAAGAAATGGCGGAAGGTCTAGCGTATAACATACCTACTACTACTAGTAATAGTATCTAGTTATAGGTTAAAGGAGTAAGTAACGCGTATGCTCTAGATTAGCGTAGGTTAAAGGAGACGTAGAAGGACTCTTATTAACTATTTTAGGCTGCGTAGCAGCTAGGGAAAGAAAGAGTTTATAGAAGATCTACTATTTAACCTAAAGATTCTCTTTAACTTTAATATAAGGTAGGATCGTAGCCCTATCTTTAGACTTATTACTTCTATTTTTATAGTCTAGTTAGTAATTAGTACCTTCTCTACACGTTTAAGTAATCGTAGACTAGAAGGTTATACCTAATATAATATCTCTACTAATACTTAGCTTAGTAAGTAACTCTTAGGTCCTATTTATATCTAGTCCTATAGTAGGTGTAAATAGTATTACGCCTAATCTAGCGTCCCACTAATTACTTATTATACTAGTTTAAGGTAAGACGACTTGTATATAGAAAGGCTAATAAAGCTAATAAGATAAAATATAAGCGCTGCTATAATACTTATAAGAAATAAGTATAAGTTATAGTAGTATAGTGTAGTAGTAGATAAGGAGGAAGCGTTTAAAAGAAGGCGAGGTAAATGTTAAGTAATATAACTAGACGCATCGTAGAAGCTAGTATTATACTAGTAATGCGTGGAGGTTGCTTCTTATTTAAGTCTACTTAAGACCTTACCTAAAATTTTCGCTTTTAATATAGTGCTGAATTCTAACCTTCGTTAAATAGAGTAATTTATCTTAGTAACTAATAAGGTATTAAAATAATAGCTTATAAGGCCTATCTAACGCTAAGAGATCTTATATTACTTTATTAGATAAGGTGTCTCTGCTATATCTAGAAAGTCTGTCTAGTCTAAGTTATACTTATTGTAATTAACGCTTATCCTAGTACTAGTAGTAGTAGGCGTCTCCCTAAACGTAAAGACTATATATATATAAGGCAGATCTAGATTGTATATAAGTCTAAGTAGCTAAAATATAGAGAAATGCTTATATATACGCGTTAAATCGTGCTAGCCCTATGAATTTATACACTTTACTATTACTCTATATCGTTACCTTACTTTCCTATTCTTTTCTCTCCTACACCCTATTCTTTATTACCTTACTTATTTTCCTACTTACGTATACGCTAAACGTCCTTCTCCCCTACCTTATTATGCCCTTACGCACTAAAGGTACTTAAGCAATTTAAATATAGCTTATATATAAGCAGCCCTCCATCTAGATACCTCTATATCCTATTAAGCTTTAAATTCTTCTTTATGTAATAGAATTTGCACGTTCCTACTTAATCTAGGTACTCTTATTCTAAGTTGATAATTTTATTATAGAGAACGTATTCGTTTCCTTTACCGCTAACTTCTTTAAGACGCTTAGTATACTTTCTATGCGACTACTTATAGGCCTTTACCTTCTTTAGGCTGCGTAATTCTTCGTATTTTGGCTGTTTAGGAGTTTACTTAGTCTAAGCGTAATAGTCTTTAGTACTATTTAGGCGCTTAAGCGTAGTATTTAGGATGTTAGCTAGAGACTATTACTGCTTTTTTAGCAGCTCTTCTACTGCACGCTGTATGAGCGTACTAAGCGTAAGCTTCTTCTAGGACTTTATATAACTGTTTATCTACTGTATACTACTTTTTAGCTAAATGTATTTATCGTTTAAGCTCTACCTAAGCTTTAGCTCTAGTGTTAGGGTCTAGTATTAGCTCTATATTAGCCTATATTTATGCTTAGGTCTGCGTTTATTTCTAGTGTAGTGTATTACCTATATTATTCTTTCCTTTCTCTATCTCTTCTGTAGCTATACGTTATTATTCTCTTTCTAGCTTCTCTTAAGCTTTCCTTAAGTATTCTTCTACAGCTTTAATATAAGCTTTTTATACTTTTCTTACTTAGTTACAGTTGCGCTTCTCTGTATCTAGCTAGCGCTGTCTAAGTAGGTCTTCTTAGGTTAGTAGCGATAAGCTATTATTAGCGTTAACTTCTTATATTTAGCAATCCTCTTAAGCCCTAAGCTCAGCTTTAGTATGCCTTTAAGCCTCTTATTCTATACGCTGTTTTTCCTATACTTCGTCCTATTATCTTACTACTTCTACTTACTCTTACTTCTATGCTTAGTCCTACTACTCCTAGGCCTTTTACCTAGGTAGCTGTCTAGTTTTATTACTATTACTATGCTGCGAATATAGCGCGGTAACTCTTCTACTTACTAATAATCTATAGATACTATATATTATATTTTTATCTCGTCTAGGGACTGCTAATAATACTATATACTACGCTAACCTATAAGCGTTAGTCTTAAGCTCTAAACTAAGAGGTTTCTATACGTCTAGTTACCTCTTTAAACTTCTCTTCGTCTAGCTGTGCTCTAGCTAGCCTACTACTAGGATAGTACCTAATACGCAGATAATAAACTACTTACTGTATTTGCTTCTAGGTAGTATACTAATCTAGCTCTATTATAGCGTAGTAGTCTAGCTATTCTAGCCTTTTAGGTAGCTAGTCTATTATAGAAGGTTTATATTGTAGGTGTTAATAGGTATTAATAAGGTAATTACTTAGAGATATAAATAGCAATAGCTTATAGAGGTCTAGATAATTAAGGTAACTATGCTAAAGCTTAAAGAGTTTATTATGTTAAAGAGAGGGAGGGAGGTGCTTAGGGGCTTTTATAGATATACGCTAGTAAGGGACGCCTCTAGGAGTAGTATAGCTTAATAGTAAGAGAGTGTTAACTAGTTTATAGGGTATAGCTAGTAATATATGTGTATATACTAGTCCTAACCTAATAGTAAATTATAATAAGGCTTCTATTTAGGGACGATATAGGACCTTACGCTTTATAGCCTTTCCTTACTATAGGCCTTAGCTGCGATAACGCTGTATGCTTACTATTTATCTATTTTAATAATTTAGTAGTCTACTAATCTGCAGTTATACTAGGCTACGTCTAGCTTATTCTCTATCGCCTAAGCTAGTTAATCCTTCCTACTTCCTATTTATACTCTTACTTACTATTCTATATTAGGATAGATAAGTTATAGCATAGGGCTTAGGCAGCATGCTAATATTATATTATTATCTATCTACTATAGTAGCTTATCTTTATCTTTACTATCTATCGTATTATCCTCTTCTATACTATTATCTATCTCTGCAGCTATATTACTATATATAAGAAGCGTATACTGTTTAAATTAAACTGCTTATTTAAGAATATGCCTATGTGTAAATAAAGCTTCTACTTAGCTAGGTAGAGGCGCGCTGTTTTTTCCTTTTCTCCCCTTTAGAGCTGCCGCCTTATAGTATACTAGTAGCCCTCCCTTATAGTAGTAGATCTGCTTAAGGAACTCTAAATATACGGCTTTACTATACGCCTTATAGAGCTGATACTTATCTGCCTATACGCGTAGTAATACATTATACTCTATAGCGTTATAGACATTAGGATTAGTAGTAGTAGTATATAGGCTAGTTCGCTCTAGCTCTATTTACCTAGCTTAGTTCTTTAGCAGCTACTGTAATACAGCTAGTAAGGAAAAGTTATACTATAGTATAGTAAATATGCGGCTAGTAGCTATTTTATAGAGAAAATGTCTCTACTCCTCCTTACTAATAATTACTGTAGTATTATCTATAACCTAGTGCTTACGTAGTGCTCTTATAATAATAGTGCTAAACTTCTACGTAAGCGTAATAAAGGGTAGAGTAGCTTTTATAAACTAGCTATCTTTAGGAAAGAATAAGGTTTAAATGCGCTTACTCTACGTGCTAGACTTATGTATCTTAAACCTACTTATCTGCGCACTTAGTTAGATAGATACTAGGGGTATATCTGCTACTATACTAAAGACGCCCTAGATCTGCCTATAGCCTATACTAATAAGACTATCTAGGAGATCCTTAGTGCTGCTGTACTTAACGATAAAGGCCTAGAAATATAAAGGCGTTATCTTAATATTAGACCTTATAGCCTTAGCTTTTATATGCTATATAAAGCGCTGCTAGAGTATACCCTACATCTACTACTAGTAGGCCTAGATATAGACCTATGCTGCTGCATAGTATATAGGGACTTACGCCTCCTAGGTAGAGAGACTACTAACCTCTTACGCAGCTATCTCTAGTAGCGAGCCTAGTATAGTGAGTTAGCTATTTAGGCGAGTAGCACTATTAAGCGTAATGTCCTTCTTCTTAAATAGGTGGTAAAGGCCTATCTTACTAATTGCTAATGTTGCGCGTAGCGATTACTAGATGCGTAGAGGCGATATCTAGTCTTTAAGTAGCCTCTAGCCTGCTATATTAGCTAGGGGAAACTACATTATCCTATAGGCCTTAGAGATGGCCTTTATATTAAGGCCCTCTTTAA
>Ga0210040_10007197_pt1 | contig 13599 bp, 14 predicted proteins | sample CryGeyCG12114_NA_FD_185462 | JGI IMG/M metagenome (GOLD analysis project Ga0210040, IMG submission 185462) | Groundwater microbial communities from aquifer - Crystal Geyser CG19_WC_8/21/14_NA (SPAdes) (version 2) | ecosystem: Environmental > Aquatic > Deep subsurface > Groundwater | place: USA... | reverse complement strand
TGCTGGCGGGCGAGCCGCAGCCTGTCGGCGAGGTGATCGATCCGGTCACCGGCGCTGCGATCCCGGTCATCAGCGCGCCGGAGGGAGGGGTCTCCCAACCGGTCGTCCAGCCCCTGCTGACCATCGATGCGGGCGCGCTGCCCACGGTGCCGGCACCCCAGGGCGCCAGCGAATAGGGCCAGCGAATAGGGGTAGCCGCGGGGGCGGGGCGTGGGTGTCGTGCACCGGCATTTTCGCTTCCCTGCCGCGGGCACCTTCGCTAAGAGGCCCGCTCTTCGCGCCAGAGACCTGGCGCGGGCGACTGGGACGGGGCCGTAGCTCAGCTGGGAGAGCGCGTCGTTCGCAATGACGAGGTCAGGGGTTCGATCCCCCTCGGCTCCACCAGTCCCGTCCAGGCGAGACCATTCCAAGGGATGGTTTTGCCCCACAAATTCCGAGGCTTAGCGAACGGTACCTTGGCGCATCGAGCGACAGGCGCCGCATCGGCGGGCCTTGGCTTTGCTCGCAACTGTTCGCTCCGGCGGTCTGCGGCCGGGTGCGGGGCCGCGCAGGTCATCCTGAGCGGCTGCTACAAGCAGCCAGCGGAAGGGGGCGGTCGCCCTTGCAATCCGCTGGTCGCTGACTGTGATGTGAGCGATCCATCGCCGCTACGAGAGCTCCTTCACACGGATCCGCTCGTCCTGAGGAGAGATCGGGCCCAGCGCCGCAGGCGCGCAGCCGAGAGCCCGTCTCCATTGACCTCGCGCCACGCCAGGCCACGCCCTTTGAGACGCGCTCGGCCTGCGGCCTCCCGCTCCTGGGGACGAACGGGGAGAAATGGCCCCCGTCGCCGGCAAGCGCCTTAACATCGCCTACTGCGCTACGGTCCTCCCCACCCGTCTCGACGGACCTGGGCGCCAAGCTGACCTCCCGCGCGACTGGCATTCGCCCCCATTCCCCCCTACCTGCAAAGCCATGCATTTCCTCGACCAGGCCAAGATCTACCTCCGCTCGGGTGCCGGCGGACCGGGTGCCGTGAGCTTCCGGCGCGAAAAGTTCGTCGAGCACGGCGGGCCCGATGGCGGCGATGGCGGCCGCGGCGGGGACATCGTGCTTGAGGCGGTGCCCGGCCTCAACACGCTGATCGACTTCCGTTACCACCAGCACTTCAAGGCCCGGCGCGGCGGCCACGGGATGGGCCGCAACCGCACCGGCGCCAGTGCCGACGATCTCATCATCCCCGTTCCCGTCGGAACCGAGGTGCTGGACGAGGAGCGCGAGGAGGTGCTCGCGGATTTCACCCAGGTCGGCGAGCGCGTCGTGCTGCTCGAGGGCGGCCTGGGCGGGCGCGGCAATGCCAGCTACAAGACCTCCACCAACCGCGCGCCCCGCCAGTCCCAGCCCGGAGAATCGCCGCAGGAATTGTGGGTGTGGCTGCGGCTCAAGCTGCTCGCGGATGCGGGCCTCGTCGGCCTGCCGAACGCGGGCAAGTCCACCTTCCTCAACGCGGTGACGAACGCGCAGGCCAAGGTGGGCGACTATGCCTTCACCACCCTCATCCCCAAGCTGGGGGTGGTGAGCCACAAGGGCCGCGAGTTCGTGCTGGCCGACATCCCCGGCCTCATCGAGGGCGCGGCCGAAGGGGCGGGGATCGGCGACCGGTTCCTGGGGCACATCGAGCGCTGCCGCGTGCTCATCCACCTGGTCGACATCTCGGGCGACGACCCGGCCGAGGCGATGCAGGTGATCGAGCGCGAGCTGGAGGCCTATGGCGATGTGCTCGCCGACAAGCCGCGGCTGGTGGCGCTCAACAAGGTGGATTTGGCCGATGCCGAGCTCGCCGCCGCCTTCGCCAAGGAGCTCCAGGCCGCAGGCGCCGGACGTGTGTTCCCCATCTCCGGCGCGAGCGGCGCCGGGGTGGCGGCGCTGCTCGATGCGGTGCTCGGCCACCTGCCCGATGCGCCCGTCGGCCCGGGCCTTCCCCCGGGTGACGAGGACGAGGACGCGCCGCCGGCCAACTGGTCGCCGCTGGATTAGGCTTGGCTGGATTAGCTTGGGCCGCTCGGCTAACGCGCCGCCCATGCCGATCGACTGCCTCGCCCACCTGGCCGACCCGGCGCAGGCCCCGCGCGTGGTGCTGAAGGTCGGCTCGGCGCTGTTGGTGGGCGAAGACGGCCAGCCGCGGCGCGACTGGCTGCGCGCGCTCGCCACCGAGATCGCCGCGGCCAGCGCGCGCGGACAGCAGGTGGTGGTGGTAAGCTCGGGCGCGATTGCGCTGGGCGCTGCAAGGCTCGGGCTGGGGCAGGGCGGGCGCGGCAGCCTGGCCGATGCGCAGGCCGCCGCGGCCGTCGGCCAGATCGGCCTCGCGGGCCTGTGGAGCGAGGTGCTGGGCGCACACGGGCTGCCCGCCGCGCAATTGCTGCTCACCCTCGATGACCTGGAAGACCGCCGCCGCTATCTCAACGCCGCCGCCACGCTCGGGCGCCTGCTCAAGGCGGGCGCGGTGCCGGTTATCAACGAGAACGATTCGGTGGCCACCGCCGAAATCCGCTTCGGCGACAATGACCGGCTCGCCGCGCGCGTGGCGCAGGCGGCGGTCGCCTCGGCGGTGGTGCTCCTCTCGGACGTGGATGGGCTCTATGATCGCGATCCGCGCGCGGCTGGCGCCAGGCTGCTGCCGCGCGTCGAAGGCGTCACGCCCGAGATTCACGCCATGGCCAGCGATCGCTCGGGCTCGGGGCTCGGCTCGGGCGGGATGACCTCCAAGCTGCAGGCGGCGGAGATCGCCACGCGTGCGGGCATTGCGCTCGCCATCGTCAACGGCACGCAACCTGCGCCGCTGGCACGGGCCTTCGGCGAGGCGATCGGCACGCTGTTCCTCCCCGTCCGCCGCGATGGCGCGCGAAAAGCCTGGCTGGGCGGGCGGCTGCGGCTGAAGGGCGCGCTCATTGTGGATGACGGCTGCGCTGCGGCGCTGCGGCGCGGCGGCAGCCTGCTGGCGAGCGGCATCACCGAGGTGGAGGGCGAGTTCGCGCGCGGCGATGCGGTGGCGGTGCGCAGCCAATGCGGCCAAGCGCTGGCCCAAGGCTTGGCGGAGTACGCTTCGGCCGAAGTGGCGCGGATCAGGGGCCGCCGGACCGAGGAGCACGGTTCGCTGCTCGGCTACGCGCCGCGCTCGGCGGTGATCCACCGCGACCAGCTGGTGCTGCTTTAGCTGCCATGGTCGTGGCGGTCACCGGCGGCACGGGCTTCGTGGGCCAGGCGGTGCTGGATGAGGCGGCGGCCCGCGGGCTTGCGGTGCGCGCGCTGACCCGGCGCGCGCGGCCGCCGGCGCCCGGCGTCGAATGGGTGCGCGGCGACCTGGCGGACGTCGCGGCGCTCGACGAGCTGGTTCATGGGGCTCAAGCGGTGCTGCACATCGCGGGCGTCGTCAGCAGCGCGGACGAGGCAGGCTTTGTGGAGGGCAATGTCCGCGGCACGCAGCGCGTCGTCGCCGCCGCGCGCGGGGCGGGGGTGACGCGCTTCGTCCACGTCTCCTCGCTGGCCGCGCGCGAGCCGGGGCTGTCGATCTACGGCCGCACCAAGCGCGAGGGCGAGCGCATCGTCGAGGCGAGCGGGCTCGACTGGACGATCGTGCGCCCGCCTGCCGTCTACGGCCCGCGCGATACCGAGATGTTCCAGCTGTTCCGCGCCGCGCGTTGGGGCGTGGTGCCGATGCCGCCGGCCGGGCGCAGTTCGATGCTCCACGTGGCGGACCTGGCGCGCCTGCTGCTCGCCTTGCTGCCCGGCGGAGGCACGCTCCCGGCGCAGACCTTCGAGCCCGATGATGGCCGGGACGGCGGCTGGCCGCACCGCGAGCTCGCCCATGCGATCGGCCGGGCGGTGGGCCGCAAGATCGTTTCGCCGCGCGTACCCGCGCCGCTGTTCAGCGCGGCTGCGCGGCTCGACCGGCTGCTGCGCGGCGAGGGCGCCAAGCTCACGCCCGACCGCGCACGCTACATGCTCCATCCCGACTGGGTGTGCAGCGCGGACCGGCGCGTGCCCCCGGCGCTATGGCAGCCGCGAATCCCAACCCCCGACGGCCTCCGCACCACCGCCGAGTGGTACCGCGCCAAGGGCTGGCTCTAGCGGGACGGTCTGCCGGAGCGCGGGCAAAAAAAGGCCCGACCTTGCGGCCGGGCCCTGGAAGTTTGGGAGAGGATGCCTGAAAGGCACGCCCCTTATGACGGCGGTGGCTGGAACGCTCAAACGACAAAACTGCACCGGCTGTTGCACAACTCGCAACTGACATTGATGCAAATAGCTCTTGACCCAGGTTAGTGCATATGGCGGTCCGCCCGGACCGACCTGTGCTCCCCGAGCGGCACTCGCGGGGAATGCCGAAGCCCCGTTCTTCCGATGAACCTCTCCATCATAGTGCAAAAATGTTCCACCTTGGGACAAACCCTATTGTTCCTGCTGGGGGTTGAGAATACGTCTTGCCGTAGAGACCAGCGATCAAGCTGGCCCCTTCGGGAAGGATCGATGAAATGAATGCGCCTGCCACGTCCTCGTCAGCCTCTGGCGCCAACGCCAAGTCGGCCAGCCGTTCGCCCAGGCGGCACGGCGCCGACTATCGGCCTGACCTTGGCGTGATGATCAGCCTGGCCAGCGCGGTCGTGTTCTGGGCGCTGGTGGCGGTGGTGGCCTTCTGACCAGCCGCCCGCCTCGCAGCAGCGTCGCCTAGAACGCAGGCTCGTAGCCGGGAGGCAGTTCGCCGCCCTCGTTCGCCGGGCTGCCGGGAACGTGGATGCCGCACTCCGTCTTGTCCCAGCCGCGCCAGCGACCGGCGCGCGGGTCCTCGCCTGGCGCCACGATGCTGGTGCACGGCTCGCAGCCGACCGAGAGGTAGCCCTTCGCCTCCAGCGGATGGCGCGGCAGGTCGTGCGCCTTGAAGTACGCTTCGAGGTCGTCCTTGGTCCAGTCGCCGAGCGGGTTCAGCTTGAGCCGGCTAATTCCAGCTTCATCGGCCTCCAGCTGGAAGCGCGGCAGGTTCTGGCGGGTGACCGACTGGAACGCCTTGCGGCCCGAGATCCAGGTGTCGAGCCCCTGCTTGGCGCGCTTCATCGGCTCCACCTTGCGGATCTCGCAGCAGCCGTCGGGGTCCCAGCTCCAGCGCAGGCCGTTCTCGTCCTTGGCCGCGAGCACCGCCTCATCAGGCGCGACGACCGAGCTGTTGACGAGGCCCAGCAGCCGCGTAAGCGTCTCGCGATAGGCGAGCGTCTCGCCGAACATCTTGAGCGTGTCGACGAAGATCACCGGCACGCTCGGGTCGGCCTGCGCTACCAGGTGCAGCAGCACCGCGCTTTCGGTGCCGAAGCTTGAGACCACGGCCACGCGCCCCAGAATCCCTTCCGCGAACAGCTCGCGCAGCATGGTGGCCGCGTCCACTCCGGCGAAGCGGGCGTTGAGCGCATCCACCTCGTCTTGGGTGAAGGCGGGGCCAGAACCGTACCCGGTATCGATGATGTCGCGCGCCCGCTCGCGCAGCGCGGTGAGGGGGTCAGCTTCGGCCATGACGCAAATTCCAGATGGGAGTTGTCCTGAGCCCGGGCGCATCGGCGGCGGGCTGATAGACGTGCGGCCAGCGCTCCAGGGCGGCGCGGGCGTCCGTCTCGTCGAGCGGCTTGGCGGGCGCGAAGCTGTCGAAGCCGCAGCGCCGCATGAAGGCGAGCTGGTCCACCAGCACATCGCCCACCGCGCGCAGCTCGCCCGCATAGCCGGCCTCGCGCAGGATGCGCGCGGCGGAGTAGCCGCGCCCGTCGGTGAAGGCGGGGAAGTTCACCTCCACCAGCGCCAGGCGGGTGAGGTGCGGCAGCAGGTCGCGCGCATCGTCGCCCGGCTCCACGCGCACGGCGGCGGCGTTGGACTGGTCGAGGAAGGAGTCCACCGTCACCGCCGAATGGTCCACCATCGCATCGTCGCGGAAGCGGAACTGCACCTCGTCGAGGCTGGGGCCGGCGCCGATCAGGTCGCTCTGGTCGGGATCAGGCATGGGGAGCCTCCTCGGGAATGCGCGCGATCGCCTTGATCTCGAAGGTGAAGCCCGAGAGCCAGGTCACGCCGACCGCCGTGATGTTGGGGAAGGGCTCGGGGCCCCAATTGGCCGAGAGCACCGGCCAGACGGTCTCGAAGATGGCGTCCGGGTCGATCATGAACAGCGTCACGTCCACCACGTCGGCGAAGCTGGCCCCGGCCGCTGCCAGCACGGCGTTGAGGTTGTCGAAGGCCAGCTGCACCTGCGCGGCAAGGTCCGGCTCGGGCGAGCCATCGGGCCGCGCGCCGACCTGGCCGGAGACGAACAGCAGGTCGCCCGAGCGGATCGCCGGCGAATAGCGGTGCAGCGTGTAGAGCGCATGCGGATTGGCGGGGAAGACCGCGTCACGCGCCATAGAGCACCTCCTTGAACGGCTCCATGCCGATCCGCCGGTAGGTGTCGAGGAAGCGCTCGCCCTCGGCGCGCCGCGCGAGGTAAAGGTCGGCCGCCTTCTCGATGGCGTCCACCACGCCGTCCTCGTCGAAGCCCGGCCCGGTGATCTTGCCCAGCGAAGTATCCTCGCCCTCGGAGCCGCCGAGCAGCAGCTGGTAGTTCTCGCGGCCCTTCCGGTCGACGCCCAGGATGCCGATGTGGCCGGCATGGTGGTGCCCGCAGGCATTGATGCAGCCCGAGATCTTCAGCTTGAGCTCGCCGAGCACCTCGTCCTTGCCGTTCTCGGCGAAGCGGCGCGAGATCTTCTGCGACACGGGAATCGAGCGGGCATTGGCGAGCGAGCAATAATCGAGCCCGGGGCAGGCGATGATGTCGCCCACCTGGTCGAGGTTGGCGGTGCCGAGGCCCGCCTCCTCCAGCTTGGTCCACAGCTCATGCAGCCGCGCCTTTTCGACGTGCGCGAGCACGATGTTCTGCGCGTGCGTCACGCGGCACTCGTCGAAGCTGTAGTCGCGCGCGAGCTCGGCCATCAGGTGCATCTGCGCCGCACTGGCATCGCCGGGGATGCCGCCCACCGGCTTGAGGCTGATCGTCGCCGAGACATAGCCGGGCTGCTTGTGCGCGTGGGTATTGCGATCCACCCACAGCGCGAAATCCGGGTCCGAACGGTCGATCGTGTCGGCAGCGCCGGCGACAAAGGCCGGGTCGGCGAAGAAGCCCTTGATCCGCTCCAGCTCGGCAATAGGCGGCTCGATGCCCTGCTCCAGCAGGTGCGCGAACTCTTCCTCCACCTGGCGCGTGTACTCGGCCGCGCCCAGCTCGTGGACGAGGATCTTGATGCGCGCCTTGTACTTGTTGTCGCGCCGCCCGTAGCGGTTGTAGACGCGCAGGCAGGCTTCGGAATAAGTGACCAGCTGGTCGAGCGGCACGAAGTCGCGGATCAGCGGCGCGATCATCGGGGTGCGGCCCATGCCGCCGCCCACGTAGAACGCCGCGCCCAGTTCGCCCGCGGCATTCCTCACGATGCGGATGCCGATATCGTGCAGCCGCATCGCCGCGCGATCACGCTCGGAGGCGATCACCGCGATCTTGAACTTGCGCGGCAGGGCGCTGAATTCCGGGTGGAAGCTCGACCACTGGCGCAGCAGCTCGGCGTAGGGGCGAGGGTCCACCACCTCGTCCGCGGCGGCCCCGGCGAAATGGTCGGAGCTGATGTTGCGAATGCAATTGCCGCTGGTCTGGATGGCGTGCATCTCGACCCTGGCGAGGTCGGCGAGGATCTCGGGCGCGTCCTCCAGCTTGATCCAGTTGTACTGGATGTTCTGCCTTGTGGTGAAATGGCCATAGCCGCGATCGTACTTGTCGGCGATGTCGGCCAGCACATGCATCTGTGCCGCTGACAGCGTGCCGTAGGGCACCGCCACGCGCAGCATGTAGGCATGCAGCTGGAGGTAGAGGCCGTTCATCAGCCGCAGGGGCTTGAACTGGTCCTCGGTCAGCTTGCCCTCGAGCCGGCGCCGGGTCTGGTCGCGGAACTCGGCAACGCGGGTGTCGACCATGGCCTGGTCGTAGTGGTCGTATCTATACATGTGTTGCTCCAGCCCTTCGAGACGCGTCCTCAGCTTTCAGCTTCGGCCGCTCCTCAGGATGGTCGGGGAGTAGGATGAAATTCTTAGCGCGATTCCGTTCCTCCTGAGAAGGCATCGAAGCCGTAGGCTGAGAGGCTGTCTCGAAGGATCCTGGCGGTAAGGTGCTGCCCATCAAATCACCCAATCCCCCGCAGCCGGATCGGCGGGCTTCAAGGTGAGATCGGGCCGCACCGTGGGGCCGAGCGCGCGCACCCGGTCCTTGATATGCGCCGGCCGCACGCCGCCTGTGGCATCGCGCGCCGCCTCGATGGCGTAGGACGCGTTCACGCGCCGGGCGGCTTCCTCGCGGCCGAGGATGGCTTCGGCCTCCGCGCCCGCATCCACCGCATCGTCGATGTGGAGCGACCAGCCCTGGCCGTCCCACCACACCACCGCGCCGGTGCGCAAATCATTGCCGGTGAGGATCTTCACAGTTCTACTCCCGCCGCCAGCCGCGCGCCCTCGGCGGCGATCGAACCACATTCCACAGCGGTCACCTCGCCGATGATAATCAGCGCCGGGCTCACCACCTTCTCGCGTTCCACCAGCTCGGGCAGGGCCGCGAGCAGACCGCGCAGGACGCGCATATTGGCGCGCGCGCCGTTCTCCACCACCGCCACCGGCATGCCGGGCGCGAGGCCATCGGCCATCAGCTTCTCGGCAATCTGCCCCGCGGTCTTGATGCCCATGTAGATCACCAGCGTGCGGCCCTGGCCCGCCAGGCCCGACCAGTCCTGCTCGGCAAGGCCCTTGCACTGCCCGGCCACGAAGCTGACGATGCTGGCATGATCGCGATGCGTAAGGGGGATCTGCGCCGCGGCGGCCGCGCCGTTGGCAGCGCTCACGCCCGGCACCACTTCCACCGGCACGCCCGCGGCGCGGCAGGCTTCCGCCTCCTCGCCGCCGCGGCCGAACACGAACGGATCGCCGCCCTTCAGCCGCACCACGTCATGGCCGGCGAGCGCCTCGCGCACCAGTAGCGCGGAGATATCCTCCTGCGGCAGCGTGTGATGCGCGCGCCGCTTGGCCACCGACACCAGCCGCGCATCGGCGGGGGCCAGCGCCAGGATCGCAGAGTCCACCAACCCGTCATGCACCACGATCCGCGCCGCGCCCAGCAGGCGGGCGGCGCGCAGGGTGAGCAGGTCGGCATCGCCCGGACCCGCGCCCACCAGATATACCGTACCGGTCGAATTGGGGCCCATTTCCATGCAGCGCGAGATGGCGCGCAGCCCCCAGGCCTGCCAGCGAGAATGGGTATGGGCCGCCTTAGGCCAGCTTTAGCCTGTGCCGACCCGCGCGCTGGCGAACGCTTGGCCTCGCGGCAAAGCGCCGCTACGCAGCTGCCTTGCCCTTTCATCACCTCGAGCCCAGCCCGTGAACGCCGCGATCATCAAGACCTATGTCGATGCCAACAGCCTGCTCGCCGATAGCTGGCGGCTGGGCCGGCAGGTGCTGGAGAGCGGCTTTGCGCCCACGCACATCGTCGGCATCTGGCGCGGCGGCGCGCCGGTGGGCATCGCGGTGCAGGAATTGCTGGAGTTCCACGGCCAGCGTTCCGACCACATCGCCATCCGCACCTCCTCCTACGAGGACATCGACAAGCAGGGCCCGCGCGTGCAGGTGTTCTCGGTCAGCTACCTCATCAAGGTGCTCAACCCGGGAGACCGGCTGCTGATCGTGGACGATGTGTTCGACAGCGGCCGCAGCATCGAGGCGCTCATGGGCAAGCTGCGCAAGCGCTGCCGCAACAACATGCCGGACGAGGTCCGCGTGGCCACTGTCTATTACAAGCCCTCGCGCAACCGCACCGAGCTGGCGCCCGACTACTTCGTGACCGCCACGGAGGATTGGCTGGTGTTTCCCCACGAACTCAAGGCTTTGACCGAGGAGGAAATCCGCCAGCACAAGCCGACGGCGGACGTCATCCTGGGCAGCTGACAGAGCGTCAGCTTCGGCCAGCGGTGAGTGTTACAACGAAGGGCAGCAATGCGACGGTTGCCGCCAGCAACCACGCCCAGGCACGCGAATGAACGAATATCAGCATGCCTAGGCGCAGAATGGCCGTCAGGATGTAAAGCCCGAAGATTGTGCCTACCCGCACTGACGCATCAGGGTTGCTGAGGGTGGCGCCTGAAGCGGCCAAGCCCATGAGCGCTGCGGGCACCGAGCCAACAAGGATCAGCACGATGGCCGTGCGGAACAACCAGGCGGCCGATCTGGCGAAGGATGGATCAGCTCGGCCGTGGCCTCTCCTCCTCGGTAGCCGACTTCGCTGCCGCACCATGCGCCATCGCCGCCAGTAGCTGCCGGAACTGCGCGTCCTGCAAGGAGAGGTCGCGCTGGGGGAAGGGGATCTCCACGCCGCGCTCCTGGAACAGAGCCCACAACCGCTTGAGCACCGCCGAGCGGACATTGCCCACGCCCTCTTCAGGGTCCTCGATCCAGCAATGCACGGTAAAGTCGACGCTGCTCTCGCCGAAGCCCTTCATCCATACCGTGGGTGAGGGCGTCTCGAGCACGCGCGGGGCCTGCCGTGCCGCTTCCAGCATCAGCTGCTCGGCAAGCACCATGTCGGTGCCGTAGGCGACCCCCACCTCCACCTGGATGCGCACGCGCTTGGAGGAGTAGGACCAGTTCTCCACCTGGTTGATCATCAGGTTCTCGTTGGGGATCAGGTACTCCTTCTCGTCGCGCGTGACGATGGAGACCGCGCGCACGCCGATCCGCTTGATCTGCCCGAAGGTCTCGTTACCCGCCCCGTCGGTCACCGCGATCACGTCGCCCGGCTTGATCGAGCGGTCCATCAGCAGGAGGATGCCGGCGATGAGGTTGCCGAAGGTCTTCTGCAGCCCGAAGCCGATGGCGAGGCCGAACGCGCCCGAGAACACCGCCAGCGCGGTGAGGTCGATGCCCAGCAGGTCGATCCCCACCAGGATCGCCATCGCCCACACGACGATGGTGAGCAGCTTCTCGGCCAGCAGCCGCTGCGAGGGGTTGAGCCGGGTCAGCCGCCGCAGCGCGTTGTGCGCCAGCCTGGTGCCCAGCCGCGCGACGAGGAACACTCCCACGATGACCAGCACCACCACCAGCGCAGTCCACACCGAAAAGCGCGTGTCGGCCACGGTGAAGCCCCAGGCGTCGAGCTGCTCGATGATGCTGCCCACGGTGTTGCTGCGTTCCGAAACGCTTTCGCGCAGCGCGTCGGCGCCCTCCAATGCGTCGGCCTGCTGTTCCAGCCGCGCGGCGGCGGCGGCCGCATCGGCGGCGGCTTGGTTGATCTCGCTCGCTGCGCCTGCCTCGGCGGGAGCGGAAGAGGGCGCCGTCGCGCTCATCCCGCCTCCATCGCCGCGAAGCCCTGCGCCAGGTCCGCGATCAGGTCGCGCTCGTCCTCGAGGCCGATGGAGAGGCGCACGCCGAGGCGGTCCTCGGCGTCCCGACCGGCCGGCGGCCAACTGGTGGCGCTGCGGGTGCGCGCCGGGTCGACGGGAATGACCAGGCTCTCGAAGCCGCCCCAGGAAAAGCCGATGCCGAACAGCCGCAGCGCATCGATCAGCCGCGCGCGGTCGGCCGGGCTTCGGCCCTTGAGCACGAAGCTGAACAGCCCGCATCCCCCGGTGAAATCGCGCGCCCACAGCGCATGGCCGGGCGCGCCGGGCAGCATCGGGCACAGCACCTGCGCCACCTCGGGCCGCCCCTGCAGCCATTGCGCGACGGCGAGCGCGGAGGCGGTGGCGCGCTCCAGCCGCAATTGTATCGTCCGCAAGCCCCGCAGCGCCAGCGCGGCATCATCGGGCGAGACCACGATGCCCAGCACCTGCGCCTTCAGCCGCAACTGGCCATAGAGAGCCTCGCCCGCCGAGACCGACCCCATCATCAGGTCCGAATGGCCGCCGACATGCTTGGTGAGGCTCATTAGCGCTATGTCGCAGCCGCGGGACAGCGCCGGGAAGCCCAGCGGCGAGGCCCAGGTGTTGTCGAGCACGCTTACCGCGCCGCGTTCCCTCGCGATGGCGGCCAGCGCGGGCACGTCGCACACCTCCATCGTCAGGCTACCCGGGCTCTCGAGCAGCACCGCGCGGGTGCGCTCGCAGAACTGCGCGGCAAAGCCGGCGAGGTCGAGCGGATCGAAGAAGCGCGTCTCCACGCCCATGTCCGCCAGCAGCCGCGCGGCCATCGCCCGGCTCGGCTCGTAGGCGTTGTCGGTCATCAGCAGCACGTCGCCCGCCTTGAGCACGGTCACCAGCGCCCCGGCGATCGCGGCCACGCCGCTGGGGTAGAGCAGCGTGCCGAAGGCGCCCGGTTCCAGCTGCGTCAGCGCATCGGCCAGCGCCCATTGCGTGGGCGTGCCGCGCCGCCCGTAATAGAAGTGCCCGTCCTCGTTGGGGCGGCCGCGCGCCAGATCCGCGCTGTCGGCGTAGAGATGCGTGCTCGCGCGCCACACCGGCGGGTTGACCACCGCGCCGGTCCACTCCTCGCGCCGTCCCGCCCCCGCGATGCGCGTCGCGGGGTGGAGCGGTGCGCGCTCGCCATCCTTGTCGCCCGCGCGGCTCATGCCGGGCCCTGCGCCTTGGGCGTCGCGGGATCGGCGCCCCATTCGGCCCAGCTGCCATCGTAGAGCGCGACATCCTCCTTGCCGATCAGATGGAGCGCGAACAGCAGCACCGAAGCCGTCACCCCGCTGCCGCAGGTGGTGACGATCGGCCGCGCAAGGTCGATCCCAGCGTCCTCGAACGCCGCGCGCAACTCCTCGGGTCGCCTGTAAGTGCCGTCCGCGTTCAGCAGCGCGGCATAGGGCAGGTTGCGCGAGCCGGGAATGTGGCCGGCCGGAATGCCGGGGCGGATGTCGGGCTTCTCACCCGAGAAGCGCTCCGCCTCGCGCGCATCCACCACCTGTTCGGCGCCTGCTGAAAGGTTGGCCAGCATATCGGCCTTGCTGCGCAAATCCTTGCGGGCGGAACCGGGCGAGGGCGCAGCACCCGGCCGCGCTGGCCCGCCGGAGCCGCTCTCCAGCGGCAGGCCCTCGGCGCGCCATTTGCCCAGGCCGCCATCGAGGATCGCCACATCTGCAAGGCCATGGTGGCGAAGGATGAACCAGGCCCGCGCCGAGGTGCGCAACACGCTGTCGTCATACAAAATCACCGGCGTTCCGGCGCCGATGCCCAGCTCTTCCATCCGCCCGGCGAATTGTTCCGGCCCAAGCAGCCCGGCAAAATCGAGGAACAGCGCGCCCGGGATATGCGCGGCGGCGAACTCGGCGCGTGCATCCCGGCCCGCGGCGGGCAGGTGGCTCGAGGCGTCGAGCACGACCGGTTGCGCGCCCCCGCCCGGCGGTTCGGCCAGCATCCGGCCCAGCCATGCGGTGGTAACGAGCGGCTCCATCAAGCCTCCCTAGCCGCGGTGCGGGCACCCTGGCAATCAGCGTGCCTTGCCCCGTCGCCCGCTTCGCACCATCTGCGCTGCATGAGCCCCCCCGAGCCTCCCTCAACGCCGCCCGCGCCGCTCCATCTCGGCCGCGCCACC
>Ga0210040_10007196_pt1 | contig 13600 bp, 11 predicted proteins | sample CryGeyCG12114_NA_FD_185462 | JGI IMG/M metagenome (GOLD analysis project Ga0210040, IMG submission 185462) | Groundwater microbial communities from aquifer - Crystal Geyser CG19_WC_8/21/14_NA (SPAdes) (version 2) | ecosystem: Environmental > Aquatic > Deep subsurface > Groundwater | place: USA... | reverse complement strand
AAAGGTTATACGAAGCAAAAAAAGAGCAGCATGCGCAGGTATATCCTTTCCCCAGCAGCATCGATAAAGCACACTTTGGGCAGGCAAGGAAGGAACAGACGCAGCCTCAGGATCAAGCATCCATACCGCATCCGCGCATTGGATTTTTTGGTGTAATTGATGAGCGCCTGGATATTGATTTGCTTGGTGCTGTTGCAACTGCCAGGCCTGAATGGCAACTAGTAATTATCGGGCCCGTCGTTAAGATTGACCCGGCCACACTTCCAAAACATCAGAATATTCATTACCTTGGAGGTAAAGCATACAAGGAGTTGCCAACCTATTTAAGCGGATGGGATGTAGCCATACTTCCTTTCGCTATTAACGAATCTACCCGGTTCATCAGCCCCACCAAAACGCCTGAATATTTAGCGGCCGGCAAACCCGTAGTATCAACACCTATAAGGGACGTGGTAAGACCTTATGGTGAAGCAAATCTGGTACATATCGCCCAAACTGCAGAGGAGTTTGTAGAGGCCACAGAACTTGCCCTGGCGCAGGCGAATGATGAGAAGTGGAAAGCGGAAGTTGACATATTCCTAACGGATATGTCCTGGGACCAGACCTGGCGCCAGATGGTGGAAGAGATGGGTAAGGCATTGTATCAAAAAAATAAATAACGGAAAAAGATTCATGCAGATAGAGAAAAAAACAATCATGTTCGACTACCTGATTGTAGGGGCCGGATTTGCCGGCAGTGTCATTGCAGAAAGGCTGGCATCGCAACTGAATAAAAAAGTACTCATCATCGACAAGCGGCCGCACATTGCCGGCAATGCCTTTGATCATTATGATCAGAACGGAATAATGGTGCATAAGTATGGGCCGCACATTTTTCATACCAACTCCAAAGATGTGTTCAATTATCTTTCGATGTTTACGGAATGGAGGCCTTACGAGCACCGCGTACTGGCCAGCGTAGACGGACAACTGGTACCAATGCCCATCAACCTGGATACCATTAACAAGCTTTACGGCCTCAACCTTACGTCTTTTGATGTAGATGATTTCTTTAAATCCGTAGCAGAGGAAGTGCCGGTGGTGCAGACATCTGAAGACGTGGTGGTAAGTAAAGTAGGGCGGGAATTGTATGAAAAATTCTTCCGTAACTACACCCGCAAGCAGTGGGGCATGGATCCGTCGGAGCTGGACAAATCGGTAACTTCACGCGTGCCGGTGCGCACTAACCGCGACGACCGATACTTTACAGATACGTTTCAGGCTATGCCTTTGCACGGATATACGGCTATGTTTGAGAAGATGCTGGCTCACCCGAACATCAAGATAATGCTCAATACCGATTATCATGAAATCATAGACATGATTCCGTTCCGGGAAATGATTTTTACAGGTCCGGTAGATGAATTTTTTGATTTCAAGTATGGCAAACTGCCTTACCGGTCGCTGGAGTTTAAGCACGAAACGCTGGATAAACCAAAGCACCTGCCGGCAGCTGTAGTTAATTATCCAAATGAGCATGCCTATACGCGTATAACGGAGTTTAAGTGCCTGACAGGCCAGCAACACCACAAAACGAGCATTGTGTATGAGTATCCACAGGCAGAAGGAGATCCGTATTACCCTGTTCCGAAGCCGGAAAATGCAGCCATGTACAACAAGTATAAAAAGCTTGCAGAAGAAACGCCGGGAGTACATTTTGCCGGGCGCCTGGCAACTTATAAATACTATAACATGGATCAGGTAGTGGCACAGGCACTTACGCTTTTCAAAAGGTTGAAAGAAAGTGTCGATCTGCAGGATTTGGTAGACAGCGCAAAACTGAGTGTGCAACGCAATAATAAAATTATGGCTGATGCTACATTAAGTGTAAGTAAGAATGCAAGCAACAAGGCAGCTGAGTCTAAAGTATAAATCTAACCCTGCAGAAGACAGTGCCCAGGCGGGCGCTGCAACAAATAAAACCACGCAATCCAATAAAGTCGCACCCAGGCACGCACTGCCCTGGGTGCAAGTTGCGCCCGATGCACCATACTTTGTTACAGAAGAAGGCGACAACTGGACTCCAATTGGCCAGAATGATGCCATTACCTGGCCGGACTTTGCGAATGCTTTCAAACGAAAGGATATGCAACAGGTGGAAGGGCACCTGGCCTGGCTGGCGGGGCAGGGTGTAACCTGTCTCCGTTTTATGCTGGAGTATGCCCAGACCCAAAACAGGTATTTTGAAAAACCGGCAGGTAATTTTCAGCCTAACATGGTGCGTCTCTGGGATGATATTTTTGCACTTTGTGCGAAGTATAAGCTGCGCATCCTGCTCACTCCTGTTGATACTTACTGGATGTGGATACGCTGGAAACATCACCCGTATAATAAAGCCAACGGCGGCCCCTGCGCCAAACGCTCCCAGTGGTTGCTTTGTCCGGACACGCTGGCCGCCATTAAGAACCGCTATACTTTTGTGATAGAACGATGGGGCGGCAGTGGCGTACTGTTCGCCTGGGACTTGTGGAACGAAATACATCCGGCGCATGCTGGTAACTCTACCGAAGCCTTTTATTCTATCATTCAGCAACTAAGTGATCATGTTCGTGCCACAGAAATGCGGCTTTATGGCCGATCGCACCCGCAAACAGTGTCGCTTTACGGCCCTGTACTGAACGAACGCCCCGAAGTGGCCGATGCTATATTCCGGCATCCGAGCCTTGATTTTGCCAGCACCCATTTCTATGATGCGGCCACTATTAATTATCCGAAAGATACTGTTAAGCCTGCTATCAGCACCGGCAGGCTGATGCGTGAGGCATTACAGCACTTAGACAAAAACCGCCCTTTCTTCGACAGTGAACATGGGCCGATTCATGGTTTTAAAAATCGCCGTGTCACGCTGCCGGAATATTTTGACGACGAGTATTTCCGGCACATGCAGTGGGCTCACATGGCCTCAGGCGGGGCAGGCGGCGGCATGCGCTGGCCCAACCGGCATCCGCATACCTTGACACACGGCATGCGCAGTGCTCAGAAAAGTATGGCCGGTTTTTTACATCTGATAGACTGGAAAAAATTCAAACGTATAAATCTGAATGAAGAGGTAAAGGCTAGCACACAAAGCTTTATTACTTTTGCCTGCGCTGATCCGGATCAAGCGGTGGTGTGGCTTCTGCGCCAGGATGAAATGCAACCAAAACAACGCAGGATGGTAGTGGATGCATCAGCTCCAAGTTTACCCGTTTCTATAACTATACCAGGAATGAAAGCAGGCAGGTACAGCATCATCACCTGGAATACACTATTAGGAAAACAAGAAGAAACGCAGCAGGCAGAGCAGCTGGAAGCTGGCGATCTGGTAATACACTTAGCTGCTGTAAGTGCGGATTTGGCAGTAGCTGTCCGGCGGGAAGTATAGAATATACCTGTAAAGCTTATTTTTAAGATAAGTAATTTTAAGTATGGTCTTTTTAGCTGAAAGAACATTGTCGCCATCATTTAAAAGCAGCAGCTCGAACCAGTGCAGAGCTTTGCTACCGATTATACTTGTATAATCGGTAGCAAAGCTAATTCTAAAGAACTTAATGAAAAATCCGACAGGTTTAAGCCTCATACTTTGCTATATCAGCAACGCTTTACTAAACCTGCCTGATTTTGTTTAAACGTATCAACCACTTACTCTACCACTTTATATCTTTCTACTTTTGGGTAGAACTCTCTTTGTAAAGTATGGCCATCGAACTCATTTCCAGCACGCATTCCTGCAGCAAAAGCTGGTCAGTTGATTTTTCTGCAATCATGCCGAATGTGATTTCTACGACGCGAGGTATACCTAAAGCCAGCCCGAGCTGCTCAGCCACGGCAAGCGCGCTCATCGAGTTATAGTTAGATAAGTATACCTGATGCATATCCTGCCACGGGCCCACCGCACCACCTGCCATACCGATAAAATTACCGAGGGCCTGCCGCGCTTTACCGGCAACCTGGCCCAGTAGCTTTCGCACATCAGAGGGTTCCCGGTCTATGGCAGAAAACAGTTCAGGCAGCTTTTCTTCGTGGCGCTTCGCCCGCTTGACCATGTCTGCGAGGTATTGCCTGATATGAGGTTCTTCTATTTTCTTTACGATATCTTCCAGCAATTGCCGGAACGATGCCTGTGTTAACTGCACGTTCTGAAACCAGGTTCATGCGCGGTCAAGCTGCTTGCTGTGCGTTGCAGCATCGAGTTCAATAAGTATAGGTTGGTTGCCTCTGAAACTAAAAGAGCTGCCTGAATTATATGCAGGCAGCTCTTTTGAAGATATTATTACTAGTTATTATTTGATTGTTACCGGCACTTCCAGGTTTTCCCAGCGCAGCACAATGCCATCATCATTTACCGCATAAGCCAGTTGCTCGTTCATGGCAGCGGATTTTACCGGTTGTACATTTACGCGCAGTGCATCTTGCTTCTCGTCATACACTGTACCCCACTGGTCGGGCACTTTGTTGAAGATAACTGTCCATTCGTCTTCGCCGGGTAAAGTATAAAGGCTATACTTACCTGCCTTCAATGGCTTGCCTTCCACCATCACATCGTTGCTGAATTCTATGGTAGTCGCCTCGTTGGCACCTGCGCGCCATACCTGGCCATAAGGTACCAATTCGCCCCATACTTTACGACCTTTTATACTTGGGCTGCTGTAGTTAACAGACACGGTAGCGTCGCCAACTTTGCCTGAAACAGTAGCAGGCGGACTGGGACGTTTAGATTTATCATTATCATTTTGCGCCCACGATGTAATAGATAGCAGCAGGCAAAATACCAGCGCAAGAGAAGTTAATACTTGTGTTTTTTTCATAAATTTAAATTGAATTAAAGATGAATATAATTTAATGTTATAATCTGTTAATGAAATAATTATCTGATTATAAATGTTGTTTCCATATAATTTTTTTATTACTCCGAATAATTTTTTATATAGGTTATGATAACGAATGTAATGCGCTGACTTGTATACTTTCATGCAATTAAATTAAATGCCAGCCTGAATAGAAGTACGCAAGATGTGTTTTTTTGGCTAAGGTTTAAATATAGACAGGTATCGCTGCACAGATCTTCTTAAAGCTTCTTTCGCATTTGTTGCTATAACCTGTCCGTCAAATGCGCCACGGATAGTTTCATATTGCAGTTCTTTAACCCGCTCGTAAATCTGTTCGATAGTATCTTTGGGAAGCGGAATTAAGTTGGGATAGCTGTACATGAACGAGACGCTCTTTCTATCACGGGCCACATAAATTGTGTCGGCAGTAAGCAGGCTTCCTCTTTTGCCGTGGTGGGGCAGGTACAACACAGCACTTCCCTGAAAATGGCCGCCGGTATGAATAAGTTGCATATCATCCCAAAGTAGTTTTCTATTTCCCTCCCAAAACTTTAGCTGATAGCTGCTATGCATTACCCACTCTTCATCCAAACCATTCAGGTATACCGGGCAGTCGAATACGGTGCTCCATTCCACCATCAGACTATAATAATGCGGATGCGAAATAGCGATGGCCTGCAAACCACCCAGAGAACGAATCAAAGCCACGGCGGGCTCATCCAGAAAAGGAATGCAATCCCAAAGCACATTACCGCTTGGCGAGATCACAAGGTATGCCTGCTGACCAATAGCGAAGTTGGGAACAGGTTGCAGCACGTAAAGGTTATCTTCGAGTTGGGTAAAGCGGATGCTCCTGTTTTCAGCTAGCTCCTGATAACTGCACCACACCTGGCCATTGTCGCTTACATATTGCCGATCATCCAGGCAGATGAGGCAACCATCGGTAGTAGTTTTTGGAGAGGCGTAGCGGGTGCCGCAAGTGCCGCAGATATCTTTTTGTGCAGGATTCTTAATTAAAAGACTCATTTTTATTAGCGTCGGTTATGATTTCAGGGCTCGCTTTATAAGGTATAAAATCTTTTGTGAAACAGCTATAAATGCAAAGACAAAAGAAAGTATGACAGTAGATAGAAGACTTCTAGCATGCAAAATACTGTTTGTTAATCCTTTATAGTTAGGTGTATACTTACAAACCCTGCTTTAAAGCTAGCGTACAACCTTTACCGATCCTTGCATAACCTGGTTGATCAGTAGTATCAAAAGGTTTATTTTTTTTCGCCCTGATTCTAGTTTACGCAATGCCGGTTTTTGGTGCTATATTTGCACTTGGTGAGGCGAACCGTATTACTGGTATCGCCTTACAATTCCACATAAACTAATTAACCTTCATGGTTGCACCCAAATTTGCTGTACAGCATACTTCTTTTCACGCCGAGCTTAAGAGGCGCGCCAATAATTACTTCCAAGAGAAGGGCATGTCTACAACCGGTAATTACAAGCTTTTTACAAAAGCCGCTATACTATCGCTTAGCCTGATACTGGTATACATTCACCTCATTTTCTTTACGCCGGCTGCCTGGCTGGCTATTATGGAGTGCATTGTGCTTGGCGGCCTTACGGCGGCAATGGGTTTTAATGTGATGCATGACGGCTCACATGGCAGTTTCAGCAAAATAAAAAAGCTGAATGAACTGGCCAGCCTGTCGCTGAATGTATTGGGTGCAAATGTTTTTATGTGGAATACCAAGCACAACGTCATTCACCATGCCTATACCAATATTGATGGCGTGGACGACGACCTCGATGCAAGGCCTTTTCTACGACTCTGCGAAAGCCAGAAGCACTACCGCATTCACCGCTACCAGCATTTATACTTCTGGTTGGCTTATTCTATGCTGTTCTTTTTCTGGGTATTTTTCTCTGATTATCAGAAATACTTTACCAAAAAAGTAGGCTCTATGCCGCTCAAGAAAATGACACGCACTAATCACATTTCTTTTTGGGCGTTCAAAGCAGTGCATGCAATCTTTTTTGTGGCTTTACCAATATTTATGGTTGGTTTTGTGCCCTGGCTGGTAGGTTTCCTGATTTATGGGGTGTTTACAGGCTTTGTAATGAGCATTGTATTTCAGCTGGCTCATACCATCGAAGAAACCAATTTCCCGGTGGCGGCACAGCCGATGAACCGTCTGGAAGACGAATGGGCAGTGCACCAGCTGCGCACAACTGCTAATTTTGCCACCAACAACAAGCTGATAACCTGGCTGGTTGGCGGCCTTAACTTTCAGATAGAGCACCATCTGTTTCCGAAGATTTCGCACGTACATTACCCCGCGCTGAGTAGCATCATCAAACAAGCCTGCGCAGACTATAATGTTCCTTACCTAGAGTTTCCGAAGATGCGTCTGGCCGTGGCATCGCACGTGGCGCATTTAAAACAATTGTCACAGGCATAATCAAGTCAGCTTGTAAGTATAAACGCCCGCTTCACCTGTTACGTGAAGCGGGCGTTTATACTTACAAGCTGCTGATATTTAATCAAATTTTAAAGTAGCGTAAAACGCTTGTGCCTGTGATTGGCCGATTTACATTTGTCAGCTTTTAAAGCTTACAGGCATCTGGCTAAGAAAGGCTGCGTATAGTATAAATGAACCTTTCTAAACTGAGGCAGAAAGTTGCATGCTAAGTTGCTGATGCATGATATTTCTTTCAATCCAAAAACTACAGTAACGGTAAATTCATTTCATATGAAAGTATCACGTATATTCTTCGGCTTCTTCTTTTTCATGTTCCTGCTGTTTACGTACTGGCAGTTCAACGATCCGGATGCCTGGTTCTGGATAAGCATCTATGGTTTTGCCGCCGTTATGGCGGGTATGGCGGCTTTCCAGAAATATTCGGTTCCTTTGCTTCTTATTGCCGCTGTTTTAAGCTTTATTGGTTTTGTGTATCAATATCCCAGTTCTGTTTCGGGCTGGATACAGCAGGAGTGGATGCAAAAGGATTTATCGATGAAAACCTATTCAATGGAATTGGCGCGTGAGTCTTTTGGTCTGCTGATAGTATGCCTGGTAATGCTTATCGCCGCTGCAGTTGCTCATTTTGAAAAGCGCAAAACCACGGCAGTAGAGCAACCTCAACTCATAAACCACAGACAGTAGCTTTTATGTAACTGTCTGTGGTTCTATTATTATACTTGTTGTTTTTCGGTTTTTTGCTGCAGTTGCAGGTGCGACAGTATGATAGAGAAGACATCAGTTGCCTGCACTTCCATCTGAAGCTGTGCCGGCCGTTTGGTATACAGTACGGGCCATTCGCTCTTGTCTTCCGGCAGGCGGCCGTGCGAGCCCTTTATCAGTTCAGCATTCAGCGGAATAATATCCAACACCATCCGGAAGCCAAGCTTTTTCCTGAGGAGCTTGCCGGCTACCAATGGCATCAGAAACTTAATATCCGGATCCGTAAATATCTCCACGGGATCAAATCCTGGCTTCTTATGTATGTCTACCATGCGGGCATAATCAGGCGCCTTATTGTCGTCGAGCCAGAAGTAATAAGTAAACCACGAATTCTTGTCGGCTATAGCTACTAATTCTCCGCAACGCTCGTGCGCTAAGTTATACTTGTTCCGCTCATCGCCGGCCAGTACTTCCTGCACACCCGGCACCTGCTCCAGCAAATGTTTTACTTCCTGTATGTCGCTTTTGTCCTCCACATAAATGTGTGCTATCTGGTGGTCGGCTACGGCAAAGGCTTTGCTCATAGCGGTGTCCAGCAGTTCAGTATCGCGCTCCTCACGCACAGCAATGTATCCGTGCTCGCGCAGCACCCGGTTCAGGTGCACGGGGTGGTTTACATCCGAAATACCATATTCTGATAAGATAATTACTTGCGCGCCTTTAGCTTCATAAAACTGAATCAGGTCAGCACAGACTGTATCAATCTCCTGCAGGTCTTTGGCAATGCGTGGATTGCTCGGGCCGAGACGCTGCAGGTTATAGTCGAGGTGGGGCAGGTAGATGAGCGTGAGTGTCGGATCATACAAATCATCCGTAATTTTAGATGCATCAGCAATCCATTTACTTGATTTGATGGACGTTTTTGGCCCCCAGTAATTAAATAGCGGGAAGGTTCCCAGCTTTTCCTGTAGCTTGTCCCTTAAATCGGCAGGTTGTGTGTAGCAGTCGGGCATCTTACGCCCATCAGCCAGGTACTGGGGCCGCGGTGTAAGGGTATAATCTGCGGTGGTGTTCATGTTATACCACCAGCCCATGTTGGCTACTGTAAAGTTAGGGTCAGCCGCCTTGGCAACATCCCATATCTTGGGCGCCTGGATTAGTTTGTTTGACTGTCGCCAGAGCTTCACTTCGTCCTCGTCCCGGAAATACCAGCCATTGGCCACAATGCCATGTTCCTCAGGCCACTTGCCGGTGAGGTACGTAGCATGTGCCGTACACGTCACAGCAGGTACCACGGGATGGACAACTGCGCTTTTAGCTTCAGCAGTCCATTTTGCCAGGAAAGGGGTATGTTCGCCAATTAGGGAGTTGGTCAGGCCAACTACATCAAGTACGACTGTTTTCTGCATCTTTAGTTGAGTTTATAGTTTGCAGCACCCACTCCAGTTCCCGCTGGATAGATGCATGCAGTTCTTTCTTCATATCTTCCGGGAGCACCTCCCAGGTATAAGTTTCTACTTCCAGGTGGCTGGTAACAGGGTTGTGTTGCAACAGTTCCAGCACATCTTTAATGGCATCCTGAGTAGATTGTAATCCGTTATAAGTATGGGTGAACAGCGGTACGTGAAAGTGCGTGCGCCACTCTTTAGCTTCCGGTTTAGCTATCTGCTTTAAAGCCGGCGGCAGGTCGGTGTAATGCGTGAGCTGATTTTGTTCATTACGCTCCACTACCTGGTGCAGGTATGTGGATTCAGCAAAGGCAGACAGCTGTTCAGCGATACTTTGACGCTCTTCCATACTTGCCGGAAGCATCACCTTAAGCGCTGCACTAAGCTGAATTTTACCAATGCGGATGCCTGCTTCCTGTAGTTTAGCGAAGGTAGTGGCTGGCTCTTCATATACAAGGGCAAAGTGGCACACATCATAGCAAAGCTGTATGTGCGTGCGAATTGCCTCTTCTGCTTCTTCCTCCGAAATGCCGGAAACTTCTCTCAGTTTTTCAATGCCGACGGGCAGGAGCCAGTCGTTGTAAAAGCTGATAATTTCTTCCGTATTCTCTAGCACGCCATCCGGTTCCGGCTCTATATCGATGTGGATGGTTTTACCTGTTTCGGATTGTAAATGCTGCAGTTCCAGGACTACCTCGGCTAAATGCAGGCAGGAAGTCCGGAACATTGTCTCTATGGCTGCACTGTCGTGCTGGTGCCAGGGCTTGTAAGAGAGGGGAGACGTGGAAATACCGCCATCCATCCATTCCGGAAGTATGGCTGCCAGAATATGAGCCAGTCTTTTAGTATAAGCTACTCTTTCGTCCGTTGTCCAGTCAGGTTTATGTACGGCATCTTTTACCACCTGCTGATGAAATCCGCCAAACGGAAAGCCATTCATCGTGTACACATACAGGTCGTTATCGCGCAGCCATACTTTAAAATGAGCCAAACGATCATCTTGCAACAATTCTCTGCTGGACAGGTCAGAAAGACGCAGGCCAATGCCAAAAGGCTTGCCAGGGCTGAGGTTCTTTTTTAGGGACGGCAGATAGTCCTGCAGGGTCCGGAAAACCTCTTCCCAGCTTTCGCCCGGGTGAATGTTGGTACAGTAGGTTAAATGATAGCCGTTATCAAGGTACATGTTTTATCTGATATAAATTCTCCTGCTTCAAGCTTTCAGCTTGGAGCACAAATGTTGCAAGTTTTCAACTTGCATTACCTGGAATCATACTTATGCAAGTTGAAAACTTGCTATAAATGGCTACCACAAGTTACCGCTGCGCTCAAACTTGCGGTAGTCGTGTGTAGCAGTGTTTGCGTAATATCAAGTATAAACCAGGCAACTCAGGCCGAAACAACGTTCTGCTGCCGGGCCTGTAGCACTTTAACGGCTTCTGTAAGCAATTCTTCGTCCATGTGATGCACTTCCGAGCCTTCGCCTATTTTATTCAACAGCATAATGGTGAGTTGCCCGCCCAGGTGCTCCCGGAATTCTGAGAGACCTTTGAGAATTTGCAGCGCCTGATCCGGTGCATCGGTCTGGTGCGACATCTCAGGTACATACAAATCAAAGCCCAGGTTTGATAGGAGTTCCAGTACATCTTCGCATTCGCGCTTGCTCAGTCTGCCATCCAACATCGAATATACTACATCCAGGGCAATACCAATGGCAACAGCCTCGCCGTGCCGGAGCTTGTAATCTGTAAGTTGTTCTAGCTTATGCGCTGCCCAGTGTCCGAAGTCCAGTGGCCGTGAAGAGCCTTTCTCAAACGGATCTTTGCCAGAAATATGCTCTACGTGCATTTCGGCACAACGAAAAATCAGATCCTGCATAGCGGCCATGTCGCGTGCTACCAGATTGGCAGCGTTCTGCTTGATGGAAGTATAAAAGGCTGCATCTTTTATCAAAGCAACTTTTATCGCTTCCGAAATGCCGGAGCGCCAGTCTCTGTCCTCTAATGTAAGCAGAAACTCACTGTCGTTGATAACGGCAACCGGCGGAGCGAAAGTGCCCAGAAAGTTTTTCTTATGGAAGGAATTTACGCTGTTCTTTACACCAACGCCAGAGTCGTTTTGTGCCAGCACAGTGGTAGGAATGCGGATGAGGCGGATGCCACGGTGCGCTATGGCAGCGGCAAAACCGGCCATATCCAGCAATGCGCCTCCGCCAATAGCAACCATATAGGAGTGGCGGCAGATGCCGAAATCATTCACTGCCTCCAGCAAATCTTGTACAAGCTGCGGATCGTTCTTTGCTTCTTCGCCACCCGGCAAGATGAGAGGAGCGGCGGGTAAGGCTATCGTATCAGCATGATGTGTGGCATAAGCCTTAATATCCTTCACCAACAAAGGATGTGCGTCTGCCACGCCGCTGTCGATTACGAACAGGAGCTTGATGGGTTTTGTCCTGCCTTCCTGCTGCAGTACTTGCAGCAACACCTGATTTTCGGGAGCAAACAGCTTTTCCGTGAAAAACACGCCATAGTTGAACTGCACCTGAAAAGACTGTTGAATAATTCTCATATCTATATAAACGGGCAAAAGATTAATGATTTTATAGTATACATGTTACTGATGAACACATTATCCTCAAATATGATTTCCATAAGCTACATGAACCGCTCCGATAAAAAACTTTATACTAGTTAAGTAGCCCATAAAGCATATAACAGCAGCTTACTATTACTTTTTCAGAGATTCGAAGCTACTTATACTTCTGTAATTTATTTATACTTTAAGAAGTATAATTTCCGGCTGATACTAATAATTCCATACTTTTAAACAGCACACCGGCAGCTTAGAGAGGTATAAAGTATGCTGCTACTGTCTTAGGTAACTGCAAAGTTTTTCGCAACAAAAACAGAGACCGGCAGTAACAGCAGCACAACCAGCCCGTACTGCCAGCCGGCAAAGCCTGCGGCAATGCTGGCATCCATAACAATTAGCGCTAGTATACCTGCTTTTACAGCTTTACCCACCAGGGCCGGTTGCTTAGTAGGCAGAGCTTTAAACAGCGGCGGAAAAATCAGGAAGGCAAACAAAAGCAGGAACGGAAGGCTATACCATATATTAAAGTGCGGCAGCAGCGATAGGCTCACTATACCGGCTATCACGAATGCATACAGCGCCATAGCACCTTTCAGGGCAGCAGCGTTGCCGCCATGCACCTCACCCCGGCTAATCATGGTGATGGCTGATATGTATATAATCGGAATTAGGCTCAAAAACCAGAACTGGCTAATGGCAAATGGTACAGCGCTTACGCCCAGCAGCAGATTTCCACCACGGCAGGCGCCCATGTTGATGGGGCCGAGCACCAGGTGGTGTTTGCCTTTCCAGTCGTAGAGCAGTGCGAGCAGGGCTACGGCCAGTGCCAGTATGGCACTTAGAGCAGACACCTGCCAGGCAGCCAGTATTCCGCCGATAAGCAGTATGGCACCCAGCGCAGCTGCGCCTTGTACAGTTGCAATACCGCTCGGAATCGGTCGCTCCGGGCGTTCTACACGATCCAGGGCGGCATCAAATACATCATTAAAAACCACGCCGCCGCCATAGAGGCCTATTGTGGCAAGTATAAGCCAAAAAAGTTTGAAAGCTGCCAGCGAAATATTACCATCAGCCCAGAAAGGCGAGGAAAGCAAAGCACCAGCCGCCGCAAAACCTAGGGCAATGTCTGCAATGGCTGTGATGATGTTGGCCGGTCGCATCAGCCGCAGGTAAGCACCTGTTCGTGTCATCTGATGATATTAGAAGGCATGTCGCCTGTTGTTTCTATTTCGCCTACCACGGGCGTTTGGCCGCCCCGCAGGACGGAGTTGTCGGAGAACTTCTCACGCTGATCCACCGCTGTGGCATCCAGCCAGTCAGACTCTTTCATCTGGCCACTCTGCCCAAATGCGCTTAGCGCATTCTGATAGCAAACCATGCGCACATCGGCCTCCGAAATGCCGTGCTCCAGCATCAGCGAAGCGGTTTTAGGTACCGAAAGCGGATCACTGATGCCCCAGTCGCAGGAGCTGTTCACGATAATGCGCTCGGTGCCATACTGCTTCACAATTTCCACCATGCGCTCGTTGCCCATTTT
>Ga0210040_10007195_pt1 | contig 13602 bp, 10 predicted proteins | sample CryGeyCG12114_NA_FD_185462 | JGI IMG/M metagenome (GOLD analysis project Ga0210040, IMG submission 185462) | Groundwater microbial communities from aquifer - Crystal Geyser CG19_WC_8/21/14_NA (SPAdes) (version 2) | ecosystem: Environmental > Aquatic > Deep subsurface > Groundwater | place: USA... | reverse complement strand
CCCTGGAGGAGCGCGACATCCGCTTCGTGCGGCTGTGGTTCACCGACGTGTCGGGCTACCTCAAGGCCGTCGCCGTCGCCCCGGCCGAGATCGAGGCGGCGTTCGCCGAGGGCATCGGCTTCGACGGCTCGGCGATCGAGGGCTTCGCTCGGGTCTACGAGTCCGACATGCTCGCCAAGCCCGACCCGGCCACCTTCCAGGTGATGCCCGGCACGCGGGGGCAGGCCAGCGAGACGGCGCGGATGTTCTGCGACATCACGCTGCCCGACGGCTCGCCGGCCTGGGCCGACCCGCGGCACGTGCTGCGCCGCGCGCTGGCCAAGGCCGCCGACATGGGCTTCACCTTCTACACCCACCCCGAGATCGAGTTCTTCCTGCTCAAGGACCTGCCCACCGACGGCAGCCCGCCGGAGCCCGCCGACACCGGCGGGTACTTCGACCTGTCCACGCACAACGTGGCGCACGACTTCCGCCGCGAGGCGGTCTTCGCGCTGGAGGCCATGGGCATCTCGGTGGAGTTCAGTCACCACGAGGTCGCCCCCGGCCAGCAGGAGATCGACCTGCGCTACGCCGACGCGCTGTCGATGGCCGACAACATCATGACGCTGCGGCACGTCGTCCGTGAGGTCGCGCTGGCCCAGGGCGTGCACGCCACGTTCATGCCCAAGCCGTTCACCGAGCTGGCCGGCTCGGCGATGCACACCCACCTGTCGCTGTTCGAGGGCGACCGCAACGCCTTCCACGACCCGGGCGACCCGATGCGACTGTCGACCACCGGCAAACAGTTCATCGCCGGGCTGCTCACCCACGCCCGGGAGATGACCGCGGTCACCAACCAGACGGTCAACTCCTACCGGCGGCTGCTGGCCGGCACCGAGGCCCCGACCGCCGCGACGTGGGGCCGGGCCAACCGGTCGGCGCTGGTGCGGCTGCCCTCCTACAAGCCGAACAAGGGCAACTCGGCGCGGGTCGAGGTCCGCTCGCCGGACTCCGCCTGCAACCCCTACCTGACCTTCGCGGTGCTGCTGGCCGCCGGGCTGCGCGGGATCGAGAAGGGCTACGAGCTGCCGCTCGAGGCCGAGGACGACGTCTGGTCGCTCACCGACACCGAGCGGCGGGCCGCCGGCTACGAGGACCTGCCGGTCTCCCTCGGCGAGGCGCTGACCGCCATGCAGGGCAGCGAGCTGGTCGCCGAGACCCTCGGCGAGCACGTGTTCGACTTCTTCCTCCGCAACAAGTGGGAGGAGTTCAACTCCTACCGGCAGAACGTCACGCCGTTCGAGCTGAAGCGCTACCTGCCCGGCCTCTAGGAGGGCCCTCCTGCCCCCCACCGCTCGCACGCTCGCGGCGGGCCCCTGCAGGAGGGCCGTTCCAGCCTCACCCTGGCAGCGCTCACTACGCTCGGCGACGTGGCCCGCCTGCTCGTCGTCGTCCCCTCCGACACCGACCCACCGACCCGGCTGGGGGAGTGGCTCCGCGACGCGGGGCTGGAGCTCGACGAGCGGCGACTGTCCCGCGGGGAGCCGCTGCCGGCCGACCTGACCGGGGTCGACGGCCTGCTGGTGCTCGGCGGCCCGCAGTCCTCGCTGGACGACGACGAGGTCTCCCCGGAGCTGGTCGGGGTACGGCACCTGCTGGCCCAGGCGGTCGCCGCCGACGTGCCGACCCTGGCGGTGTGCCTGGGCGCGCAGTTGCTGGCGCAGGTCGGCGGGGGCAGCACCCGGGTCGGTGCGGACGGCCCGGAGGTGGGCGCGACGCTGGTGGCCAAGCGGGACGCCGCCGACGCCGACCCGGTGTTCGGCCCGCTGCCGCTGTCGCCGGACGTCATCCAGTGGCACCACGACGAGATCGACCGGCTACCCGACGGTGCCACCCTGCTGGCCAGCAACCCGCGCTACCCGCACCAGGCCTACCGGGTCGGGCAGCACGTCTACGGCGTGCAGTTCCACATCGAGACCGACGAGGCGCTGGTGCGCCAGTGGGCGGAGAACGACGCCGTCGGGGTGGCCAGCAGCGGCCTGGACGTCGACACGATCTGCGCGCGGGCCGCGGCCGTGCACCCCGACCTGGCCGAGGTGTGGGCGCCGTTCGCCGGCCGGTTCGCCGACCTGGTGCGGGCTCGCGCCACCGGGGCCTGACGTGGCGGCCGCTCCGCAGCCCGCCGGCGCCACCCCCACCGAGGACGTGCCCCGGCGGGCCGTCGTCCGGCTGGTCCGGCTCGGCTTCGACGACGGCGCCCGCGCCGCCCGGCTGCTGTCCTCCCCGGCGCTGGGGCTGTGGGACCTGGAGCGCAACGAGCCGGCCGACCCGGAGGCGGCACCGCTGGTCTCCGCGCTGGCCCGCGCCGGTGACCCCGATCTCGCCGTCCGCTCGCTTGCCCGGCTGGTGGAGGCGCTGGACGCCACCGACGACGACGGCGCGCTGGCCGCGGCGCTGCTGGCCCGGCTGCGCGGCTCGGCAGCGTTGCGGTCGCGGCTGATCGCCGTGCTGGGTGCCTCAGCCGGGCTGGCCGACCACCTGGCCATCCACCCGGCCGACTGGGTGGTGCTCGACGTCGAGGACCGGACGGCGCCCCGGCCCAGCCCGCAGGAGCTGGAGCAGCAGATGCTGTTCGCGGTGGGTGCCGACCCGCACGACCCCCCGTGGGGCGTCCGGCTGGGCACCGCCGCGCCGGACGCCGACCCCGCCCGGGTGCGCGACCTCAAGCACGCCTACCGGCGCGCCGTGCTCTCGCTGGCCGGCCGCGACCTGGGCGACGGGCTGCCCGCCGACGAGGTGGCCGGCGAGCTGGCCGACATCGCCGGCGCGGTGCTCACCGCCGGGCTGGCGCTGGCCGTCGCCGAGCAGCCCGCCGATGCCGCCCCGTGCCGGCTGGCGATCATCGGTCTGGGCAAGTGCGGCGGCCGGGAGCTCAACTACGTCAGCGACGTCGACGTCGTCTTCGTGGCCGAGTCGGTGGGTGTCGGGGAGGACGACGTCGCCGCCGTCGCCAGCGCCGCCCGGGTGGCCGGCGCGCTGATGCGGATCTGCGGCGAGGCCGCGTGGGAGGTCGACGCGGCGCTTCGGCCGGAGGGCAAGCGCGGCCCGCTGGTGCGCACCCTGGCCGGGCACGAGGCCTACTACGAACAGCTGGCCAGCACCTGGGAGTTCCAGGCGCTGCTGAAGATGCGGCCGGTGGCCGGCGACCCGGCGCTGGGCCGCGAGTACGTCGACGCGCTGTGGCCGCTGGTCTGGAAGGCCGGCGACCGGCCCGGCTTCGTCGGCGAGATCCAGGCGATGCGCCGCCGGGTGGAGCAGAACATCCCCGCCGGGCAGGCCGACCGTGAGCTGAAGCTGGGCCGCGGCGGGCTGCGCGACGTGGAGTTCAGCGTGCAGTTGCTCCAGCTGGTGCACGGCCGGGCCGACGTCTCGCTGCGGGTGGGCGGCACGATCCCCGCGCTGACCGTGCTGGGCGCCGGTGGCTACATCGGCCGGGAGGACGCCGCGACCCTGGTCGCCTCCTACCGGTTCCTGCGCACCGTCGAGCACCGGCTGCAGCTGCTCCGGCTGCGGCGCACCCACCTGCTCCCGGTCGCCGACGACCAGCTGCGCTGGCTGGCCCGCTCGCTGGGCTACAAGCCCGACGACCGCGGTGACTCCGTGGCCGTGCTGAAGGCCGAGCTGGCCCTGCACACCCGGGTGGTGCGCAGGCTGCACGAGAAGCTGTTCTACCGGCCGCTGCTGTCCTCGGTGGCCCGGGTGCCCGGCGAGCAGCTGGCGCTGGGGCCCAAAGCTGCGGGGGAGTGGCTGCGCGCGCTGGGGTTCGCCGACCCCGACGGCGCGCTGCGGCACCTCACCGCGCTGACCGGGGGGCTCAGCCGATCGGCGTCGATGCAGCGCTACCTGCTGCCGGTGCTGCTGCAGACCTTCGCCGCCTGCGCCGACCCCGACGCCGGGCTGTTGGCCTACCGCCGGGTCAGCGAGGCGCTGGGCAACGACCAGTGGTTCCTCCGGCTGCTGCGGGACGAGGGGCAGACCGCCGAGCGGCTGGCCGTCCTGCTGGGGTCCAGCCAGTACGTGGCCGGGCTGCTGACCCGCACCCCGGAGGCGATGCGGATCCTCGCCGACGACGCGCAGCTCGAGCCGCGCAGCGCGGAGGCGCTGAGCACCGCGTGGCGGCAGGCGGTCGCCCGGGCGGGGGACGCCTCGGCCGGGGTGAAGGTGCTGCGCTCGCTGCGGCGCCAGGAGCTGCTGCGGATCGCCTGCGCCGACCTGCTCGGCCGGATCGACGTACTGCAGGTGGGCCGGGCGCTGCACGACGTCGCCGCGGCCACGCTGCGCGCCGGGCTGGACGCCGCGGTGCGCAGCTGGGCGACCGAGACGGGCACCGCGGTCGCCGACGTCCCGGTCGACCTGGCGGTGATCGGGATGGGCCGGCTGGGCGGGGCGGAGATGGGCTACGGCTCGGACGCCGACGTCCTGTTCGTGCACCGGGTGCGGCCGGGCTCCGAGGAGGGCCGGGCCGCCTCGGCGGCCAACGCCATCGCTCACGCGCTGCGCCGGCTGCTCAGCGAGCCGGCGCCGGACCCGGCGTTCGAGGTCGACGCGAACCTGCGGCCGGAGGGCAGGCAGGGCGCGCTGTCGCGGAGCCTGAGCGCCTTCGCCGAGTACTACCAGCGGTGGGTGTCCACCTGGGAGGTGCAGGCGCTGCTGCGGGCCGAGCCGATCGCCGGGGACGAGGCGCTGGGCCGGGAGTTCGTGGCGCTGATCGACCCGCTGCGCTACCCCGCCGAGGGGCTGACGCCCGAGCAGGTGGCGGAGATCCGGCGGATCAAGGCCCGGGTCGACAGCGAGCGGCTGCCCCGGGGCGCCGACCCGGCCACGCACACCAAGCTCGGGCGGGGTGGCCTGGCCGACGTCGAGTGGACCGTCCAGCTGCTGCAGCTGCAGCACGCCTCGGCACACCCCGCGCTGCGGGTCACCCCCACGGTGGCGGCGCTGGCCGCACTCCGCGACGCCGGGCTGCTGGACGCCGGGCAGGTCGACGCGCTGCAGGCGGCGTGGGAGCTGGCCAGCCGGGCCCGCAACGCGGTGTTCCTGGTGCGCGGCCGTCCGGGCGACCAGCTGCCCCGGCAGGGCCTGGAGCTCAACGGGGTGGCCCGCGCCTGCGGGTACGGTCCCGACGTGGACGCCGGCCAGTTCGTCGATGACTACCGGCGGGTCACCCGGCACGCCCGCAGCGTCGTCGAGCACGTCTTCTACGAGCGTCCCGAGGAGGACTGAGGCGTGTACGTGCCCGCGCACTTCGCCGCACCCGACGACGCCCTGGCGCAGCTGCTGGCCGCGCCGGGCGCCGTCGACCTGGTCAGCAGCACACCGGCCGGGCTCACCGCCACCACCCTGCCGGTGCTGCACGACCCGCAGGCCGGCACGCTGACCGGCCACCTGGCCCGCAACAACACGCAGTGGCGGGACACCGTGGGGGAGGTGCTGGTCATCGTCCGCGGCCCGGACGCCTACGTGTCGCCGTCCTGGTACGCGACCAAGGCCGAGCACGGCCGGGTGGTGCCGACCTGGGACTACGTCGTCGCCCACGTGCACGGCGAGCTGGTGGTGCACGAGGACGCCGACTGGCTCGCCGCGCACGTCACCAGGCTCACCGACGCGCACGAGGCCGGCCGCGCCGAGCGCTGGGCGGTCTCCGACGCGCCGGAGCGCTTCGTCGCCGGGCAGCTGCGGGCGATCGTCGGCGTCGAGGTGCGGATCAGCCGCGTCGAGGCGAAGTGGAAGATGTCGCAGAACCGTTCGGCAGCCGACGTCGACGGCGTGGTGGCCGGTCTGCTCGCCGACGGCGAGGTCGCGGCGGCCGCTGCCGTGCAGGCCACCCGACCGGGGGAGCGGGGTTGAGCGCTACCCGGCCCGGGCACGACACCGCGGTGCCCGAGAACGCCCAGCCTCCCGCTGCCCAGCCCCCGGCAGCCGACGACGTGACCGACGAGCGAGTGCGGGACCTGCCACCGGCCGACGAGCCGACCGCCACGATCACGCCCTACCGGGACGGCCCGCTGATCGTCCGGGGCGACTTCCGGCTGGTCGACACCGAGGGCAACGAGATCGACCCGGGCCGCAAGACCGTGGCGCTGTGCCGGTGCGGCAAGTCCGGGATCAAGCCGTTCTGCGACGGCACGCACAAGCGGTCCGGCTTCCACTCCGGGAGCGCACCGTCCCGGCCCCGGCCGGCGGCCCGACTGTTCCGTGAGGCCTCCCGCGACCAGTAACGGCCCACTCGCAGGGGCCCGCCGCGAGCCCGCGAGTGGTGGGGGGCGAGGGGCCCTTCAGCAGGCGGCGACCGGCTCCTGCTGCCGCAGACCGGAGCGGCCTGCCTCCCAGGCGCCGAGCAGGTGCCCGGCGGTCAGCCCGTCCAGGGCCAGCGAGCACTGCGCACCGAACAGGACGTCGGTTGCCAGCGTGGGGTCGTCGGCGACCAGGGACCCGCACATGTCGACCGAGGCGATCTGCTCGTGCACCGCGTCGGCCTCGACGTGCTCGTCGTAGAACACCGCGGTGCTCTCGCCGAAGCCCAGGCGGCGCAGGCCGGAGGAGTACCGGCGGCTGGGCTCCGACGAGGTCATCTCCACAGCGGCCAGGTGGCCCAGGCAGGCGCCCCGGAAGCGGCGGTGCAGCCCGAAGAACGACATGGTGTTGACCGAGGTGAACGCCACCGCGGGGGCGTCGTCCCAGAGCGCCCCGTAGCCGGTGTCCAGGTCGAGGTCGGCCATCATCGCGGCGAACAGCTGGCTGTGCATGCGCTCGGCCGAGCCGCCGCCGTACTCGTCGGCCTGGATCTCGACCATCGCCGCCTTGGCCCGCCCGCCGATGCGGGGGATGGCCCAGGTGTGCGGGTCGCCCTCCTTGAGGTGGTACACCGACCGCAGGGTCAGGTACTCCTGCCACTGCTCGAGCGTGCCGTGCTTGGCCAGGTACCGGGACAGCGACGGCCCGTCGTCGGCCTCGATCACCGCGGTGAGCTGCCGGTCGACCGGCTCGTCGGTGACCTCGACCGGCGTCACGAGTGCCCGCAGCGCCGCGAGGTGCCGCTGCTCCAGCACCGCGCGCAGCCGCAGCAGGTCCGGGTCCCACTCCCAGGCGTCGTCCACCTCGTCGAAGCCGCGGTAGTGCAGCTCGTAGCAGATCGCCAGGCTCAGCTGCAGGTCGTCGTCGGTGAGCGGGTCGGGCGCCGAGGCGGCCAGCCCCTCGGCGGCGGCGAGCGCGCCGGAGCTGAGGGTCGACCCGCCGGAGAGGTCCGCGCACAGCGCGGTGCTGAGGGGACCCCGTGGCTTGGGAAGGCGCATGGATCGATCATGCCCAACCGGTCGCCGTCCGGAACCTCCCGTCACCCGATCGGCCGTGCCCGACCGACACGGAGCCCCGCACCTGGGTGAGGTGCGGGGCTCCGGGTCGTGCTGGTCGGTCAGCTGTAGCTGGAGAAGGCCGAGGCCATCCGCGCCTGCTCTTCCAGCACCTCGCCCATCCGCGCCTGGACGGCGTCCAGCTGGCCGATGATCTCGCTGGTGGTGTGGATGCCCGTCGCGACGGCCTTGCTGCTGGCCTGGATGCCGGCGATCTGGTCGGACACCTTCTGCGTGGCGTTGGCGGTCTCCCGGGCCAGGTCCTTGACCTCGCTGGCCACGACGGCGAAGCCCTTGCCGAGCTCGCCGGCCCGGGCGGCCTCGATGGTCGCGTTGAGCGCCAGCAGGTTGGTCTGGTCGGCGATGCCGGAGATGATCCGGATGACCTCGCCGACGGCGGCCGAGGCCTCGTCCAGCGCCTCGACCTCACCGGTCATCGTCGAGGCCTGGGTGACCGCGTTCTCCGCGACCCGGCCGGCGTCGTTGGCCGCCTCGCGCAGCCGGGACACGGTGTCCAGCAGCTCGCGGGCGTTGGTCGCCGACTCCTCGGTGCGGCGCAGCACGTCCAGGCGCTGGGAGACCAGCGTCTGCACGTTGCGCAGCGCCGAGGCGCGGGAATCCGACAGCTCGATGTACTCGGTGACGAAGAAGTCCATCGTGCCGATCACCCGGCCGCTGACCAACAGCGGGAAGCAGACGCCGGACTTCACTCCGGCCCGCTGGGCCGCGGGGGCGCGCACACAGTCGGTCATCTCGCCGATGTCGCGGACGAAGAACAGGTCGCGCGCTCGCCAGGTGCGGCCGGACAGACCCACGCCCTCGGCGAAGCTGGCGGCCAGGGTGACCTTGCGGAACTCCTCGCCGGCCGAGCCCGACTCCTGCTGGAAGCGGAGCACGTTGGCCGACTCGTCCAGCTCCCAGTAGGAGCCGTAGGCCCAGCCGAACGCCTCGCGGACGGTGTCCAGCGCGATCCGCAGCGCGGAGGCCTGGTCGCGTGCGGCGCCGAGTTCGGTGACCACGGTGGTCACCGCGACCCGGTCGTCGAGGTTCTCCTGCAGCTCGGCCCTGGCCAGCGCCGAGCGGCGGGCGTGGCTGAGCAGCCGGCCGAGGGAGTCCCACTTGCCCCGCCGGGAGCCGGTGAACGGCAGCTCGGCCCGGCCGTAGTACTCGTAGAGCGCAACGACGACGCCGTCCTCGACCATCGGCAGGATGCAGCCGTGGGTCGCGCCGGCCGACCGTGCACCGGCCCACCGCTGGCACGTCGTGGTGTCGCTGCTTTCCTCGACCAGCACCGCGGCCTTGGTGCGGATCGCCTGACCGCCGTACCCGTCGCCGGAGCCCACCTTCTCGATGCGGGCGGCGGGGCTGGCCGCGATCGCTGCGGCCATCTCGCCGTACTCACCGACCCGGTGGAAGGCCCCGTCGGGGCCGGGCAGCCAGGTCGCCCCGTAGCCCAGCCCCAGCTGGTCGACGAGGGTGGTGGTGACCTTCTGGTGCGCGTCGACGGAGTCGGTCACCCCACGGTCCAGGACGGCGATGACGCGCTCCACCGCCTCGACGTCCCGGGGCATCTGCTCCGGGGTCAGCACGGACCTGTCCTGGCTCCTCGCGCGACGCCTCATGCTCGTCCTCCATCGACTGCCGGTGCCGCCGACCGACTCGTCGACAGGCCCGCGTGCTCGCGTCATCCGACCGATGACGGCTTCCTGAAGAACATCGGCAGCTCGGGGCCGGAGTTGACCCGGGCGACCCGGTCGTGCACGACCGGACTCACCGTCAACCGCGCCGCGAGGAGCCGCGGCCGGAGGGATCGAGTCGGTTCCGCAGGAGCAGTGGCGCCCGGCGGGAAGGGTGAATCGCTACAGCGAGGCGGCGTCGGGGAGGAAGGTGTGATCCTCGCGAGGACCACGAGGACGCAGCTCACCTGCGCGTTAGGCACGTAACGCCTGGCCTCCTCGCGGGTGAAATCGGGCTCATCGCAGACGAGGGTGTAGTCGGGGGCGGAATCCCCCGATCGCGAGTAGGGATCTGGCGATGTAGTTGGTGAGGTCGCGGAATCCGAGGGCGAGCTGCGGAGGTGTCCCAGGCGTCCGTTGAGGGCTTCGGTGGGGCCGTTCGCTGGTGCCGAGGCGGTCGAAGTAGGCCAGCACGTCGGCGGCCCCGCTGGGTGAGGCTGCGTCCTGGCCGGCGAAGCTCGTTCAGCTGGAACACCGGAGCCGAGTGACGCGATCAGGGTGGTCATGGTGGCCCGGCCGCAGGCCCATGCCCGGTATGCGGTCCTCGTCGTGCAGGGAGCGGCTCGCGCAGCTGACCTGACCGTTGTCGGCGCTCAGGTCAGGTGAGTTGCTCGTGCCGGAACGTCTCGCCGTGGGGGTAGATGAGCTCGACCTCGAAGCAGTCTGCGGCGACATGCTCGAGGAAACTGCGGGCGGTCCCGGTGGGTGCGGCCGGGAGCAGGACCGCGATGGAATCGACGGTGGTCCGGTCATCGAGCGCGGAGGTGTTCGCTGCGTACCGGTAGGCGGCTGCCTGAGCCCAGGCGTGAGCGACGGTGACGACATCGGCGGCGGCTTTCGCCTCCACGATGCGCCGGACCGTCGGCTCGTACACGTCGGCTCGCAGTTCACCGATGGGGTGCTCGCGGAGGTAGCGGTGCGGGAGTGTCGCGACATACGCGGCGACGAGGTCCGCTTCGAGCTGCTGGCGGGCGGGTGATGCCAGCGGTTGCACGGCGACGGCTTCGGCCCGCTGAGCGAAGCGGCCAGCCGTGTCGAAGCGTGACGGCAGGTCCGTCCGCTGCCAGTAGACGCGGCTGCTCCTGAGCTCGTGACCTTTCAGCAGCGTGTGCATGGCCTCGTAGACGTCGCAGTGCCGGTAGCGGCCCCCGAGCTCGTCGAACGACTCCCAGATGGACCGGCTGCCACCCGGTCTGTTGTTGCGGGTGCACGGCCACTGCAGAGACAGGACGGCGGCCGCGACCTCATCGAGGGATGCGGGTCCGGCGTCGCCCAGGCGAGGGCGGCGCATGCCCTCGATGGCGTAGAACATCACGTCGGTGCGTTCGAGGTCCAGGACGGCGCGGGTGACCGCCAAGGTGGCCTCATCGGTGTAGCCGCCCGCCCGGAGGTGGTCGATGACCTCGCTCCACTGCAGCGGATTCTCCCGGAGGTTCTGCTCGATGTAGCGGGTCGCGACGGCAGTGACGTGGTCGAGGTTCTGCGAGGCGGAGGTGGTGCTCATGACGACGAACGCTACGACGGTCACGGGTTCGTCGGGAACCGAGCGCAGGGCAGACAGAGTTGGGTGCGAGCAGGTCAGCCCGGCTCCGCTGCTGGCTCCTCGCCGCGGCTCTACACCCTCAACTGCGATGAGCCTGGAATCGGTGACCTTGAACTGCTCGCTGATCTCCAACTGCATGAGCTGCGTCCAGGCAGCCAAGTTGCCCTTGGCCGTGGCCTCGCGGGGGTAGAGCGGAGGGCACATGGTGTCGGTGCGCTGTAGGTGGGCACAGCTGGCCACCGGGTTGCTCGCTGTTGAGCAAGACGAGCCGGACGCCGCTGCCCATCCCGCCAGAGCTGGCTTTGGAGCTGTCGGCGGCTGTGGCTCGTTGGGGTGGGGAGTACGTCGTCACTGATGCCGCCGATCGGCAGACATCGACGTGGGCCATTGAGCGGGCGGTGCGGGCTGCGCGTTCCAGGGTGGACTGCTTGCCAGAGGCGTTCCGTTTCCACGACTTGCGGCACTATCTGGCCTCGCTGCTCATCAGCAGCGGGCTCGACGTCAAGGTCGTCCAGCACCGTCTGCGGCACGACCCGGCGAAGACGACGCTCGACACCTACGGGCACAGGTGGCCCGACGCAGACGAGTCCGCACGAGCCGCCGTAGGTGTGGTGCTGGCGGCTCGTGCGGACTCGGTGCGGACTGTCAGCGCCTAGCTACGGCACAACCGCAGGTCAGCGCCTCGCGAGACTCAGATGTCGTAGTACATCGCGAACTCGTGCGGGTGCGGGCGCAGGCGGATCGGGTCGATCTCGTTGGCCCGCTTGTACTCGATCCAGGTCTCGATCAGGTCCGGGGTGAACACGCCACCGTCGAGCAGGTAGTCGTGGTCCACCTCGAGCCGGTCGAGGACCGCGTCCAGCGACGCCGGCACCTTCTCGATGCCCAGGGCCTCCTCGGGCGGCAGCTCGTAGAGGTCCTTGTCGACCGGGGCCGGGGGCTCGATCTTGTTGCGGACGCCGTCGAGGCCGGCCATCAGCATCGCCGAGAAGGCGAGGTAGGGGTTGGCCGACGGATCGGGCACCCGGAACTCGATGCGCTTGGCCTTCGGGTTGTCACCCGAGATCGGGATGCGCGTACACGCCGAGCGGTTGCGGGCCGAATACACGAGGTTGATCGGCGCCTCGTAGCCGGGCACCAGCCGGTGGTAGCTGTTCACCGTGGGGTTGGTGAAGGCCAGCAGCGACGGGGCGTGCTTGAGCAGGCCGCCGATGTAGTGGCGGGCCATGTCGGACAGGCCGGCGTAGCCCGTCTCGGCGGCGAACAGCGGCACGCCGTCCTTCCACAGGCTCTGGTGGCAGTGCATGCCCGAGCCGTTGTCGCCGAACAGCGGCTTGGGCATGAACGTGGCGCTCTTGCCGGCGGCCCAGGCGGTGTTCTTGACGATGTACTTGAACAGCATCAGGCTGTCCGCCGAGCGGAGCAGCGTGTCGAACTTGTAGTTGATCTCGGCCTGTCCGCCGGTGCCCACCTCGTGGTGCCCGCGCTCGAGCTCGAGCCCCGCGTTGGCCAGGTTGACCATCATGGCCGAGCGCAGGTCGCTCTGGTGGTCGGTCGGCTCGACCGGGAAGTAGCCGCCCTTGGTCCGGGTCTTGTAGCCCAGGTTCGGGCCACCGTTCTCGCCGGTCAGGGCGCCGGTGTTCCAGGAGCCCTCGATCGCGTCGATGTGGTAGTAGCTCTCGTTGATCGCGGTGTTGTGCCGCACCGAGTCGAAGACGTAGAACTCCGCCTCCGGCCCGAAGTACGCGGTGTCGGCGATGCCGGAGCTCGCCAGGTAGGCCTCGGCCTTCTTCGCCACGTTGCGCGGGTCGCGGCTGTAGGCCTCGCGCGTGATCGGGTCGTGGATGAAGAAGTTGATGTTCAGCGTCTTGTAGGCGCGGAACGGGTCGACGAAGGCGCTGCTCGCGTCGGGCAGCAGCAGCATGTCGGACTCGTTGATCGCCTGGAAGCCGCGGATCGACGAACCGTCGAAGCCCAGCCCGTCGGCGAAGGTGTCCGGCCCGAACGTCTCGGCAGGGATGGTGAAGTGCTGCATGACGCCGGGGAGGTCGCAGAACCGGACGTCGACGAACTTCACGTCGTTGTCGCGGATGTAGGCGGTGACCTCGTCGGGACTGTTGAACATCGATCCTCCGGGAGTGGACGGCCAGCTCAACGGCAAGCTACGAGCGGGGGATTGCCCGCTGGTGTCTCTCGTGTTTCCTCGCGGTAACACGTCCTCCGGCGTGTCGCCTCGGCCTCCTGCAGGGGCCCGCCGCGAGCATGCGAGTGGTGGGGGGCAGGAGGTCCTTTCACTACGCTGGCGGGATGGCCAGGGACGACGCCTCACCCTCTCAGCAACGCGCCCGCGGCGCCGCACTGGGGCTGCCCGCCGATGGGCCGGGTTCCCTGGCCTCCTTCGGGCAGCGGAGCCTGGCGTTCCTCGTCGACGCATTCGCCGCGGCACTGATCGCCGGCCTGGTCACCGCACCGGACCTGCCCCGCAACTGGAGCCTGCTGTCCTTCGGTCTGATCACCGTGGTGTTCCTGCTGCTCACCGGGCAGACGCCGGGGATGCGACTGCTCGGCCTGCGGCTGGCCCACCCGCAGCCGGAGCGCCGGCTGGCCCCGTGGCGCGCCGTCGTCCGCACCGCGCTGCTGATGCTGCTGCTGCCGGCGCTGGTGGTCGACTCCGACGGGCGCGGCCTGCACGACCGGCTCACCGACACCGCCGTCGTCCGGGAGCGATGACACTGCGGTCCTCGCGGACCGCACCGCGGCGAGGTGCCGTCCCCGACCGCCGCTGAGCGGTTGCCCGTGTCACCGGCGAGAGCCCTGGCTCCTCGGCAGGGGAGTGCCGCGAGCTCGCGAGCGGTGGGGGGCAGGGGGTCCTCGGTCTACCGGCGGCGGACCTGCCGCTGGCTGACCGACATCTGCCGACCACCCGGCAGCGGGC
>Ga0210040_10007194_pt1 | contig 13605 bp, 11 predicted proteins | sample CryGeyCG12114_NA_FD_185462 | JGI IMG/M metagenome (GOLD analysis project Ga0210040, IMG submission 185462) | Groundwater microbial communities from aquifer - Crystal Geyser CG19_WC_8/21/14_NA (SPAdes) (version 2) | ecosystem: Environmental > Aquatic > Deep subsurface > Groundwater | place: USA... | reverse complement strand
CGAGCGCGAACCGGGTGGCATGGGTAGACCTGAACATCGGCGGGGACACCGTCAGGGTATATGCCTCGCACCTGCAGTCAATGAGTATCAAGTCAGAGGATATAGAGGACACCTATTACGCCATCTCAAACCAGGACAGCTTTAAGAAGAGAGGCCGGAACCTGGCAAGGCGCCTCCGCAACGGTTTTGTGGCCAGGGGCACGCAGGTGGAAATGCTGCTGGCGCATGTGCGGGATTCGCCGTACCGGACCATTGTTTGTGGAGACTTCAACGACATTCCCTTCAGCTATACCTACAACGAGCTGGCCAAAGAAATGGATAATGCGTTTGTAGAAGCCGGCACGGGCATCGGCGCGACCTATAACGGGGTGCTCCCTTTCCTGCGCATCGATAACCAGTTTTACACAGACGGCCTCCGGGCCGTTGCGTTTGAAACACATCATGAAATGAGTTTGTCCGATCATTATCCTATCACCGCGCAGTACGTGGTGGAGCCGCGCACGGAAGCGGCGCGTTAGGAGATAGGAGGCAATATGTATAGCTTTGAACTGGAATTGCCCGGTAGTCCTGAGGGCAATAAATTGTTAAGTGCGACACCTGCCGGGTGTATACTTGAATAACCATGCAACAGAAACTAAACCTGTACAATACGCTTACGCGCAAAAAAGAAGTGTTTGAGCCCCTGCACGCGCCCTTTGTGGGCATGTACGTCTGCGGGCCAACCGTTTACGGCGAGCCGCACCTGGGCCATGCCCGCAGCGCCGTTACCTACGATGTGCTCTACCGCTTCCTGAAAAGCCAGGGATACAAGGTGCGCTACGTGCGCAACGTCACAGATGTGGGCCACCTCGAGAACGATGCCGACGAGGGGGAAGACAAAATACAGCAGCGGGCACGGCTGGAGCACATCGAGCCGATGGAGGTGGTGCAGCATTACACCAACATCTACCACCAGGAGTTGCGGAAGCTGAACGTGCTGCCGCCGGATATTGAGCCGCGCGCCTCGGGCCATATCATTGAGCAGATTGAGATGATACAGGAGATCGTGGACAACGGGCTGGCTTATGAGGTGAACGGCTCCATCTATTTCGATGTGAAGGCCTACAACAAAGACCATAACTACGGCAAGCTTTCCGGCCGCAACATCGACGACCTGATCGGCAACACCCGTGACACGGAAGGGCAGGACGACAAGCGCTCACCGGTAGACTTCGCCCTCTGGAAAAAGGCATCGCCGACGCACATCATGCGCTGGCCTTCGCCGTGGAGCGACGGCTTCCCGGGGTGGCACCTCGAGTGCTCGGCCATGAGCCGCAAGTACTTAGGCACAACCTTTGATATACACGGTGGCGGACTGGACCTGATGTTCCCGCACCACGAGTGCGAGATTGCGCAGAGCCAGGCCAGCAACAGCCGCACCGACGCAGCCCGCTACTGGATCCATAATAACATGATTACGGTGAACGGGCAGAAGATGGGCAAGTCGCTGGGCAATTTCATCAACCTGAGTGAGCTGTTCAGCGGCCACCACGATATGCTGGAACAGGCCTATAGCCCGATGACGGTGCGCTTCTTTATTCTGCAGGCGCATTACCGCAGCACCCTCGACTTCAGTAACGAGGCGCTGCAGGCGGCCCGCAAAGGCTATACCAAGCTGATGAACGGCCTGAACGTGCTGAAGAAGCTGAAGTACCCGGATGAGACGGAGGAGCCGGACGCGAAACAGAACGAGGAACTGCTGAAACTGGCGGAGGACTGCTACCGGGGCATGAACGACGACCTGAACACCGCCCGTACCATTGCCTCGCTGTTTAACCTGCTCAAGAAGATCAACAGCCTGAACCTGGGCCAGCTCAGGATAGAGCAGCTGTCGCGGGGCACTTTTGATACCGTGCGAACTACTTACCAGGAACTGGTTTTGAATGTGCTGGGGCTGCAGGAGGAGCCGCTGGGGGATATGGAAGAGATGCTGGACCTGGTGCTGCAGTTTTACAAAGAGGCGAAGGAAACCAAAAGCTACGACAAAGTAGATGTGATCCGGGCTGAGCTGAAAAAGCAGGGCATCGTGATCAAAGACCTGAAAACAGGAATTGACTGGGCTTATGAAGAATAAATTGAACATGCTGGCACTGCTCCTATGTGGCTCCCTTGCTTTTTACAGCTGTGACTCGGCTGAGAAAGGCAGTGTGCAGCAAACACAGGTAGCGGAGCAGAAGGAGGCGGTGCAGGCGCCTGCCTTTAACGCTGACAGTGCTTATGCGCTGGTGGCGAAGCAGGTGGCTTTCGGGCCGCGCGTGCCGAACACCGCTGCCCACGACGCCACCGGCGAGTGGATCGTGGCAAAGCTGAAGGCCTATGGCGCGGACGTGAAAGAGCAGAAGTTTCAGATGGAGGCCTACGACGGCACAACCCTGAACCTGCGGAACGTCATCGCCTCTTTTAACCCCGGCGCGGCCAACCGCGTGCTGCTGGCTGCCCACTGGGATACCCGGCCGATAGCCGATAAAGACGAGAGCGAGCCGAACACGCCGATAGACGGGGCAAACGACGGGGCAAGCGGTGTGGGCATCTTGCTCGAAATTGCCAGAACTATCCACGAGGCGCAGCAAAAGCCCGGTGTAGGCGTTGACATGATCTTTTTTGACGGCGAGGATTACGGGCAGCCGGACGACAGCGGCTTGCCATATAAAGAAGACACCTGGTGCTTGGGCTCGCAGTACTGGAGCAAGCACAAGCACGTGCCCAACTACAGAGCCAACTACGGGGTTCTTGTCGATATGGCAGGCGCCGAGAACGCACGCTTCGCCCGCGAAGGCCACTCGATGCAGTTTGCCCGTCAGATCGTGAACAAAGTGTGGAAAGCAGGAAACAATATCGGTTATTCTGATTATTTCAAATACGTGAATGCCCCGGCTATCATTGATGACCATTACTATGTGAACAGGTTCGGCAACATCCGCATGATCGACATCATTGAGTACAACATGAACAACCCCGATGACTATTTCGGGCCTTACCATCACCGCCACACCGACAATATGGACGTGATCAGCAAAAGGACGCTGAAAGCGGTGGGGCAAACACTGCTGCACGTGTTATATAATGAGTAAGTATATAAGTATATATAAGTCTGTCTAAAGAGAGCGGCCCCTTCATCAAGGGGCCGCTCTCTTTATAACTGTGTATCCTAAGCGGGGAAGCACAACCTTATTAGCCGGTGGTAGTATAGTTCAGAAGCTGTTCATGCGAGCAGCTCCGCCGCCCGGGCACCCACACGGCACAGGCCGCAGCTGTACTTGCCCCATACATAGCAGTTGCTGTAAAGTGCCTCTGCACTACTTTTGCCCTTCTTATCCCGTACCCAACATTAAGTGTATTCCGGTCACAAAAAATAAGAAAGATGACGTACGATGATATTGTTTCGATGCTTGGTGCTGACGCAGAGAGCCTGCTGCAGTACGAAAGCAAAACATTCCCGAAGGAGCAGCTGCATGTGCCAGGGCCAGATTTTATAGACAGGATCTTCGCCCAGACCAACAGAAGCCCGCAGGTGCTGCGCAACCTGCAGCAGCTATACAGCCACGGCCGCCTTTCCGGCACAGGCTATATCTCCATCCTGCCCATCGACCAGGGCATAGAGCATACGGCGGGCGCTTCGTTTGCCCCTAATCCTATTTATTTCGATCCGGAGAGCATACTGGAGCTGGCTATGGAGGCGGGCTGCAACGCCGTGGCCACCACCTTTGGCAACCTGGCTATGGTGTCCAGAAAATACGCGCATAAAATTCCTTTCATCGTCAAGATTAACCACAACGAGTTGCTGACTTACCCCACCAAGTACAACCAGATCATGTTCGGGTCGGTGGATGAGGCCTGGAACCTGGGTGCGGCTGCTGTCGGGGCCACCATATACTTTGGCTCAGAGGAGTCGTCGCGGCAGATCATGGAGGTGTCGGAGGCGTTTGAGCGGGCGCACCAGCTGGGCATGGCCACCATTCTGTGGTGCTACACGCGCAACAACGCCTTTAAGAAAGACGGCACCGATTATCATGTGGCCGCCGACCTGACGGGGCAGGCCAACCACCTTGGCGTCACCATTCAGGCCGATATCATCAAGCAGAAATTACCAGAGACGAATGGTGGCTTTACCGCGATCAACTTCTCCAAGTCTGACAAGCGGATGTATACCGAGTTGACTACCGACCATCCCATTGACCTTTGCCGGTACCAGGTGGCCAACTGCTATATGGGCCGCGCGGGCCTGATCAACTCAGGCGGCGAGTCGCAGGGCGACACGGACCTGCAGCAGTCGGTGCGCACGGCCGTCATCAACAAGCGCGCGGGCGGCATGGGCCTCATCATGGGCCGGCGGGCCTTCCAGCGACCCTTTGCGGAGGGAGTGGCCCTGATAAACGCCGTGCAGGATGTGTACCTGGCACCTGAGATTACAGTGGCGTAATTTGTAGCACAACTGCAGATAATTACATATTTTTGTTGCCTGCCTTTCCGGTACCTCCTTCCGGCGCTGGAGAGGGCAGGTTTTGAAATTTTATACTTTGCTGCCTGGTAGAGTGTACACCCAAATTTAAATGTGCGGCAAGCACGCTTTTGTCTATGATGCCTTGGTTTAAACGAGTAGAAAAAGGAATCCATACCCCAACAGAGGAGAAAAAGGAGACGCCGGACGGGTTGTGGTACAAGTGCCCGGAATGCAAAGCGGTGACCAGCATGGCCGAGCACCGCAAAAACATGAATACCTGCGTGAAGTGCGATTACCACGACCGGATTGGGTCGGAAGAGTATTTCGCCATTCTTTTTGATGATAACAAGTTCACGGAACTGGACGGGAACCTGACCTCAGGAGACCCGCTTCACTTTGTCGACTCCAAGCCGTACCCGCAGCGCATTGCCGCGACAGAGAAAAAAACGGGGTTGAAAGATGCTGTCCGCACAGCCTATGGCAAAATGAACAGGCAGGATATCACCATCGCCTGTATGGACTTTGCCTTTATCGGCGGCTCGATGGGCTCGGTGGTAGGCGAGAAGATCGCCCGCGCGATAGACTATGCCCGCGAACACCGCACGCCGTTTATGATGATATCCAAATCCGGGGGAGCACGGATGATGGAAGCCGGCTTCTCGCTCATGCAAATGGCGAAAACATCGGCTAAGCTGGCGCTTCTGTCTGAAGAGGGCCTGCCTTATATCTCCTTGCTGACGGACCCGACCACGGGCGGCGTGACAGCCTCTTATGCGATGTTGGGCGATTTTAACATTGCTGAGCCGGGAGCCTTGATTGGTTTCGCCGGTCCGCGCGTGATCAAGGAAACCATCGGCAAAGATCTGCCCAAGGACTTCCAGAGTGCGGAGTTTGTGCTGGAGCACGGCTTCCTCGACTTTATTGTGGACCGGAAGGCGCTGAAGCAGAAGCTGACAGACCTCCTTCAGATGGTGATGCCAAAGGAAGCGCCCAAGAGCGAAAAGCCTAAGAAACGCAAAGTCGCAGCGGGCGCTACTGAGAAACCCAAAGCTGTAAAAGCTACTACCAAAGCACCTTAAGAAGTTTCAGTACTATATAAAAAGCGGGGCCTGCTAAGCGTTAGCAGGCCCCGCTTTTTATATAGTACTATGCATCAGGCAGATACTCATAAAGTTTGAAAAATATATGATCTGTTAAATATATAAAGAGTAGCTTTGTGCGTTCTGGCATGAGAGTTGCAAATACATAAATCATGCATGCAGCATCACAACTAAAACAACCCCTATTTACTATTGCAAAAATTTACGAATTCAAAACCATGAAACTACGAAACGTATCCCTGAGCTCACTTTTAGCCGCTACCTTGCTTTTTTCATCGTGCCAGACTACGGCACCTGTAGCTGGCTCAGGCAACACAGAAACAACCACACAAGCCAAGACAGGTGACCAGGAGCAGGGCGCGGATAAGCCGGGCATGAAGAAAACCACCAAAGGCGGCCTGATCGGGGCCGGTGGTGGCGCTGTGATCGGTGGCCTGATCGGTAACAGGCTGGGTAACACGGCGGCGGGTGCCATTGTAGGTGCGGCCGTGGGTGGTGCCACAGGTGCTGTGATCGGTCGCCGCATGGACAAGCAGGCCGAGGAACTGGAGAAGTCAATGGAAGGCGCTAAAGTTGAGCGCGTAGGCGAGGCCATCCGGGTTAACTTTGACTCAGGCATTCTCTTTCCGGTGAGCTCTGCCGAGTTGAGCGATAACGCGAAACGCGATGTGGAAAAGCTGGCTAAAACCCTGAAAGACTACAACGGCACCAACGTTATTATTGAAGGGCATACCGACAATACCGGCTCTTACGAGCTGAACCAGAAGCTGTCGGAGCGCCGTGCAGAGGCAGTGGCCGCTTATGCCCGTAGCCTGGGTGTGGAAGGCGCGCGCCTGCAGGCCAAAGGCTATAGCTTTGATCAGCCGATTGCGGACAACACCACTGCAGAAGGCCGTCAGCAGAATCGCCGCGTAGAGATCATCATTGTGGCGAACGAGGAACTGAAGCAAGCCGCTGAAAACGGTGAGCTGAAATAATAAGAAAATTTACCTGTTTAAAATGGGGCAGCGTCTGCAGGTGTAAACCAGTGGGCGCTGCTTATTTAAAGAGTGAATGGTGCAGAAACCCTGCGCTGGCCGCAGCGGCCGCAGAAACCTGAAAATATTGCCGACGTTTAAGTATGCAGTATAGGTTATATAAACTGTTAACGATCAGGATGCACTGCTGGTCAGGCACCTTGCGTACATGTGAAACCTGTGCAGTACAGCTCTTCTAATCAAAACATTTTAGAATTATAGGAGTATTTACCACAGAACTTTCGGGTTCTAAAAACTTACAAATGATGAAAACCATGAAAAATCTAAGAGTTTATCTTTCAATATTTGCCATTCTTGGCCTTTTATCCACTTCTTGTACCACAGGCCAGCAGGCTGGCTCCACTTCCGGAAACGGCGGCGGGATGAGCAAGACCACGAAGGGCGGCATTATAGGCGCTGGTTCCGGTGCCGTGGTAGGCGGCGTAGTTGGCCGTATAGCCGGTAGCACCGCTGCAGGCGCTATCATTGGTGCGGCCGTGGGTGGTGCCACAGGTGCCGTGATCGGTCGCCGCATGGACAAGCAGGCCGAGGAACTGCGCCGCGACCTGGAGAATGCAGAAGTAGAGCGTGTGGGGGAAGGTATTAAGGTTACTTTCGATTCCGGCATCCTGTTCAACACCAACTCAGCCCAACTGCAGAGCGCTGCCCAAACAGAGATTAACCAACTGGCCGAAACGCTGAAGAAGTACCCTGACACCAACATCATCATCGAGGGCCATACAGACAACACTGGTACGCGTGAGATCAACCAGCCGCTTTCTGAGCGTCGCGCGCAGGCAGTAGCTGATTATGCCGCCTCTATGGGCGTAGACCGTAGCCGTATCACAACACAGGGTTACGCGGCTGATCAGCCAGTGGCCGATAACTCTACGGAGGCTGGCCGCCAGCAGAACCGTCGCGTGGAGATTGCCATCTTCGCCAACGAGAAAATGAAGAAGGCCGCCGAGAGAGGCGAATTATAAGAAAGAGCTTACGTTTTGATTATATGCCAGCCGCGCCTTCGGGTGCGGCTGGTTTTTTATAGCTCAGATTTTTTACCCACCGGTATACTAAATACCCGTCACGGTGGCGTTGCATACACAAGAATCAAAATGAAGAAGGTTTTATATATCGCCCTGCTCAGCCTGTTGATCACAGCTTTCTTTAGCGCCTGCGAACGCCTACTGGGGCAAAAAGCCGTTTATACCCTTACAAGCAAGGGAGCAGCCGCAGAAACAAAATAAGCGTTGGTTATGGCTTGCGCCAGGAGCCGGGATGATACCCTTGCCCCGGGCAGTTGGTGCTGTTCAACACAGGCAGTTTCTGCTATCTTTTCCGAAGCACGAAGGCCGCGCCCATTGTTAACAGAGCGCCGGAAAAGGCCAGGGCAATGTCTTTCTGCGCATCCCATATATCGCCCTGCATCCCTAAAAAAGCCATACCCTGCTCTGTGCCTTTGTAGGCCACATCGGCCACGAGCCACTCCACTACCTCATACAGTGCGCTCAGCGACAACGTAAACTCCACAGGTAGCAGGTAACTCAGGAATGCCTTCACTCCGACACCCTTGGCCAGCACCTCATGCATGGGGTACGCCAGCAACAGCCCAAAACCGAAATGAACCAACCGGTCGTAGTGGTTGCGCTGCAGTTGCAGTTGCTCCTTCAGCCACTCCCCGAACGGGTTTTCGGCGTACTGGTATTGGCTGCCATACACGTGCAGCAGCAGAAACAGGAAAACGAGGGTGTAACTGGTGTCGGAGAAGCGGAATATGTTGTAAAAAGCCACTAAAAAGATGACCATCGAGAGCGTGAGCGTGTTCTCCATCAGCCAGTTTTTTATATCCGGCGTGGTGAGCCCGGTATATAGCCAGAAGGCAGCAAACAGCGCACTGTAAATCAGGTGCAGCGGCTGGTGCAGGTACGGGGCTTTCGCGGCTGTGTTTAAGGTCATGCTAAACTGGTACTTCCTGTAGAATCATTTTGTTCCGCAGCATTAACCCGAAAAGCAACATATAGTTTTGAGACGCCACTTAGGAATTAAATGGCATACAAAGCGTGTGTCCGCAGGAGCATCGTCTGCTGCCATTCAGGTACCTGGTGTAAATGGTTTCACCTTCTATAGTACAGCACGCGTCAGGCCATTAGTGTCTTCTCGTAAAACACCAACCGGATAGGGTTGTCGTGCGGGTTTTGGGCGGCATCGCAGTGGTAACCGAACATCTCGATGCCGTTCATGTAAGGCAGTAGTTTCTTATAGTAGGTGTGCCCGGTGTTCTCCGGGCTAAATGTGATGTCGTGGAAGACGCAGGTTCTTTTCTCCGGGAGCCGCTCCAGGCGCTCAAACAACACTTCCGGCTTGCTAAGGTCGCCGGAGTACACAATCCGGTTGCCGTTGTCGAAGATGTACGCGTAGCTTTGCGTTCCCTCCGCGTGCTGCCCATAGGTGTCGATGGGGATAATGCCTTCCACCTGGTCCAGCGGCACAAACTCCGCGTACTTGTCCGGGTCCTTCACCTGTATCTGCAGAAACTGGTACAGCTGCTGCTTAAACTGCTCGGAGGGGTACAGGATAACGGGGCGCGGGCTTTTCTCAACAATGTTCTTATAAAGTAGCAGGTTTGCCAGGCTGCCGCAGTGGTCGTTGTGCAGGTGCGTGAGAATGATGTGGTCAATTTTCTGGATCAGGTTCTTCTCCACCAGCGTCGGGAATACGGTAAAGCCACAGTCAATCAACAAATGAATATCTCTGAATTCCAGCAAAGCAGCTGAGTTGCGATAATCGGTGTCGAACGCTCCGCCAGTCCCTAAAAATTTTATTTGCATATAAGTTTTTCGTAATGAGCCATCAGGGGGGATGAATCAAAGAGATTAAGACGTATAGCGGCAAAGGACTAAAATGGTTGTGTATATAGTTATAATTTTCGTGCGATTAGTACAGATATGATAATAAAGAAGCCATTCGGGTGCAAAACTCAAATTTCACGCACCTGCCTGAGTTGAATTTTACCACTAACAGTGGAGCAGGCGCCGACGTAAAGGATAGTCCGAAAATGTCTGTCTTATGGATGCTCACTTACTGCCACAACTGGAGAAAACGCTGCTGACGCACCAACTGCTGAACGAAGCCTACAAGCGGCTGACCCTCGACAGCCGCCGCAGCCCCATGCACGAACTCATCTCTACCATGCTCTCGCACCGCACCAACCATGCCGACGAAGAAAAAGCCTACTACACCATGCTGGAGCGCTTCGGGGACTGGGAAGGCGTGATGAACGCAGACATGGATGAGTTGGCCGATGCCGTGAAAACCACCCGCTACCCGGGGCAGAAAGCACCGCAGATACAGGAGACACTGCGCATCATCAAAGAAGCACGCGGCGAAATCAGCATCGATTTTCTAAAAGAATTGCCTGTGGAGGAGGCCATGAACTGGCTCACGCGCCTGCCGGGCGTCGGCCTGAAAACAGCTACGCTGCTCCTGCTTTTCAACTTTAAAAAGCCCGTTTTACCTGTTGATACGCATGTTTTTCGGGTAAGCCAGCGCGTGGGCCTGATCGGGGCCAAGGTAACCGCTAACAAAGCGCACGACCTGCTCCTCCGGATGCTGCCGAAGGACGCCGTAGAACTCTTCAACTTCCACAAGCACCTGTTCTGGCACGGCCAGCGCATCTGCACCTTCTATAGCCCCAAATGCGAACAGTGCGTGCTCAACGGCTTCTGTAACTATTACCAGGATGTGCGGGAGAAGGGAATAGACAAAGCTGCCTGATAACATAAGAGCGTTGCCATCCTAACTGCGCCTTCACATGAGGATAACCTGCGTTTTCTCAAGTATAAACTTACAGTTATATAGTTTACGTGTTGTGTTTAAATGAAATAAAATATAAATAATTTGTTTTACTTATCAGATGTAAATCATATATTCATTATTAAACATAATATGTCTATATGAAGAAAAAGTCTTTACCAGTATCGCACCTCTTGAATGCGGGGAAACGCATTCCATTCAAAAAGTCATATTCTCTGTTAGCGGTTGCTTCCTCCTTTGCGTTGCTGACAGCATGTGACAATGTGGCTGAAGAAGCAGTAGCTCCTGCTACAGAACTGGGTCAGTACGCGGATGTACAGCAGGCGAAAGGCATGCTAGGCGTCAACGTTTTGCTGAAGGTGCCTGTCACCGATAATATCCTGAACGAATTGAAGGGCTTCGGCACGGTGATGGAGGTCATCCCTGAAATTAACGCGCTGACTATGAAAGTGGCAAGCGACAAGCTGACGGCCATTCAGAAGTTAGCTTACGTGGACGTGGCCAACCCGGACGCGGAGCGGAAAGGCGCACCTGTAGATGCCGTGTCGGTGGCTGACTTTACAGGCGGTTTGAGCACCTGGAACCTCGATGCTGTTAACGTGACTGACCTTGACAAAGGCCGTACAGTAGAGCAGGATGCCACAGGTGTGTATGTGGGCGTGCTGGATACCGGCCTGCTTGATTCTTGGCGGCAATACTTCCCTCAGGAAAGAATTGCCACACAGTACGCCAAGTCCTTCGGCGGTGGCGGTGGGGTGAACGGCAATGTGTCGGAGCAGCCAAATAAATGGGAGCACGACCAGGATTCACACGGTACGCACGTCACCAGCACGATCATCGGCTTTAACCTGAACGGAACGAGCATTAATGGCGTGGCTCCCAAAGCAACGGTTATTCCTGTGAAGGTCTTAAACCAGAACGGCTCCGGCTGGTCATCGGTAATTGCGCAGGGTATCGTGTATATGGCCAAACTGAAAGAAGGCCCATTAAAGGGTTCTCCCGTTGTTATTAACATGAGCCTTGGAGGCGGCGTATTAGACGCTGTTGAAAAAGCCGCCATCGACTATGCCATCAGCAAAGGCGTTATTATCGTGGCCTCTGCCGGTAACAGCGGAACAGCAGGCATGGGCTATCCTGGCGCCTACGCACCGGTGATCAGCGTGGCTAGCGCAGGTCTGAAAGCGGAAAACACAGTGCCAGCCTGGTGGTATAAGCTGGATGTGCCTGAGCCAACCAGCCAAAGCGACTTGTACCTTGCCACTTACTCAAGCAGGGCAAAAGCCGGTCAGGACCTTGATGTGACAGCCCCTGGCTCTAACATTGTAGGGCCTTACCAGGTAAACAGTGGACAGGTTTCGTACTATTACCTTTCCGGCACCTCTATGGCAAGTCCACACGTAGCGGGTATTGTCGCCCTGATGGCCCAGAAGAACAATTCCCTGAGCGCGGCGCAGGCGGAAGAAATACTGGAGAATGCTGCTGTTCCTATGCCTGAGCTGGGTAATGAATCAGAAGTAGGACATGGTTTTATTACCGCTGATGCTGCTTTAGGTGACGTTCAGTAGACCATAGCGCATACAAAGCTTTTATAAAAAGAATCGCCCCTCCTAATTAAAGGAGGGGCGATTCTTTTATATATACTCCTGGTGCTAAAGTCAGGTGATGAGCAGAAGACTGGCGGTTTTCCCTGAACAGGGTGTCTGCAGGTACGGCAAGCAAAGCACTTCTACTATATAACCCGGCTGCCTCGCACAACTCAGAGCTTGAGGTAACTATATGATTTGTGTTCGCTAGCTTGGAAAGCGAAGCGTACCTGACCAAAGCCGTAGCTGGTGTGCTTTCCTATATCTTCCGAATAAAACTTTAGAGGGGGCGACTATATTACGCTTCACTCCGTTGGCTTCGCCTTGTAAGCGTGCAGGCGGAACTTTTTCAGGATGAGGGGAGCTGCTATCAGTCCTATAAGCATGGCTGCTATATAGATGAATATCGTGTCTTTGGGGGAATACTCTCCGAACCAGAATTTTAAGCCAACCGCCGCTGTCGCTACGGCAGTAACTGTCAGCCAGAAAGGAAGGATGCTTTTACGGTGGGGTAGTGGAGGCCCTGCAGGCAACTTAAGCACAGCATACAAAACAACAAGCGCTCCTATGAGTGAGCTAACGCGTTGCATGATATAATAAGCAGAGAGCTCTTCACCGGAAATATACAGACTATTCTCCATAAAGGGCAGCCAGCCAGCGGCCCGGCCGCCTCTGTGCGTAAAGCTGTCCCAGAAAATATGAGAGGCCGCACCTAATAGGACGGAGATGATAACAATCAGGTAGTTTTGACTGAAGTAACTTACCCAGTTGAACTGTGTGAACCTGCTCAGGCGCCTGCTCAGGAATTGGGGGAGATTATAAACCAGGTCGTCCCGCACGATCACATGGAAGATAAAGCACAGCAGGAGGCCCACAGGCAGGTTAAAGTAAAAGATGCTGCGCCAGGTGTGGCTGTAGGGGTCATGGGCCGACATCCGGATGAACTTCTCAAAGTCAGGGGCCATACTGCCGGCAACCAGTCCTGTTAGGGATGTCCATCGCCTGAAAACGCTGTGAACGGGCAAAACAATGGCAGGGTGTGAAAAAGTAAAAGGCATTTTGACGATGGATCGGGATCTCAGTAGGTGGCAACTTCCGGCTTTATACTGCAACAACGAAGCGATTGTTGTAAGAGCATATCAAAAAAATAGAAAGAAACAGGCGTTTGTTATCTTGAGTAGAAAAGTTCTTTGCTGAGATGAGCTGCTTTCATTTCCGGTGCTACACGTACGTCAGGTGCACCCCCTCCGGCTGCACCTCCATCTTCGCTTCCCGTCCGCAAATTAGCGCCAGGTTCAGCGGCTCATGCCCCACCGGAAACCCGTAACTGACAGGATAGTTGTACTTGCCCGTATGCTCCAGGATGATTTCATAGGCAGTTTTCCCAAATGGAACAGCGTTGTCGTTCATGTCACTCATGTCTCCAACAAGGAGGCCTGCCAACTTCTCCAGTTTGCCGCTGCGGTCGAGGTGCACCAGCATACGGTCGATGTGGTAGAGGTACTCATCTAAGTCTTCTAAAAACAGGATTTTGCCGGCGGTGCTGATGTCAGAGCGGGTGCCGGCGAGGGTGTGCAACATGGAGAGGTTACCGCCCACCAACTGCCCCTGGCCTG
>Ga0210040_10007193_pt1 | contig 13605 bp, 12 predicted proteins | sample CryGeyCG12114_NA_FD_185462 | JGI IMG/M metagenome (GOLD analysis project Ga0210040, IMG submission 185462) | Groundwater microbial communities from aquifer - Crystal Geyser CG19_WC_8/21/14_NA (SPAdes) (version 2) | ecosystem: Environmental > Aquatic > Deep subsurface > Groundwater | place: USA... | reverse complement strand
CGTCACCGCACCACGCGGGTCGTCGGGATGGGCGAACCGACCGCCCGGGTCGGCCTGCCAGGTCTCGATCATCGCGTCGGGCACGACGTCGCCGTTGCCGTCGAAGACGCGGCCGCGCAGCCAGATGGCCCCCGGCGTCCCCTCGGCGACGGCGTACGGGCCGTCGGCCCAGGTGAGCCCGATGGCCAGGTAGGGCCCGACCGTGGCGCTCGGGGTGGTGCTGAACTGGAGCGGCTCGTCCAGGAAGCCGCTGCCGCGCCGCGGGATGCCGGGCACCCGGTCGTTGTCCTCGATGGCGGCCAGGACCTGCGGTGAGAGGTGCTCGATGGTCATGCGACATCTCCGTCGTCTTCGGTCTCGAAGGGCGTCTGGTCCCGGCCGCGCAGCACGATGTCCCACTGGTAGGCCAGCGCCCAGTTGTCCTGGGTGCGGTCCAGCTCGAACGTGCTGATCGCGCGGTGCCGCGCCGAGGGCGGGATGGCGTTGAAGATCGGGTCCTGCCAGAACAGCGGGTCGCCCGGGAAGTACATCTGGGTGACCAGCCGCTGGGTGAACGCCTGCCCGAAGAGGCTGAAGTGGATGTGCGACGGCCGCCAGGCGTTGTGGTGGTTGCCCCACGGGTAGGAGCCGGGCTTGATGGTGGTGAACTCGTAGCGCCCCAGGCTGTCGGTGACCATCCGGCCCAGGCCGTCGAAGTGCGGGTCCAGCGGGGCCGGCCAGTTGTCGACCACGTGCCGGTAGCGGCCGGCGGCGTTGGCCTGCCAGACCTCGATCAGCGCGTCGGGCACCGGGCGGCCGTCGCTGTCCAGCACCCGGCCGAAGACGATGATCCGCTGGCCCTGGGCCTCGCCACCGGCCCGCAGGGTGAGGTCGGCGTCCCCGGCCTGAAGGCGCTCCTCGCCGAGCACCGGACCGGTGATCTCGGTCAGCCGGTGCGGCAGGTCGACCGGGGTGCGCAGCGGCGCGCGCAGAGCGGTGCTGCGGTAGTCGGGGAAGGCGACCGGAGTTCGGCGCCCCGCCGGCTCTCGCAGGTAGCGCGGCAGCACCAGCGCGCTCTCCTCGGCGGGACGAGGCTCTCGAGATGTGGTGCCGGTCATGCCCGGGACCGTACGACCCGCCAGTACGCTCCAACAGCCCAGTCTTCCGCTGGACAGAATGAGGGGTGCTCATGGCCGGTGGTACGGCTGCCGCGGGTCGGTCGGTGACCTCGCGCGCGCTGGGCGTGCTCGACGCCTTCGACTCCGGGCACCCCCGGCTCACGCTGTCCGAGGTCGCCGAGCGTTCCGGCACTCCGCTGACCACCACCCACCGACTGCTCGGCGAGCTGGCCGCCTGGGGCGCGCTGGTCCGCCGGCCCGACGGTCGCTACGAGATCGGCCGCAAGCTGTGGGACCTGGGGCTGCTCGCCCCGGTCCAGCTGGAGCTGCGACAGGTCGCCTCGCCGTTCCTCCTCGACGTGCACACCGCCACCCGGGACACCGTGCACCTGGCGGTCCGGGAGGGGGTCCGTGCGCTGTACGTCGAGCGGATCTCCGGCCGGGAGTCGGTGCCGGTGGTGAGCCAGGTGGGCAGCCGGCTGCCCCTGCACGCCACCGGGGTGGGCAAGGTGCTGCTCGCCTCGGCCCCGGACGACGTCGTCGAGCAGACCATGCGCCAGCTGACCCGGGAGACGCGACACACGGTGGCCGATCCGCGGGTGCTCGCCCGGGAGCTGGCCGAGGTGCGCCGGCGGGGCTGGGCGCGCACGGGCGAGGAGATGTCCCTGGGCGCGGCGTCGGTCGCCGTCCCGGTCACCGTGGAGCGCTTCGCCGGCCCGATCGTGGTCGCGGCGCTGGGCATCGTGGTCCCGGTGAGCCGCCGCGACGTCGCCCGGCTGGCACCGGTGCTCCAGGTGGCCGCCCGGGGTATCGGCCGCGCCCTGGCGCGGACCGACCAGTTCCGCTGACCGGAAGGCCGGGCCGGTGAGCGAGAGGGCCCGGGTCACACTCGCGCCGTGCGCACTCAGGTCGGGATCATCGGCGCCGGCCCAGCCGGCCTCCTGCTGTCACGCCTCCTGCAGCTGCAGGGGATCGACACCGTCGTGCTGGAGAACCGCCCGCGCGACTACGTCGAGGCGCGCATCCGGGCCGGCATCCTCGAGGAGCACACGGTCCGCACGCTGATCGACGCCGGCGTCGGCGACCGGCTGCAGCGGGAGGGCCTCCCGCACGACGGGGTGTACCTCCAGTACCCCGGCACCCGGCACCACCTGGACTTCCCCGCGCTGTGCGGCCGGCAGGTCTGGGTCTACGGCCAGACCGAGGTCACCAAGGACCTCATCAAGGCCCAGCTGGACGACGGTCCGCCACTGCTGTTCGAGGTCTCCGACGTCGTGCCGGAGGACGTCGACGGCGACTCCCCGCGGATCCGGTTCACCGACGCCGACGGCACGCCCCAGGTCCTCGAGTGCGACGTGATCGCCGGCACCGACGGCTTCCACGGCGTCTCCCGCCCCGTGGTCGCCGCCGGCACGGCCGGCCGGACGTGGGAGCGCACCTACCCCTACGCCTGGCTGGGCATCCTGGCCGACGTCGCACCCTCGGCGGACGAGCTCGTCTACGCCTGGCACCCCGACGGCTTCGCGCTGCTGTCCATGCGCTCCCCCACGGTCTCCCGGCTCTACCTGCAGGTCGACCCCACGGAGAAGATCGAGGACTGGTCCGACGACCGGATCTGGGACGGCCTGTCCACCCGGTTCGCCCTCGAGGGCTGGGAGCTGGAGACCGGCCCGGTCACCGAGAAGTCGATCCTGCCGATGCGCTCCTTCGTCAGTGCCCCGATGCGCCGCGGCCGGCTCTTCCTGGCCGGGGACGCCGCGCACATCGTGCCGCCGACCGGCGCCAAGGGGCTCAACCTCGCGGTGGCCGACGTGACCCTGCTGGCCACCGCACTGGTCAGGCTGCTGAGCGGGGGGCGCAGCGACCTGGTCGACAGCTACTCCGACCGGGCGCTGGCCCGGGTCTGGCGCAGCACCCACTTCTCCTGGTGGATGACCTCGATGCTGCACCGCTCCGGCGACGACTTCGACGCCGAGCTGCAGCTGTCCCAGTTGCGCCGGGTGTGCAGCTCGGAGACCGCGGCCCGGGAGCTCGCCGAGAACTACACCGGGTTGCCCCTCGCCTGAGGAGGCCCGGCCCGGACGCCGGCCGCGGCGACCTGCTCGTCGGGTGCTGGCCGGCCTGGTCGATCAGGCCCTTCCCTGACCAACCGCGGTCTGGCAAGATCTGCCCGGTCGAGCACCGCCGTCGCCCCCCTGGGTCGCCACATCGACTGCGTCAACTGTCAGAGTGCCCGCACTCGGGCCCGCAGCTTCGGTGACTTCTGCCCGTGGTGGATCGGGACACGGACCGGTCCGCACCACTAACTTCGCAGCATGCTCTCAACGCTGATGGTCATCGCTGGCGTGTTCGTGGGGCTGCTCGTCCTGCTCTCCCTGATCGTGCACCTGAGTGCCCGTCCGGCGACCCGCGGACAGACGACGGCCACCCGTACGCCCACCTGGGTCGTCGACAGCGGGCAGCCGCACCCGGACGCCTGGTCGCCGCTGTCGAACACCAGCACGTCCATCCGCGCCGTGCGCTGAGCTGGTCGGGACACCGGCGGACCGGCCCGCCGGCCCGGTTAGGCTCCCCGCGATGACCACCGATCAGCCCGCGGTGCAGGTCTATCCGATCGGGCAGCTGATCGGTGTGCGGGCGGCGGTCGACCAGTTCGACGTCCGGGTCGGGGCCACCCTGCACAGCCTCACCTCCGCCGAGTTCGGCGTCTGGGCAATGGCGCACGGGCCGGCCGACCACGTGCCCCGGCCGTGGACACCGGCCGAGCTGGCCGCCCAGGCGACCGCCGTCGACCTCCCCGAGGCGCCCCGACGGCTGGCCGAGCTGGTGGAGCAGGGGCTGGTCGCGCTGGCCGCAGCGGGCGCGGAGTCCGGCCGTGAGCTGGCGATGCGGGTGCGGATGGTGCCGCTGGTCCTCGGCCTGGGCAACAGCGCGCACGCTCCGGACGCCTACTCGGTCGGACTGCCCGGCCGGCCGCTGGCCGTGCTGTCCGCCGCTGCCTACGACCTGTTCGAGTGGGCGCACATGGAGACCAGCCTGTGGCGCGCGTGCGAGGGCGCGGCCGCCACCGCAGCTCGGGTGGGGATCACCGACGTGACCGCCACCGACCCCGGCGCGGTGCTGACCTCGCTGCTGGGTGACCTGCACCGGCTGCTCACCCCGAACGCGGTCTACCTCGACACCTGGGCGGTGGACCGATGAGCGCGTCCGCCGACGAGCCGCTGGTCTTCCCGCTCGGTCACCAGATGGGCCCCTTCCACCAGCACCGCGACGCCCCGCCCAGCTACTGGGTGATCCGGCTGGGCTGGGACAGTCCGCTGCTGCACGAACCGGACGCCGCCGTCGTGTGGTCCCTCGCCCACGGTCTCGCCGATCGGGTGCACACCACTCCGTGGACCCGCTCGGCCATCCGGTCGGCCGCCGAGGAGTCCGGCATCGCCGACTGCGACGGCGTGCTCGACGGCCTGCTGGAGCGTGGCCTGGTGGCTGAGCTGAGCCCGGGGACGGCGGCCGCTGCCGAGTTCGCGGGCACGCACCGGGTGCAGTCCCTGCTGCTCGGGCTCGGTGCGCTGCCCGACCACCCGGAGGCCGACGGGATCGGGCTGCTGGGCATGCCGCCGCTGGCGCAGGTGGGGCCGCGCAGCTACCAGTTCTGGCAGTGGGCGCATCTGTGGCCGACCCTCGCCGACGCAGCCGGCGGGCTGGCCGAGATGGCCGCCGCGGAGTCCCCGGCCGCCCCGCCGGCCGATGCCGACGCCACGACGGTGCTGGACCGGCTGCTGCGGGAGCTGCATCCGCTGCTGTGCGGGCACGCCGTCTACCTGGACCGTTCCCTGGCCGTCGCGGACGCTGCCCGCGGCTAGCTCGGCGCGACCATCAGCTCCGCGGCGCGCTCCCCCACGGCCACCGCCGTCGCGGCCGGGCCACGGGAGGGGACCCGTGGCAGCACCGAGGTGTCCACCACCCGCAGCCCCTCGACGCCCCGGACCCGCAGGTGCTGGTCGACGACGGCACCCTCGTCCGAGGCCGGGCCCATCCGGGCGCTGCCGGCCAGGTGCACGGCGGTCGCCAGATGGGTGCGCACCCACCGGTCCAGCGCCGCGTCGTCGGCCAGGACGTCGTCGGGCAGCCCGGTGCGTTCGGCGACCAGCGGCGCGAACGCCGGCGTGCGCAACAGCTCGGCGGCCAGCCGCACCCCGGCCCGCAGCCGCTGCCGGTCGGCCGCCTCGGTGAGGTAGCGGTACCTGATCCGCGGCTGCACCAGCGGGTCGGCGCCGGTCAGGGTGATCCGGCCGCGGCTGGCCTCCTGCTGCAGCGACACGGCCAGGTAGAGGTCGTCGCGCCGGCGCACCGTGTCCAGCAACCGGGCCGGGGAGGTGTGCCGCAGGCTGCGGGCCGTGGCCGCCGGTCGGCGCAGCACCTCGGCCAGCCCGGAGAGCGCCTGGCCGCGGGCGAGCATCACCTGGCTGAACGGCTTCAGCCAGGGCATGACCTCGAGGTCGTCGTCGGTGTTCAGCGCGGTCGCCAGCGGCAGCAGCGCGCGGGGCATCGGCGTCCGGCGGGCCGGGCGGTAGGTCACGTAGACGTCGGGGTGGTCGGTGAAGTCCCGGCCCACCCCGGGCACGTCGGCCGCTACCTCGACCCCGGCGGTACGCAGCTCGTCGGCGGGGCCGATCCCGGACAGCAGCAGCAGCTGCGGTGAGCCCACGGCGCCGGCGGAGAGCACCACCTCGGCCGCCCGGACCGGTCCGCGGTCGGTCTGCACGCCGACCGCCCGGCCGCGCTCGACCAGCACCCGGGTGACCCGCACGCCGCCGACCACGGTGAGCAGGGGCGACGCCCGGCGCGGGGACAGGTAGGCCATGGCGGTGTTCACCCGGACGCCGTCGCGCACGGTGAAGGGCACCGGCCCGTGCCCCGGCGGACCGTCGCCGTTCTTGTCCGGCTCGGCCGGGAACCCCAGCGCGTCGCAGGCACCGGCGAAGGCGTCGGTGACCGGGTGCGGCCGGTGCACCCGGGTCACCGGCAGCGGGCCGGTCGCGCCGTGGCCGGGGCGGTCGCCGTAGTCGGCGTCGCTCTCGCACCGCCGGAAGGCGGGCAGCACGGCGTCGTAGGACCACAGGTCGTTCCCCTCGGCGGCCCAGCCGTCGAGGTCGGCGCGGGTGGCCCGGATGAAGTAGGTGCCGTTGAGCGCACTGGAACCGCCGACCACCCGGCCACGGGGCACCGGCCAGCGCAGCTCGTCGGTGAGCTCACCGGTCAGCTCCCAGTTGGCAGGGTGGCCGGGGGTGGCCGCCCCCATGGTCGCGGCGTCCCGGAGCGCGGCGGGGAAGTCCTCGGGCCGGGGGTGGTCGGCGCCGGCCTCCAGCAGCAGCACGCGGCGCCCGGCGTCGACCAGCCGGGCCGCCAGCACGCAGCCGGAGGACCCGGCGCCCACGATCACGACGTCCCAGTCGCCCGTCGGGAGGGGGACGGTCATCAGCCGCCGGTCGTCCGGCCGGCCAGCTCACCGTCGACGGAGGCGAGCACGCCCTGCCATCGGGCCAGCTGCTCGGTGAGCCAGGCGCGGGTCCACACGCCGTCGGGCACGACGCCGTTGAGGATCCGCCCGTTCCGCCGCCGGCGGGGCACCGTGTCGCCGTCCGTCGGGATGGTCGCCAGCACCGCACCGAGGGAGCGGGCCGCCGTCGTCGCGATCTCGTGCGCCCGGTGCAGCACGTCGGTGGACGCCCCGGCGACGTCCCCGGCCGCGGTGAGCTGACGGTCGGCCTCCAGGGCGAGCCACACCCGGTCGCTGCCGCCGGCGTCGCTGGGCCGGTCGGGCGGCACCAGCCGGTAGAGCATGGTCATCGGCTGCCGGCAGGCGGCGCACGGCTGGGAGAACGCCCAGCCCTGGCCGGCCCGGTCGGTCACCGGGGCCAGGGGGTGCCGCCGGATCGGCTGGGCCGACCAGCAGGTGTGCGGACGGGTCGCGAGCAGCACCTGTGCATCCTCCTCGCTGTGCACGGCGAGGCCCCGGTGGAGCAGCACCTCGTCGGGCCAGCTCTTCGCCGAGGGCCGGGCGAAGGCGAGGGCGGGCAGCCACAGCACCGCCGTCGCCACGAAGGGCAGGGCGAACGTCCAGGGGACGTCGTCACCGTCGATGAGAGCCAACTTGGCCCCGGCCACCGCGGCGACGACGCAGAAGGCGGTCGCGAGGCGGGGCACGAACAGTGCACCGTCGTACTCGCCGATGTGGACCGTGCGCTTGGCGCCGCGCCAGGCGAGGCCGGCCAGGACCAGGGTGACGGCGGTGAACATCACCATGAAGGCCTTGATGTACCAGCCGCCGTAGCTGCTCATCTCGATGACGATGACCACCGCAGCGGCCAGCAACCCCAACGGCGCCAGCGCCGCCAGCAGGAAACCGATCAGCACAGCCGGCGGGGGTGGCGCCACGGAGAGGCCGCGGAGGACGTCGGAGGTGCGCGGCCCGAGCCCGGCCGGCGGCCGCGCGGCGGCCAGCACCTTCTTGCTCTCCATCAACGGGGGCCGGGCTGCCGTCATGGGCCCACCCTGACACGGCGCACCGGTTGCCGGCCGGGCCCGTCCACAGGCACCGACGACGACGTCACCTGGTCGGGCGACGGCGTGGAGCACCCGGCCCGGCGGCGGGTGTGCCCGGCCGGAGGTCGATAGGGTCGCCCCGATGTCCGCGCCCGCCGAGCCCGACGACGACGTGCAGCGCGTCCTGCCGCTGGGCCACTCCCTGGGGGTCCGGGACGACGGCACCCGGTTCGAGGTGCGGCTCGGTCCCCTGCTGCACCGCCTGGACGCCCCCCGGTTCGCCGTCTGGGCGCTGTGCTCCGGCCTGCCCGACGCCGTCGGGCCGTGGACGGCGGCCGACGTCCTCGCCCGGGCGCTCGACGCCGGCGTGGCCGATGCGGCGCAGGCGCTGGACCGGTTGCGTGCCGACGGGCTGGTGGCGACCGCGGCTCCGGTCGGGCCGACGGCGCACGAGCTGGCCCGGCGGGTCCGGCTGATGCCGCAGCTGCTCGGCCTGGGCAACTCGGCGGAGGCCCCGCACAGCTGGTCGATGGGCTTCCCCGACCGGCCGGTGGTCGCTCTGGACGCGACGTTGTACGACCTCGTGTGCACGGCGCACCTGGACTCCAGCCTGTGGCGGGCCTGCGAGAGCAGCAGCGCGGTCGCCCGGCGCAGCGGCGTCCCCGATCCGGTGGCGACCGATCCGGAGCAGCTGCTGGCAGCTCTGCTGCGCGCGATCCACCCGCTGCTGTCCAGCGGAGCGGTGCGGCTGGACACCTGGCAGGTGCAGCCGTGAGCGAGCTCCTGCTCTTCCCGCTCGGCCAGTACCTCGGCGCGGTGCACCCCGGGCAGGGGCTGCCGGTGCGGCACCACCAGGTGCGGATCGGCTCGGACGTCCACCCACTCGACGACGGGTCGGAGCTGGACGTGTGGGCGCTGGCGCACGGCCATCCGGCGGTCGTGGGTCTGCGGCCGGCCACCCGCGGGCTCCTCGAGGCGCTCGCGGCCGAGGTCGGCCTCCGGAGCGCGGAGCGGGTCGTCGACCAGCTGCTGGACCGGGGCCTGCTGGTGCAGGTCGAGCCGGGGTCGGCCGCAGCGGAGACGTTCGCCCGAGGGCACCGCTGGTACAGCCTGCTCACCGGTCTCGGGGAGAGCAGCCCCAGCCGGGCCGGCATCGGCCTGCTCGGGGCGCCCCCGGTGCGCGACCTGCCGGCGGCGGTGTTCGAGTACTGGACCTGGGCACACCTGTTCCCCGACCTGCACAGCGCCGCCGCCGGGCTGGCCGAGATGGCCGCCGGCACGCCCGGGGAGCCGGCCGTGGCCACCGACGCGGACGAGGTGCTGCAGGACCTGCTGGGGTCGCTGCACGAGCTGCTCTGCGTCAACGGGGGCTTCCTCGACGTCGCCGGGGCCGCCCGGTGAGCGGGCTGCTGGCCGTGGGTTGGCAGAGCGGCGTGTACCGCGACGACCCGGTGGACGGCGAGAACTCGGCCTACGTGGTCCTCGGGGAGCGGATGGAACGGCTGCCCGAGGAGCTCTACCTGGTCTGGCGCGCCGCGCACGGCGCTCCGGACCATCCCGCGACCCGGCCGTGGACCGCGGCCGACGTGACCGCGCTCGCGGCCCGCAGCCAGGTGCCGGCCGCGGCCGTGGGTCCGGCCCTGGCCGAGCTGGGACGCCGCGGCCTGGTGGCCGAGGTGGGCACCGAGGGAGCAGGCCGCGCCGCGTTCGCCCGCCGGCACACCCTGGTGCCGCTGGCCGAGGGCCTGGGGAACACCCCCGAGCAGCCCACGGTGTTCAGCTACGGGTTCGCCGGCCGGCCGCTGGTCCAGCTGCCCCGGATGCTCTACGAGACCGTGGCGCTGGCGCACCGCTGGCCGGACCTGTCGGCGGCGTGCACCGGGCTGGCCGGGTTCGCCGCCGCCGCCGGCCTGGCGCAGCGGGACGCCACCGACGCCGACCGGCTGCTGGCCTCGCTGGTCGGTGCCCTCCCGGTGCTCTGCAGCCTGCACGTCGTGCACCTGGCGCCGGCGGCGACCCGATGAGCGCGCCCCGACCGACCGACCGGCTGCTGCTGCCGGTCGGGCACCGGCTCGGCCCGGTCTACGACGTCGACGGCAGCCGCCCGGTCGCGCTGCGGGTGCGGATCGGCAGTCGCGAGGAAGAGCTCAGCGACGCGGAGGCATCCGTGTGGCTGGCCGCGCACGTCCCCGGGAACCGGCCGGGGTCCGGCCCCGGTCGGGGCGCGGAGGTCGTCGCGGCACTGCGGGCCCGCGGGCTGCTGGCCGAGCTCGTGCCCGGCGACGCGGCGGTGGCCGTCGCGCGCGGGCTCCGCGCCCGGCCACTGGGCATCGGCCTGGGCGAGGGCGGCCCCGGCGGCACCTCGGAGGTGTTCGGGCTGCCGGACCGCCCGCTGCTGGTCCTGCCCGGTCAGGCGGGGCAGCGCTGGCAGACCTGCCTGCTGGCCCCGGACCTGTGGGCGGCCGCCGTGGGCTCGGTGGCACTGCGCGCCGCGGACGACGACCACCAGCCGACCCGGGCCGAGGCGGTTGCCGAACTGGATCTCCTGCTGCCGCTGCTCCCGGAGGTGCTGGCCGCCGGGTGCGGCTACCTGGACGCCGTCGACCGGCCGGCCGGCTGACCGCCGGTCAGTCCAGGGAGACCCGCCGCAGCCGGGACAGCCGGCCGAGCAGGTCGGGCACCGTGCGCAGCCGCAGGGCCGCCGTCGCCTGCGCGGCCTCCTCGCCAGGGAGGCGGCGCGGACTCCGGCCGGTGAGCACGCTGGGCACACCCGCGTGCACCCCGACGGGCAGCTGGGTCAGCTCGCCGGTCGCCGTCCCGTCCGACCGGTGGCCGAGGACGACGAGCCCGTCGGGCTGAGCCGGGCCCGGCCGGAGCGCGGCCAGCGCGGCGACGACGGCCTGCAGCACGGCGGCCGGCACGCCCCACCACATCCCGGGACCGGGGACGTCGTAGAGCACCAGCACCGGGACCGCACCCCTGCCGGGCTCCACCAGGCGGGCCAGCACGGTCACCTCGGCGCCGGCCGGCGAGCGCACCACGACCAGGACCGACCGGGTCTCCCCGCCGTCCGGCCACCGCTCGACGTCGACGGGCCGGTCCGCCGATCCCGGCGGCTCCTGGTCGGGGGCCGACCCCGGGAACGGAGGGTCGGTGCGGGGCCCGGGCGACTGCCGGGACGGAGCCGGCACCGGGCCGGACGCCGCCGGGACGAGGGAGGAGGGGGCTCCCCCAGCGCCGGGCCCTGCGGGGGCCGGCGTCGCCGGTGCGGGGGCCGGCGTCGCCGGTGCGGGGGCCGGCGTCGCCGGTGCGGGGGCCGTGCCGTCGGAGGGCGCCGGAGGACCCGACGGAGCGGACGCCGCCGTCCCGTCGGAGGGCGCCGGAGGACCCGACGGCGCGGACGCCGCCGTCCCGCCGGAGGGCGCGGGAGCACCCGACGGGTGGGCGCGATCGGGCGCGGCAGCGCCCGTCGCCTGGGGATCGGGCTGCCGCGGGCAGGTGCACGGCGCACCGGGCGGGCAGTCGCACTCCTCCTCCGGCCACCACCCGGTGGCGTTGGCCAGCGCGCGCATCAGCCGCCAGAACTGCTCATCGGTGCCCGCGGCGGTCAGGCCGGTCGCGATGCCGCCGCTGGTGCCGAGTGCGGCGACGACGGCACCGAGAGGGCCCGGCACCGGCCCGCGCGCACCGGCGGTCGGTGCCGCGGAGCCGACCATCCCGACCCGCCGGGCCTGCCCGGCCACCACCTGCACCAGCTCACGCCGCTCCGCGGCTGGCGCGCCGGGCAGCTGGTCGGCCAGCCGGCTGAGCGCGGCCACGTGCAGCGGGCTGCCCGCAGGTGCGGTCGCGGCCACCGTGCGCACCTCGGCCGTCTCCCGGCCGGCCAGCCAGGCGGTCACCCGGCCGACCGCGGAGGGCACGACGCCCGGACCCCGGACCGGCACCGTGGCGTCGGCAGTCGCCTCCGCCCGTTCCCGGAGCTCGGCCAGCTCGGCCCGCCCGGCCGACAGCTCCGCGGTGGCCTCGCGCAGCGCGCGGGCGACGTCCGCGGTCTGCGCCGCGGTCACCGGGCCGACCAGCCGGGCGTTGCGCACCTTGACCGCCGCCTTGCGCTGCTCGTCGGCGGCCGCGGCCGACCGCCCGGCGAGGAAGTCGGCGCTCGCCTGCGCCGCCCCGGAGACGAGTGCGGCCGCGGACCCGGCGATCGCCGCGGCGACGGTCCGCACCGGCGAGGACGCCGCCAGAGCCCAGGTCGCCGGTGACACCAGCTGGTCGATGCGCTGGCCGAGGTGCACGTGCCACACCACGAAGGCCGTGACGAGTGAGGCGGTCGGCCCGCTGACGAAGGTGCCCATCGCCTGCCGCCACCGGGTGTGCACCGGCGTGCTCACCGGCACCGGCACCGGCTGCGGCTCGGCGGCCGGCGCGGGCACCGCCGCGTCCGACGCCGCGGCGGGCTCGGGAACCGTCGGGGGGACCGGGTCTCCCGGGCGGAACAGCGCGTCGGCGGTCCGCGCCCACGCCGGCCCCGCAGCCAGGCGGGCCTGCCGGTCAGCGCGGCGGGCCCGTAGAGCCCGGCCCTCCGCCAGCGTCTCGTTGTCCGCCTCCAGGTGGGCGGCCTGGGCGAGCAGCTCCTCCCGCTGCGCCTGCAGGTCCGCCCGCAGGTCGTCGAGCCGGGCCGCCGTCGCGTCGGACAGGCCCCCTCGGGCGGCGGCGCGCTCGGTCTTGCGGGTCTCCAACGCGAGGGCCGAGCGGTGCTGGCCCCAGGCCTGGCCCAGCGCCGCGGCGACCGGGGCGCCGACGATGGTGAGCAGGGCCAGCGGGCCGAAGCCGGCACCGAGGGTGGCGGCGAGCGTGGTGGCCGCCGCGGGCAGCGCCGTTCCGAGCAGGGAGACCGCGGCATGCGCTCCCAGACCGGGCACCCCGCTGGGGGTGACGTCCAGCCGCTGGGCGAGCGCGCGCAGGTCGGGGTCGAGCAGGGCGCGACGGCGCGGCCAGCCGAGCGCGTCCGGGTCGCTCTCCGCGGTGCCGTCGTCAGCGACCGGTACGCGTCCGTCCAGCCCGGCGGCGGCCAGCGCGGCGGCCAGTTGTCCGGTCAGCGCGGGCCTGTCCGCACTGCGCGCCCCGGCCAGCTGCTGTGCGAGGTCGGTGATCTGCGCGATCCGGGCGTCGTCGGCCGCGGTGAGCCGAGACGGCTCGAGCACCCCGGCGGTCGGACCGGGCACGAGCACGTCCCCCTCGGCCGACGGGACCGACCGGCTCCCGGCCGGCGGCTCGTCGCCGCGGGCCGCCGCGTCCACCCGCGCCTGCGCGTCCTCGAGCGCCCGCTGCTCCGCCAGGGCGGCCAGCTCCAGCTGTGCCTGGCTGGTCGCCGCGGCCCGCGCGTCCTCGACCGCGGAGCGCGAGGTCTCCCGGCCCGCCTTGGCCAGCCCGAACCGGTGCTGGGCTCCGGCGAGCAGGCCGGAGCCCACCGCGGCGATCCCGGTCGTGAGCATCGGCAGCAGGCCGACGTCGGCGCCGCAGAGCGCGGCGATCGCCAGGCCGGCCGACCCGACGACGAACGTGGTCACCGGGCCCGTGCTGTACCGCGCCCAGGTCGACCGGCCGGCGGGCACGCGGTCGGCGGCTCCCGGGCGCGTCGGCGACGCGTCGTCCACCAGGCCGGAGGCGAGCGGCTGCGCGGGGCGCGGGGTCCTCGTCTCGACGTCCAACCGGCCGAGCACGGCCCCCGCGACGCCCGCCGACGGCCGGTCGGGCGCGGCGTTCCGCGCCCGCTCCAGGTCGAGGCGGACGCCGGCGAGCGCCGCCGCCGTGGCGGTGAGCTGATCCAGGAGCACCGACCGCCGGGTCGCCGCCGCGCCGCGCAGGTCGGCGCTGAGCCCCAGCCGGTTCTCCACCGCTGCCTTGCGGCGGGCCACCAGCCGGGCATAGCGGCGCTCGGCCAGGCCGGCGTTCACCCCGC
>Ga0210040_10007191_pt1 | contig 13607 bp, 9 predicted proteins | sample CryGeyCG12114_NA_FD_185462 | JGI IMG/M metagenome (GOLD analysis project Ga0210040, IMG submission 185462) | Groundwater microbial communities from aquifer - Crystal Geyser CG19_WC_8/21/14_NA (SPAdes) (version 2) | ecosystem: Environmental > Aquatic > Deep subsurface > Groundwater | place: USA... | reverse complement strand
ACCAGAAGTCGTCCAGCCACCGTCACGACGACCACTTCTGCGCTTCTTCCCTACGGATCGACCACGGGTACGACTCGATAATTTGACGGTAGAGACGAAGTTCGACAAGCATGCTTCTGATAAGACAAGCATTGATGGCGGTAACAGGTCAGCTTTGGGGCTCGGGATTCACGACGGGCCGCCCAAACCACCTTCCATTCGCATTCAGCCCCCTCCCGTGGAGAATGAGAAGGAAGAACCCGCGCCCAATATTGCTCAACGTATCGAAGAAAAACTATGGCGTTACAGTTCGTCCGGTAATGTCATCGAAAGGTGGCTATTGGAGATCGTGAGTTGGCTCATCAGTGCAATCTGCATGGGAGCTATTATAGCCGCCCTCATCGTCCTCCAAGACCAGCCAGCATCACGATGGCCCTTCGATGGGGCTGGACTTACCCTGAACGCCTTCGTATCAATCCTATCCCGTATCGCGGGTGCTGCGCTGCTACTGCCCGTTGCCGAAGCACTTGGCCAACTCAAATGGATTTGGTTCATCCGCGGTGACTCGAAGAAGATGTGGGACTTCGAGATGTTCGACAACGCTTCACGCGGTCCCTGGGGCGCATTCCTGTTACTCATACATACCAAAGGCAAAACCATCGCTGCTCTAGGGGCACTGGTCACTATCTTTGCCTTAGCGCTTGATCCATTCTTTCAGCAGGTCGTCAGTTTTCCTGAGCGATGGACTTTACAACCTACGAACAGTTCTATTGCCCGAGCTGTTCGATACGACCCCGAGCTCAACGTCGACTACCAGGACGGTGTGGAAATGACCAACCTGGATGGGGACATGCAGGCTGTCATTGACCCCTTCTTTGTCGCGAATGGTACGCAGCCCGTGCCTTATGGCAACGGGTCTCGTGTAGACTTTCCGCTGTCCTGTCCAAGCAGCAACTGTACTTGGCCGAGTTATGAAACCCTTGGAATGTGCAGCAAGTGTGTTGAGACTCCGTCCCTTCTCAACTTCGCATGCATGTACACACGCGTGGACTGGACATCCACACTGAATGCCAATGTATCCTCGTATCCAAACGCAACGGTTTGCGGGTACTTTCTCAACTCGACTAGCACTGAGCCGGTACTCATGTCTGGATACATGATGGACAAGGACGGCAATACCACCGGAGAGGCTTTGTTGATGCGTACTCTTCCACTCATGACGAACCCTATGCGTGATCCTCTCTGGGGACACGGATCCATCAATTTCCGAGACATCCGAAACCCCTTGATGGACGTTCTGATCTCTAGCACGGCGAGTGCTTCTGATGTCTACCAGGACAAAGCACCAGTGCTACACGAATGTGTACTGGCATGGTGTGTAAAGACCTTCCAATCTTCCTACTATATGGGCACCTACAATGAAGAAGTCACTGCTACCTTTCTCAACGACTCGTCGAGCACGTCGCCATGGAAGGTCAGTATTTTGGAAGAAGAAGGGATTGTCCTTACCGATTACCTCGAGAACGTTACAATTGCAGCACCTCCAACCGGTGCAGGATTCTCCCCCTGGGGTTGGGGAGTGAGTAATGAGACAATGCTAAGGACAGTCCTCATCTTTGATCGAATGTTTCCAGCTTTCACGTCCATCGCGAACACATCAGAAGACGAAATCCTTCGCTGGAGGACCGGGCACCCCACGCAAGTCAGAACCAAGATATTGGACATGAACCCATGGCTGTTACCCAACAATGTGACCCACCATATGGAAAGGCTAGGCGAGGCTATGACTAATGTCATCCGATCGTCTGTTAGCAACGAGATGGTTATAGGCCAGGCGTTCGACAATGAGGTCTACGTCTGTGTACGTTGGGCTTGGCTTTCTCTTCCGCTCGGGCTGCTTATCGTCAGCTTTGTGTTTCTCCTTGCAACGGTAATAAAAAGCGCAATCGAGAAGGATCAAATAAGCATTAGGAAAAACTCAGCTATCGCCACATTACTCTACGGGTTTCCGGAGCACTACCAAAAGAGACTTGCGAAATCCAACTCCAAAGGTACCCCACGAGCGAAAGCCAAGAATCTGAAGGTCAGGCTATCGCCAACCCAAGGCTGGCGAGCCTCGGGTCTCATATTCTCGCCATTAACACCCAAGCCTAAGAATCTACCACCACCAGGATGGATTTAAGTAGGAACCTCCAGTAGAAAAGAAAATCCGACGGGTATCATGTCTCCATCCTGCGCTTCGATCGTCTTGCTCAATAGCCACCTATTGGCGAACCCTTGGCTCGAGCTTCAACGTTCCTCGTCTTGAATCCACCGATCGGCGAGCCTTTAGCACGAGCTTCGACATCCCTCTCCTTGAATCCACCGACTGGCGAGCCTTTCGCACGAGCTTCGATATCTCTCTCCTTGAATCCACCGACTGGCGAGCCTTTCGCACGAGCTTCGATATCTCTCTCCTTGAAACCACCGACTGGCGAGCCTTTCGCACGAGCTTCGACATCTCTCTCCTTGAAACCACCGATTGGCGAGCCTTTCGCACGAGCTTCGATATCTCTCTCCTTGAAACCACCGATTGGGGAGCCTTTCGCACGAGCTTCAACGTCCCTCTCCTTGAAACCACCGATAGGCGAACCCTTGCTGCGGGCTTCAACGTCGCTGTCACCGATTGGCGATCTACGATCTCGCTTGCTCGCTCCGGCAATGTCTGGGATAGCTTCTATGATCGCAGCTCTTTTCGCAGAAGCTGGGAGAAGAGCAGACACGGAAAACGCATTGCGACGCCCAAGACTCTTGATCTGTGGTAACGGTCAGTTGCTGGACTACATAGGGCCTCCAGCTCACTTACCCCATCTGCTGGCGTAGGAGCAGCAATTATTGGAAGCACCAACGAAGCGACAAGAAAGAGGGTACGTCCGTGCATGGTGTAAGATTCGTGTAGTACCTGTGGCAGGGATAGGTATGATCAATGGAAGGACTGAATGATGGCAGGCCCGAGCAAGGTCTGAAGTCGAGGAGAAGGTACGCTTTAGGATGCTTCACTGGAATGAGAATCAGAACTTGGGACGCATCAATGCATTTTATCCATGGACGAACATCTTGAGAAGGACCGGCATCCAGGCATCGCACGACAGCGTCATCTCCACCATCCATCCACGGCGCTTCAACCCGCAGCGACCCATCGCATTGTTAACCGCCTTCGAAGCCACCGACGCGACGTAACTTGCATGGAGAGAAGCAAGCACGATATTGGGTTTATGCGGATGTTGTGCAATCATTGGAAGAAGCGCAGAGAGGCATGATCGTTGGGGTACCGATCCGGCAAGCTGAAACTCAAAGACAGACGCGACTGGAACACAAGGCGTTAGGCCGGGCCTCATGGAGGCCCGAGAACGCGTCGTAAGGAGCCACAAATTCAGGCATTCTCATCACACCGAACAATCACATTTGCAAGCGCTCGAAGGGCTTTCAACAAGGCAACTTTACAACAGACAACTTCCGTGAGTACGATTCTCCACCTCTAATTTCCGTAGTCCTTCGCTGTTGTAAGAACGCTTTCTGACCAATCGAACAGCTTTTAGCGGCACAAGAGTGGCTTGGCAGTTTTGGCCCCGTCTCTGGAGCCGAAGCGATTGGCTCTACGTGAAAGGCCCGTTGCGCCAATCAGCCGTTCCCGCGACCCGACCCAGGGGAGTCACACTTCATCCCTACACGTGATTCGAATCGGCGTTACGCTCTCTTCGACTTCTAGATCTCAACAGATACTCAATGAACTTCATTGCGGAAGCCACGCGAGACATTGTCATTCCGAGCGAACGTCGTCGCAGTCTAACGTCCCGCCTCTGCGATCATTGCGTAGGGTATGCAGCCATGATCAGCCAAGAAACAACTTCGGTCGGAACACAACTTCAACCTGACACTGCGATACATCCTGGTCCGCCTCAGGGTCCCAACAAGCGAGCTTCGGATGTAGTCAGCCTTCGACGATATGAAATTGCAGCACCAATACAGCTAAGCTCACTGCCCCTGATCCGGATGATGTGTCGGCTTCGTAGAGCTTTGGCAGACTCCCCAACACCGGTGTTCAGGCACATCTTCAACAGGCTGCCAATGATAAACAACGGGTAAGCGCCGGAGGCCAGCATTGACGTTCAGAGACCCACTCCAACGACGCTCGGGCGCCATCCACCATCTGCACATCAACCTTATTGAAACGACCCTTCATGCGTCCTTTTCATCGGTCAGACCCTGGACGTGGAGCACGGCAACGCTCAACAGCGCTACACACGATACTCATTATGGATGGAACTGTGCAACTCATCACAAGCACAAAGCTGGACATCCACAAACGGATTGCGCTTCCTCTACCTGAACTTAGGAACCTGGTAGCGCGCTGCCGTCAAGGTTTGGCGAACATGCGATCGCCCGCAAACATCTTGAAGTTTATTGCACGGCGACCACGGGCGGTCATCATCCTGGCTCTTCCGTTCAGCCGCTATGGCGCATGAATGAGGTGTGACATGGGTCACCTTTGGCATGTCTGATCTGTTGTCGTGCCTGGTCACGTCCCGGTCTCTGTTCACGGTGAACGCTCTATGGAGCCTCTCCCTCCTGGACGAAAGGCCGAGACACCGCCAAACGTGGGAAAAGGACTACAATATAAAATCGCTTCTCCTTAATGATGCCAGTTTTGGATCGATATGATCCTATAGAAGTCACTTCGTGATTTTGGCCCAAGTGACTCATGCTGCCCCGTATTGAGAGTCAGTCACGGATGGGGTTCGTCAGCTGCAGATGTACCTCAGCAATGATTTTCATATGGATGGTGGTCCTCATTTGGACTACACATATGGAAGCCGAATTCATTAGACCACAATTTTCACCAAATAGTTGCTCAAAACCAGCCACCTTCAGCAAGAGGCCAGCTCGAGCGACAGGTACCATAATCTGCGTCACGTGCTCTGACGCGATCGCACGAACCATGACCAAGCCCGAGGTTTGCTGAGTGACCGGGCTCTTCCTCCCTCCTCCACCAACATATGTAGATCGGCGTCATCGCCCGCGCGATATGCACGCTGGTCGAGCTGCATCTGCTTTGGCGCCTACGGCTATCTGCACATGCGATGTTCAATGCCTCTTGGATTTTGTCTGGACAATGAGGGTCGTACGAGAGCTGCGAGCCGTAGCCGCCGACTCTCCGTGCCGCAGCGCTTACGGCGACCGAGGCTCACAATTTTACCCAAACTGACCGTGACAGAGAGTCGTTGGATGATGGCGCGAAGTTCTCGACTGCGACAGGTCAGGCTATACGGTCTGTAACGGAGCGCTGCGATGTTGAGTCGATGTCTTCACACAACACGCTACCACAGCCTGTCGCAACCCTCCATGTGCAAGATTGTCACCGTTAGACTTCGATACACATGTGCGCTATCAGCCTGCCGTACCCAAGCCCATGAGGTACTCGCACATCAGGTCTCCGCATATCCTCGTCGTAGTTTACGCCGTTCCCGTTCGAACACTCGTGCGAGGGTTACCACCCATTGCGACCAAAGCCGACATGCGAACCCACAGACCACCCCCGGTCTTCCCACGGCAGACTTCGTCTCGTACATCTTCGGATCATGATTTGAATGGCGATATACCTCCACCATCTTATCGAGCTTCCGTGCCCGAGCATTCCTCCCTCGATATTTCTCAACGAATTGAGCGCAAGCTTGCACAGTACAATGCTTCGAAAAGCGTCTTCAGACGTTGGTTGTTCGAGATTGTAAGCGTCACAATAAGTGCAACTTGCATGGGTGAGTAGGATGTACGCCGCAAAGCCCATCACTTCACTAACTTGAAGAGGTGCAATCATCGCCTTACTAGCCTCACTCCAAAATCAGCCTCTTGCAAAATGGTCCCTTGGACTTACTGTCATCACCGTACTATCTAAAGTCGCATCCGCTGCGCTCATTCTCCCTATCTCAGAGGCAATTGGGCAGCTGAAATGGTCCTGGTTTCACGGCAAGGAGTCTAAAGATGCCCTAGATTTTGAGATATTTGATAAAGCATCAAGAGGTGCTTGGGGATCCATTCTCCTATTATTCCGGACCAAAGGAAAGTCTCTTGCTGCACTTGGAGCCATGTTAACAGTACTCTTACTGGCGATTGACACTTTCTTCCAACAAGTGACCGACCTGCCAGAGCGATGGACACCTCGCGGCGAGGGTTGGATTCCGCGAGCCCGTCGATATCAACCCGACATAATCCTTGCGTGGCAAAGCAACGTGGATGATAAACTCCCCATCGCACAACCAAATGAGGATCTGACTGCAGCACTTCTTCCATATTTCTATGAACAGAATGGGACCCAACGATCGAAAAGTCTCAACGGCAGTCAGGTCGACTTCCCAGTCTCGTGTCCTACCAGTAGGTGCGAGTGGCCACCTTACCAGTCATTGGGAGTTTGTAGTGCTTGTGAAGATATCTCGAGCCTCTTAACGTTCGCATGCCTCCCAATGAAGATGGACTGGCTTAGAAGCTCAGCCGGACCTACTACGGAGAGCACCTATCCGAATGGTACGTTCCAACACATGCAGCTATTAGAACACGAGCGTGGTTCTTGACTGTGGCTGACAAGTCATATGGCAAAGTCAAAAGTCATTGATGAGAGCTTTCCGTACCATAACTGACTTGTGCAATCTAGGAACGGCATGCGGCTACTTCTTGAACGCAACCAGCCCATCACCAGTCCTCATGTCGGGCTACAGAGTCGACAACGTTAGCAACTCGACATATGGCGAAACTCTACTGATGCGTACCCTCCCACTGGTAACAAATCCAAGTAGACGAGCTCTCTACGATGGCTCGATCAACTTCAAGAATATTAGCAACCCCATATTAGACGCCTTGATTGTAAGCTCGGCCGACGGGTCTGCCTCGAGCGTCTATCGCAAAGAGCGACCGATCGCACAGGAATGCATACTGTCCTGGTGCGTCAGAACACTCCGTTCGTCTTATTCCTGGGGCATATACGAGGAGACCGTAGAGAACGTCTTTTACAATACCACAGACACGCCGTATCCTTGGTCCACCATATATCGTCCAGATCAAGACGTAACCGAAACAACATACGTGGGCGACATCAATATCTATACACCGGACATGGGTCGCGATGGTCCCGGCTACGGCGTCATAAATGACACGATGGCTGACCTGGTGTTCATCTTCGATCAAGTGTTTCCCTCCTTGATCACCGTTGCAAATCCAACAGCGCGACCATATTTGAAGATCAGAACCAGCTTCGTAGATCGAGTCATGTATCGCGCCTTTCGGTTCAACCCATGGCTAGCTCCAAACAACGTCACGAACCACATGGAGCGCATAGCAGAAGCCATTACGAACGTCGCCAGGTCAGAACCCGGCAGCAATGAATTCATTGCAGGGCACGCCTTTGTTCCTGAGACCTATGTGCAGGTCAACTGGGCTTGGCTTGCCTTCCCGCTCATCATGCTCGCTTTGTGTCTTGTTTTCCTGGTCGCGACCATTATTAAGACCTCGAAAGATGCGAACGGCGACATTGGGGTATGGAAAACTTCCGCCATGCCCACGTTGCTCTACAGTCTGCCGCAAGACGCCCGTAACAATTTGGCAACAACCTCGACATGGAGGAGCACAACCAGCGGTGGGGCGAAGAAGGTCAAGATAAGGTTGATGCCAGATCAAGGTTGGAGGGTTTCTGGACAGATGTGTACGTCTCCAACATTGCTTCGGAGGAGCTTTCCTCGTGCGCCACCGGGGTGGGTATAGTTGAAGTACATAGTCGCCATTCCAGCTATTTCCTGTGATTTGTGGCTGAGTTGTCTCTTGTTGTTTTCGCTTCGCTTTCACAACTGCCAGGGTGAGCTCATTGCATGCTAAACTACATAATCTGGCGGAGTTCGAGACTTCGGACCACAAAAACCCAACCAAGGCATTTCATAGCGGTACCAAACTGACGTACCGAGTTCTCCATGATCACCAGGTCCGATTAGCATAACATCGCGTATAAAGGCGCCGGAAGTGCGCTCCAGCGCTAAATGTGCGCCCAATCAATTGTTGCCGGGTTATGGGAAGCGAGATCGTCACGGTAAAATGCATCGAAAATTGGCGCCGACCTTACATTCCCGGCTTTCAGGGGCGCAACCGCTGAGGGCCAGCCTGGGACTGGCTTTCACTAGTTGATTGGTTAGCATGATCTAAAACCGATACACGTACAGCTGCCCAAGAAACGGCTCGCGGTAATAACCTCTAGCTATGCTATCCGGAACATACTGAGCTTCACTGAATTCTAGTCACTGTTCCCAAATGCTCCCAGCTGCAATTCACGTCGATCCACCGACCCCATCATACCAGCAGCAGCCGTGCTATACTTCGCACCATCGATACAACCCACGACAGCATAATGAAGTGCGCCAATCGCCCACCACCATCGCAAAGGATGAAAGCTCCCTGGATTTCACCCAACGAATTGAGAGGAAGCTTGCGGAGTACAACGCGTCACAAAATGCATTTAAGAGGTGGCTGTTTGAGATTCTCAGCTGGTGTTTGAGTCTGTTCTGCATGACTGCTGTTGTCGTAATATATGCCCATGTCAAGGGCGAGAAAGTATCCACGACCAGATCGGGGATGCTCCTCGCTTCTGCAAACGTGCTTGGGAAAATCGCATCTGCCGCTCTCATCGTTCCTACTTCGGAAGCCCTGGGACAACTGAAATGGAACTGGTTCATGAACTCCAACGCCATGTGGGACTTCGAGATCTTCGACAAAGCTTCTAGAGGTCCCCTGGGTGCGGCAATGCTTTTATTCAGGACACGAGGGCGTTCACTTGCTGCCTTGGGCGCCCTACTGGTCGTTCTTCTTCTGGCCATCGATACCTTCTTTCAGAAAGTCGTGGATTTGCCCGAGGGATGGTCGCTAGAAGACGCCGTCGCTTACATACCCAGAACCGAATGGTACGATTTAGGCGTGGGGAAAGAGTTCAGAGCAGGCTTTCCGGTAGCCACGAATGATCCTGATCTCTTTCACACCGTTGAGAAGTTTTCTTATGGCAATGGCACACAGTTAGGGGGAATTGGCAACGGCTATCAGCCTGATATCCCGCTTGTGAGTAACAATTCTCCCAGGAGGCGTCTCACGCGCTCAAAATCTTCTTGCGCCTTGCAGTTGAGCTGCACAAATCTGCGCGAGTGGCTCACTGACAGCCTTTTCCTAGACCTGCCCAACGAGCAAATGCACTTGGCCAGCTTATGAAACACTAGGCATCTGCAGTCAGTGTCAAGACATCTCAAGCTTTCTTGACTATGCTTGTCTCACTGGTAAAATCGATTGGACCTCAGATCTACCAGGCGGCTGGAATGCCTCAGAGAAATATCCCAACGGGACTATGTGCGGCTACTTTCTCAATGCCACAAGCGAGAGCCCGATTCTGATGTCTGGTCATCTTCTCAATGCAAACGGGTCCATGGCGAATGAGACTCTTCTCATGCGTACTTTGCCGCTGACGCACTTGACGACGAGGGAGCCATTGTACGGGAATGGTTCCATCCTTTTCAAACAGATGCGCAATACCATTGTGGATGTATTGATAGTCGCGGCCGTAAACGCTTCGCTCGATGCAGTATACAAGGGCATACCACCCATAGCACAGGAATGTGTCTTATCCTGGTGCGTGAAGACGATCGAATCCTCGTACAGTTACGGAGAGTATGAGGAGGTTGTCAGCGAAACTCATGTTAATACTACCGCCGGTCCATTTCCGTGGGTGGGCATTCCTTTTGTCGATGAAATGGGAAGTGGTACGGACATCTTTTACATGCAGAATATCACCGTGGATGGAACAACTTCAGCTGGGCGCAGCATCTCTGGTTACGGGCTCTCCAACACGACTGCCTATATGGTCATCCAATCTTTCATCGACATCTTTCCATCTTTCGCTACCACAACAACCGAGTCCGGCAATCCAATTTTGCGGTACAAGCTCGCCAAAGAAGGTCCAGCATACAACCGTCAGCTATATTTCAACCCCTGGCTTGCGCCGAACAATGTTTCACGGCATCTGGAGAGGCTTGCAGCAGCAATGACTAACGTCATTCGCTCAGCTCCAAGTAACACTATGCTCAAGGGATCCGCTTTCAGCAGGGAAACGTATGTTGCCATCTATTGGGGATGGCTTGCATTCCCTTTCACCCTTTTGTTCCTTAGTCTAGTCTTCCTGGTCTCGACTATAGTGAGAACCTCCGGAGATGGGCCTGTTGGCGTATGGAAAACCTCGGCCATGCCGGCGTTGATTTACAGTCTGCCACCGGATGTGCAAAAGGAGATATCCGTGTCTGGTACTGAGGGTCATGCATCCAGAAAAGGAGCTGAAAAGGTCAGGATCAAGCTACTGCCGCAACATGGGTGGAGAGTATCAGGGCAAATGTGCGTCTCGCCTACTTTGAAGAGGAGAAATGAGCATCGTGGACCTGTCGGCTGGATCTAGTCACAATCAGCGAGCGCAAGAACTTTGATATGTGAGCATCTGCAATCTTTGATTTGTGCATTGTGGTTGAGCCACAAGATATCGCGACAACCCAACGTCGGAGATGCTCTGCCGTAGTCGATTCGGAGCAACACTAACATCATCCTCGGTATTATTGAAGTTGTGTCGATCCGGCGGGCGGGAGAGGTGGCTACCTGCCCACTTCCAAGGTTTTCCTGTGCGAGTGGCGCCTTGGCGGAATCGGAGAGCCTCACGTTGGCTAAGCGTCCGCAACTCCACCGTCACCCAAACTTCTCTTCCCAATGCGCCAAAGAGACATTCGCAGATCAGATCCGCTGGCATTCGAGTCTGACCATGCTCTACCCGCTCGAAATCCTCGAAATCCTACCATTTGGCGATGGGCAATTGCTGTGCCGCAGCCGTGAAACCAAGCCCCAACTTTGGCCCTTGGTTTGGCCAGGCTAATAACAACACATGCAGCCGGGCGCTAACAACATGTTCGTGAAAGGCTCATTGCGACACGACCTGCTTCTTGAGCTTTCTCGGGCGGCTGTTGCAAGTATTTAGTACGCGAGTCGCAATGATTGTTCCCGGCTCGACGTCGATAGGTATGTTTCTCTGTCCGCTTCCATCTTTTGCGCCATGCGAAGAGGGCCAAATTCTGTCTCGATCTACCATATGTCATCTTAGAATGCCGAAATTTCTACCTTATAGTTTCCGATCCTACCGCGCCACTTGCACCATTCGTATAGGCCATTCAAGGTTCCGGACCCGACACTTGTCTTAGATTTGAGGACTTTCCATGGCGATGATGGAGACCTGCCCTCCCCCTTATCGGCAGTCGGACACAACACGCTGGCAACCGCCGACCAGCACCCATTATCAAGACTCGCGTCCTTTCTCGTCAAACTCAAGTGATCACCACAATGACCAGCCCGTGTCAAGTTCAGCCAACTCCCGGGATAACGAGAGATCATCGTTAGACTTTACGCAACGAATTGAGCGAAAGGTAGCTGAATTCAACGCTTCTCACAACGTCTTTAAGAGATGGCTGTTCGAGATACTCAGCTGGCTAGTAAGCGCATCATGTATGGGTGCCATCATTGGCATATACATATGGCTGAAGGAGAAGCCAATGTCGCAAACAGGCGAGCTTCTTACTTACACCAACATTCTCGGAAAAGTCGCGTCTGCAGCATTGATTGTGCCCACATCGGAGGCATTAGGTCAGCTCAAATGGAATTGGTTCCATGATTCGAAAGCGATGTGGGATTTCGAGATCTTTGACAAAGCTTCAAGGTGCGTGAACTCCGAGTTGTAACAGCCTCCAATATTGATGCTGACTTTCTCCTTCGATCTGCAGAGGTCCTATGGGTGCCATGATGCTACTCTTTCGAACGAGAGGAAGATCATTAGCTGCACTCGGCGCTGTTTTGATCGTCCTCCTACTTGCGATCGATACTTTCTTCCAACAAGTAGTTGCCCTTCCAGATCGCTGGGCGCGACAGAACACTCCCAGCGCGATCCCACGAGCCGTGATCTACAATCCGCCATATACCCCAGCATACTTCCAAGGATGGGAAGAGCAACAAAACGAGCAAAACATCGAACCTATCGTCCAGCGATTCTTATATGACAACGGGACGCAAGCAGTGCTATTCGGGAATGGAACCCGGCCTGACATACCTCTTTCATGCCCGACTAGCAATTGTACGTGGCCGGACTACGAAACGCTCGCTATATGCAGCAAGTGTACCAGGATTGAGGTTGCAGAGCTGTTGACGTACGCATGCAAGAATACGACTATCGACTGGAGTGCACATTTTACCGGACCTATCAAACCAGAAAAGATACCCAATGGTACTGTGTGCGGATACTTTGTCAATGCAACAAGCAGTGCTCCTATACTCATGTCTGGTTATGTCGTCAATGAGACCAACAACCAGAATCCCATGGGCGAAGCATTGCTGGTTCGCACACTGCCCCTTACTACTTTCCTCGACAAGGAAATTCTATATGGCACCGGATCGATCAATTTCAAGCACATACGTAATCCAATACTGGATACTTTGGTCGTCTCGGCCCGAAACGGTGCAAGCAGCGTCTACCACAGGGAGGAGCCTACCGTGGAGGAATGCGTGTTATCCTGGTGTGTTCAAACTATACGTTCTTCATATGACTCAGGGAAGTACAAGGAAGAGATCATCTCAACCTTTGAGAACACGACAGCTGGTCCGTCCCCTTGGGAAAGCTCCGTCATCCCGGAAGAAGAAGGTGGAGGACAATGGATCGTCTACAACCAAAACATCACCATCGAGCCGCCTAAGCCTAATCATACGCGCTCAGACTCAACTATTAGCAACACGACCTATGGTGCAAGCAACCTCACGGCGGCAAATCTCATGTACATCTTCAACGACTTTTTCCCGTCGTACTACACCGCTGATGACGTCTCTTCGGAGCCTACATTGAGATACAAGAATTACCCAGTGGGTCCACACATAAAAACGCTCGACTTCAATGCGTGGCAGGCACCGAATAACATAACCCAGCATATGGACCGCTTGGCAACAGCTATGACCAACGTGCTAAGGTCAGCAACAAGCAGGGAGATGCTTGCCGGAGAAGCGTTCCAAATCGAGGTCTACGTTCAGATCAGGTGGGAATGGATGACATTTCCACTTCTACTCCTCCTCCTCAGCCTACTGTTTCTTGTATCAACGATCATCAAGACTTCCGGTGATGGGGCCACGGGCATGTGGAAAACGTCAGCCATGCCCACACTCATCTACAGCCTACCAAAGGAGACTCAAGGCCAGTTCGCATCATCGTCGACGTGGAGTAGTGGCAAAGGAGCACCGAGGAAGACACGCATCAAACTGCTGCCAAACCTGGGCTGGCGGGTGTCGGGTCAGAGTCACCTAAGCCTCTCACCAAGATTACCTTCGAAGGAGCGCGTACCTCGTGGCTGGATATAACCTCATATCAAATTCGTTTCATGTGGTGTAATAAAACTCGTTCTATCATTTGTACATCTATCTCTACGTTCTCAACCCCTCAAGACACCCTTCAACCTGTTCTAGCCTTGCGCACGTCTCTGAGCTCATTCATGCCAGTCCACATTTCC
>Ga0210040_10007190_pt1 | contig 13610 bp, 12 predicted proteins | sample CryGeyCG12114_NA_FD_185462 | JGI IMG/M metagenome (GOLD analysis project Ga0210040, IMG submission 185462) | Groundwater microbial communities from aquifer - Crystal Geyser CG19_WC_8/21/14_NA (SPAdes) (version 2) | ecosystem: Environmental > Aquatic > Deep subsurface > Groundwater | place: USA... | reverse complement strand
TCTCGTTGAAATGAGTATTCAACCCGGTTCATCAAGTGGCTCTAAAGTATACCCTTTCAAAATTGTTCTTTTGGGGGAAGGGTGCGTCGGAAAAACGTCAATTGTTGTTCGTTACGTAGAAGACACATTTGTTCTTAAGCATGTCACAACTTTGCAGGTGAACTGCTGTTAACTAGTCGTATGGATATTTTACAGTTTGCAGATGATGTAATTGTATATTGAAATTGTTTGTTTTGCGCACAGGCCTCATTTATGCAGAAGAAAATCAACATCTCAGGGAAAAGAGTGCAATTAGCTATTTGGGACACGGCTGGTCAGGAAAGATTTCATGCTCTCGGGCCAATTTATTATCGTGATTCTGATGGTGCTGTTCTTGTTTATGATATCACTGATACTGACTCTTTTGAAAAGGTATCATGATTAAAGAATTCCAACGATTTCGAATTGCTATATTTTGAGACGTGCCTTGTTTGCGGTTACATGACGGAGACGACTGAAAAAGGCACAGGACCTTATTCTTTTTTTCTATTAGGTAAAAATATGGGTGAAGGAGTTGAAAAAGATGTTGGGTAACGATATTTGTTTGGTCATTGCTGGAAACAAGACTGACTTGGAGAACCAAAGAACTGTGAATTCAGATGATGTGGACAGGTATAATGCTATTACGACATTCTAAATTGCTTAATTTTTTTTATTGTATTCAATGTTTGTTCATTTTTTTCTTTACTGTGTTACTGTGTAGCTATGCTGCTTCTGTTGGAGCCAAGCATTTTCAAACATCGGCCAAATTTAACCACAACATCGACGAGATGTTTTTCTCCTTGAGTGAAAGAATGATTGCCGTTAAAGACGCCGAACGACAAAAACATGCGACTAAAGGGAATGTAGTGGTTGTAGATTCTGAATCGGAAATTCAAACATCGGCCTCAAAAACAGGCTGCTGTGGTTGAATAGCAATTCAATTACAATTATACAATACAGAATAAGAAAGAAGTGATGCCTTTCGTATTTTTTTAAATTCTAGTTGTTGCAGAAGATATTCTTTTTGCGACACATTTGGGCAACTGTAAAAGTATTTTTCTTCTCACAAATTTTGACTGCTGTAAACAAAGGTGTAATGTAATTAGTAATTGATATTTTTACTAAAACTTATTACTTATTACTATTTGTACCTAAGAATCAAGTCACCAATTTCTTGGTATCTTGTTTATATCTTATGTATCGTATAATTTTATTTTGAGTGACATTATTGATTATTCATTCATTGCTAGTGAGTTGTTGTTATCAATAATAAGCTAGTCGTTCAAATAGTAGTTCATTACTGTAAATCAATGCATTTAATTCGGCCTTTTACATTTACTTTGATAGTTAAACTGATATTCCTTTCCTGGTTGTAAAAATCCCTTCGCTCGCACGCATAATCGACTTATCATTTACACAATTAATGAACTAAATTTATTAATTTGAAAGTCAATGGTTGACGAATTTTCCAATCGTTTAGTGGTGACATAATCCTAATCCAATAACGAATCTAGTCTGCTTTACAGGGACAGAATGACCAGGAAGCCAGGAACTGTTTTGTCATATGAACGATACACTCTTATAATTACTTACGTAATCATAGCAATAGGAATTATTACAAAATCATGATCACTTCTGTGACATCATTGTCATTCCTTCTTCTAATTGTGCCGATTACTTTTCACTCATTGTTATAGTTTACTAATTTACGCAATCATAATAATATGTAACTGAAAAGGATCGATTGCTACAAGAAAGTTGTACATTTTTGTTGTGAATTCTTGGTACCTGTCTGACTGTATCTAGAGCGCAAGAATGAGAATGTGTTTGCTAAAATACAGTATGTATTTCTCAGTCAGTATCTTTGCTCTTATAGCAACTGTTGTGTCACATCTAACTTTATTATGAAAGCACATAAATTGTTACAGATCACTTTAACCTTGATTTACTGTCCATTTCAAAATAAAAGGCAGTAGTTTGGCTCGTTAGGTTACACGGCAATGTTTTTTTGCTGCAAACAAAAAGTCAAGCTATATTAAGGTCAGAAATGGTTAAAAAATGAGCTGGAAAATAGAAAATATGAAGTTGTTCTACAGCTCGATTTACAGTATGTAGCCATTTAATTTAACCTGGTTCGCCAAATAACACGGCAACTGCCTTTTATTCTGAATAAATAGACAGTAGTCTTTATTGCATTTATCATGATTTACGAACGTCTGGAAATGGAGAATTTCCAATAAAATGGTTCTTTACTTTGAATTGATATGGATATTGAAAACACGGCAAAAGCATTGAATCAATTGAAATTCCTTGAACCCCGTGCAATTCTTAACCTACGACAGGTATAGGTTGGTTTGATTGTGTATCTACTCTGGACCTGTGTACGATTGTATGACATCAGGCATCAGGCGACGCATGATAATGATAATGAGGAGTAGTCTCACTTTTCTTTTTTTCTTTATCCAAAAATGTGTACTAAAATAGCAAACCCTCGGAACGCGTCTCTTTATTTTTCATTTCACTATAGACTCTAGCCATATACCCGAGAATACCTTTGCCTTTTACACATTAATCACACCTTCAGATAAGCAAAAGAAACGAGAGTAAATAGAACTCGCATGTGAGGCGCAAACTTCTTTTCTTATTGCGAGACCGAGACCTCCATTATGTGCACTTTGGAGATGAATAAATAGATCCCGAAAGGCTTTTGTGTCCTGTTACGCATTACTAGTAATAGTAATGCAAAAGGATCCGTTCGAATGCACTGCATGGGATATGACATGCTCCCAATGTCCGACTCCTTAGCTAAACAATTGATGCAAGGGATGGACTTAACAAAAGAACTTTTTTCGTCCTACTCAAAAATGAGAAAAAATGAAATTTTCACCCAAAACACCCATTTTCCATCCATTTCGTTATCACAATGAATTCGTTTGTATTATGGGATCAACTTGTTCCATACAAATCAGATTGAATGAAAGCAGTGGAGCCATTTCGTTTGCCTGGGTCGGTCCTTTTCCCTACGTACATATTCTTAACCCGTGGTGCCCGTGGTACACATTTTGATGTGTTGCGGCACACAGTTGTTATGGGGATTTTTGCACAAATATTTTGTTGTGTGACTGAAACGTTTACATTATCAATATGAAAAATTATTAAAGAATTGTAAGATAAATATGCATTTCGATGCCTGGCGTACGCAAATAAACATAAATTAGCATGAGCATAGATTTAATAACATCATTTTACATACGTGGTTATTTACATACGGATGATCATTTGAATAGAAATTCACAATAATTGTTATTGTTTGCTAAAATATTATGATGCATTGCATTCTAGCAAAGAAGACGACACTCCTGCCCGCTGGCATGAAGAACGTAAATACCCGTAACTCGTATTTGCACTTGAGTGTGAGTCAGAAATGGCTTTATATTCATCAATTAACTCACTACATAAAAGTTGAATGTCTCGGTCTACTGGTGTGGCTATCCGCGTCTGCGTAAGAATTTGATGCATCCATAGAAGTAGATTACTATATAATGATGCATCACTGGCCCCACTTTGTATCGCAAGCATGGTCAATACTAAAGTTCAACATGGCGATAATACATTCATACTATATCTGAGCGCCGCCGCCGATGAAAAATTTTGAGATATTTTTCTTTACGCTGTCTATTGAATATTTCCCTATATATTTTGATACAGGCAGTAAACGCCGTGGAGCTAAAATAACAACGGCGCGCCGACTTTTTCACGCCGCCGCTGAAAAATTGTGAAAGATATCCCGCCAATACCAATAAATGTGTCGGCGTCGGCACACATCTCTAAAATTCATGCTTGATTTTTCGGAACTTTGAACTTTTACTCTCTATCCATATTTACTTTATTTACTTGTAGACTATATCACAGAAATCACATTGGTCTTATTTTGTAAACATTTCAAAGTTCAATGGACTTCGTTTCCTTCTCAAATCGAATTTCTGATATGGTGTACGCATGCCGCTGGCGGTGGTAGGTATAGATCAATAGATGGAGTAAAAATGTAAATATGAAATATATGAACAGGGTCATTGTCTCATGGTGAAATGTTCTAGAAGTGCGGGTGGTCAAGCGCGAGAATCGGGGCTTTCAAACGTACGAACGATACGACTTACGACAAATGAGTCTACTGTCAGTGAAGAGAAAACCGGCGAAGGAGAACTGATTTACTAATTCGGAGCTAATCTTGTTTTTTACAAGTATTTAATTCAGTTTGTTTGCTTCCTTGCTCAACTAAAGATTTATCCATCTTGAATTATCGAGATCTACCATCTCTTTTTGTGCAAGCTAAAAAGAGGTAAGTTTGTTTTGATTCTCGTGGTCATCAAAATTCAGAAGCTGATAATGAAATTGGAATTTTATTTTACTGTATATTTGATGGCCTTTTATTATTAATTTTAAACAGTTAAACATGCCCGGAGAACGTAAAAAAGGTAAAAAACACCAAAAAAAACCGGCTGCCCCTGTCTCTAAACAGGCGAACTTTCAAGTTCTTATGGAGAGCTTGTTGGCTCCAATGCAAAGTAGCGATCTTCCCAAAGTATTGACCGATAGGATTGTCATGAGAGCGCTAGATTACGCGAAAGACGAACTACCCCGTATTCATAATTATGACAGAGTGCAGAGGTCGAGAGAGATAAAAGCGTTGATGGCTCAAGCTGACGCAGAAATGGCTTCATACAGATCTCAAAGTCAAAAAGAGTTTGTTGAAATAATTAAGGGATTGAAAGAATAACTCTGTTGTGTTTTAAATTGCAAATAAAGTCTTCAATTTGTTAACCTGAACTGTAGACGCTATTTTATTCCTGTCAATGTAAGCTTTCTCATGATCGTCAATCGTCATGACATTTTGTATACGCATAACAAATTAGTGTCACTGGATAAAAATCTTACCGAGAAGGCGACTCAGACTCATATTTTCATTTTCTTTCGGTCGTATTTTGATTTCCGCCTATTCTTGTCCACAAATTATTGTTCATAGGTCACAGGCTACTTAACAGGCCGATTTGATTGTGTATATCATCTGAGGAAACTAATAACGTAAGTTACATAACATACCTCTGTTCAATGTCCTGTTGTTGATCGATTATTTGATAAATAGTCTAAAATATAAAATCCAAACGGGAAATTGCTCAAATAAGTGAGATGAGCATGTCAAGTATGAATCCCATTTAAAGGCAAAATATTTTCTACATATAGTCGTGAGTCGTGATTCGAGCTAGATGATGTGAATCTAGCCCTACCTTTTATTGTAGGACTGTATTTTAAAAAGTAGCAATAAGGGATAGGGATTTCCAAACCATGAATGGGATGGTGAAGGCACGGGTACATAAATGTGAAACTTTTGTTGGGCTGAAAGAATGCAGTTTGATGAATAAGGCACACGAACGGTCATACGACTAAAGGCCAGCCTCAGAATAATATGTATAACGTCAACGTCGTACGAAGAAAACTATCTAAGGATTAAGGGTATAAGGAAGGACAAAAAGGGGAAAGGGTCCTTTATAGGTCGTCGTATTACTGCGTGTAAAATGTTCTCTAAGGGTGGCAGGGAATAAAAATAATCATTTTGATCTGCGGCAAAAGTGTACAGCAATTCAATATATTTTGATCCTTTTGAAAACTACCTTGTTTTGTTCATTTTAAAAATCCAAAGCCCTTAAATGGTTCCATCTACTATTAACTGGTGACATCATATTATTTGTGAAACTGCACTGATTGAATAATGATATGAATATTTCATTATTATTTCTATCAAATTTCAACCCAAAGAGCGATAGCTGTTTCCTACCTGTAGTGGTCGAGATGTTGAATTATATTTTTATGTGTAATGAAGCTCGGCAATGAATCTTTAGTCAAACCAAAATTCAATGTCCAACAACCTGCAAATACTTCCTACTATAGTGCTTCGGTCATCAGTTTCCAGCGTATGCATAGAAAGGGTGTCTTGTTGAAATGTCCTCGAAAGTTCTATTTTAATTTACGCATTTTAGATTCCAGAATCTGTTATCTGGTTGGCTTGTGGACATTAGACAATGAAGTGCGGAGTGTTGAACATGCACGAAATAGCAAAAAAGGGGATGACTGCATTCCCTCCAAATTCCATAATGATCGCATGGTGCAAAATCCCGCTCGAATCCCCGGCCTTTTCCGGAACCGACATTATGGCATATAAAAAGGGGAAGTGAGTCATATATTGAGATTACGAATTAAAGATTATTACAGACGAGACGCACATGCATTTCGAAAGAGTTGGCCTCATGTTTTTTTCTTCGGTATTCTACCTGTTTATTTCAAACATTTATATAGAAACCATTGTTGGCAAATGGAGGACTGTGATGTGAGTGTCCAAGCATTTCCATACACACGCACCTGAAATCAATTGGTATATGTAACACTGTCATTCATCCATGTGGCATAGTAACACTTAAGTAGATAACTATAGAAAAGATATGAAGACATAGCCTCCGTGCAGTTGTTTCTTACCGGACGACTCTAAAACAACCTCACACTTTCTCTATACAATATGTAGCATGAATAATCAAACTTCATCTATCAAACAGCAGAAGTTGATGCATTCAGGAAACACACCCTTCATAGATTGAATTTAAAATTGTGAACCTAGGATATACTAACCAGGCACTCACTATACATCAGTGTAAAAATTAAATCAACTGTGGAGGGATTTTAATGTCTGCATGGGGCATCGCACACACAGAACAATAATTCCACAATATACGAAAGCGGGCACAAGCTGAAAGGGAGCAGATGTTTTCACTCAAGTGTACTTACTTTCCATTCCCTGGTCCTAAACACGGGCTGCTCCCGTAGTACTACACACCGAACCTATATCTATTTACTCACTCGGTCCACTATTTATTCTATAATCATCATCGTCATCATCATATATGAGTTGGTAACGCACACATGCACCGCTATTTCCCATTTTATCCCTATGAAAACCATAATTAATAAATCCATTATTCCTACACAGACATACCTTATCGTCTTACACTGTGTGGCCCATTGATTTCTTTGAAATTTTAGAGTGCAAATTAAGTGGATGAATCCATTTTGGCAACTAATGGCTGCATACTGTGCATGATTATATGGCACTGCAGTCCTCACACCGTAAAAATGTATTTACACATGAGACTCGCATAGCGGTACATGAAGGGAAACCAGAATAAATGATAATTTTGAGGGTCCAGGTTTCGGTGCCATATGGACAGTCGTCCGTATACATACATACAAAGAAAAAACAACCGGGTTGGCATCGTTTCACAATTAACTAGCACATACAACATATGAGTATACCTTTACATCACTATTGACTGTATACATTTTCGGGTCGGGGTTTTAACCGCTTTGCCAGTAACGGTTCGTCATTCCTAGAATACACAAGTCAAGTATTAAACTAGTGAAGCCATGTCTTTGCAAAATAATAATAACGTTCTTCAACCTAGGAGACAAAATTTCGAAGTTCATCCTCGCAGATTACTCCCATCCATGCAAAATTATCAACCATACAATATTTTACTCAAAGAGCACAATTCTAACAACAGTGATACTCTTCCTCCGTTGGCTTTCATTCGTCCAAGCATCCCTATCGTGTATTCCGAATCACCCCATTGTTACACTAACTCGACAGTTGACCCGATTCCACAACCACCTCCACTGTTGCCACCACAACCTGAGAGTACAAAGAATGCTGCCAACAATTTGGCAAATGTCAGGACTCGTGTGGGTTCCATGACTACCGGAGTCAGCAAAAGACCCGCCAGTTCTGTCGCGAAAAGGAATGCAAGGGAGAGAAATCGCGTGAGACAGGTAAAAATGTTTTACTCACAACTATAAAACTATGTACTAATTAACTATATAAGTTAATTGTAGTTTTAAGTTAGTTAGTTAGTTAGCTAGTGGGCTGGATGTTGTTGTTGTTGTTTTCAATAGCCAAGGTTTCCATTCACTTCTTTTTTTTGGGGAAATGAACTCTTTTCATGGGAGTTCTCCCATTGTCACCTTTTGTGAATGAAATGGACTTGGCTCAGAGTATAATGTTCTAAGTCGCAAGTATGGTCGTGGAATTTGAGGGTAGTTTGAAGCTGAGGAAACACACTAGCTTCATTCTGTAGCATTGCAGTTTTCATAGAATGTGCATCATCATTCCATGTAATACATCATTAGTTCATTATAAGTTTGCTACAGTAATTTCACACTCGTTTAATTTTTGCCCACAGCACACGTTTTCATGGAATCACCGTTACTTATATCTGCTCATTCTAGATTTTTAATTTTTAGAAAAAATTGTGTCAAAACTTAAAAAAATTCATAGCATGGAGTCTCTACAACATTGCGTAATCTGCTGGTGGAGGATCGAATTTTTGTTGCACTTTTTCTTTGTATAAGCACTTTGCCCAAAATGGTTCAAGTTTTCAGGGCTCTCTTTCTTCCTCGTGAAATGATCATCATCTTTTGAAGGAAGGAATTCAATCTTTGTCACTCATTCACGGACTCCACGAACCAAGAAGAAGAAAGTGAATACCTGTGAGCCCTACCATACAGTCAGTCAGTCAGGTCGTTCTTTTCTCCCCTTTGTTACATTATGTAACACATTTTATACACTAATCCATCTCCGCCCTTCGCCCGTTCATTTTTGCACAATAGCACTAGTTAGCTTGGAAGCCACTTCACTTGTGTTACAGGTCACTCATGTAGTATGTGACCATCGTCAAAAAATGAGGAAAATGTTCTACTATACTGTTATAATGGTATGGTATAGTTGAGTACCACTAAATTTAAATTCGAAATGCTTTTTTATTGAACATAGTTAATGATTAGTAGTTGTATAGTTTAATATTGTTAATTCCTTTAAATTTTGAAGATCCTTTGAATAATTAGCCGTAATTTAAAAATTGCCATCAATTTTTTTACCTAAAAAATAACTACCATGTCTAATTTGCAGTTTTTTACCAAAAAAAGTCTGGATTTGAGCTTGAAAAGCATTTGCAATGACTTATTTGGTTTCCCATAAATGTTGTCAATTCTATTTATGATAATATGCAATAAACTAATCTCGATATTTATTTAACACAATGCTGACTACGTAGAGCCAGAAAATATGACAATTGAAAGTTACAATGCCACACCATTCCAACTCCTGTTATAAACGAAACCACCCCAAATAAAGTTATATTGAAATCCACTGCTTATCTCCGTTTATAGTCATCGCACCCAATAAAATGCCACACAAACTGCAGCACTTGATTCAACAAAGGAAGATATATTCTTGTTGTGCACATACTACATGAGTAGAAACCCGATTACCCTACTTCTTGGTACAAACAAAGATGATAGCCAAAAAGTGCTGAGGACTGGACTTGTGCCCTTTATGCTACAGGTTACATAATAACAAGAGAGACGGATCACGTTTCCTTAGTTTGTTAGTTAGTTAGAAAGTTAGCCCGAATATATTATTGTGTACATGGCTACAACTATATGGCACACTGAATGGAAGGAAAAACAAGACTTTATATAGTTTGTTACATTACATAAAAGTGGCAAACTCTGGGTGAAATTATGATAGATTATTCATAGGGCAAAGCCATAAGAAAAAGGGTCTTATAGCCCTTTGTACCAAAATGAACTAGACTCGGAGAATGATGAACTCCTGGTATTCTTTTCAGTCTTATGTTCTTTTCATTTGCTAAACAAAGACACGAATAACTTACTAACTGGCAGGCTAGCATGATAACTAACGAACTATAAGATTTGGTCCCTGTGCCCGTTAAAATTAATAAGTTATGCTTGTCTGCGGGTATAGCTAGTCAGTTTTGTACATAATTTCTTTCCATTCAACCTTGCCAACTGTAAAACAAAATCACAGCTCGTAAGCATTGCACACCAATGACATTGTTTTAATATATCTATTTAATTCAATAAACAATTTGTACAATAAGCATCAAGTTTATGAGAATAATCGTTTGCAACGTTTTGAAGAGCGTAGCGTGGCAGTACAAAAAAAAGGAGCTACAGTTGCATAAACACTGGCAAAAAAAAATATACGAATGCCACAAAAAGTGTTTTATTTCAATGTTTAAGACATAAGTACACCATGTAAAAACAAATGAGTGAAAAGAAAACATGAGACTTTGAATTCAATTGGGATTTGGCTTAAAATACATGGATAGAAGTATGGTATCAGATTGCTAGTCCAAAGTTATTACAATTTTTATGAATAGAAGATCCGAATAACAAGATTTTGGGCTGTGTTCATTTTTTCTTTTTGTCTAAACACGGCATAGGGTCCCTGTGCTGCAATAATAACAATGTGGCCAGCAATCTATAAGTATTTTTAATCCTCAACTTAAATTTAATCTGCTTAAAGCAATGCTTCTTTTAATTTGTTGTGTCCAGTTCATGCACAGAGTTCATTCTCCCCACAGGGAATACATTTTTTCCTTTTCAAGGCTTCAGCTTTGGATTTTCTTCATAGAATTTGTCACGTCAAAAATTTCGTCCCATTCTTTCATACGCCATGGTTTCCCTGCTCTCCAGCCAGTCAATGTTTGTTTAACTGATCAACATGTGCTGGGAGTGAGTTAGTTAGAAATATTTAGTTGCTATCTACTTTAGCTCAGAAATGGCTTGCATTATATTGCTCAATATCTGAAGAGAATAGTAAGTAATATTTGGATTTTACATTACGTATGTTCTTACATACATATTACACACATATATCATTTTATAACGTCTAATACTTTTAGTTAGAAATTTCAAATTTAAAAAATCCCTAATAATAGTTACACTGTACTACTATGTACTATACTAAAAGTAGTGTTAACTAAATCCTATATCTCGACCATTCAACGTTGCAATATCTCAGACAGTTTTTTTCGTTTTCAGGTAAACCAAGGTTTTCACAACTTGCGTCAATATATTCCAGAACACTTCAGAATGAAGAAAATGTCCAAAGTTGATACACTCCATTGCGCCTTAGAATACATTCGAACTCTGGAACTGATATTGACGAAATCAGACGGCGACTCATGTGACATCAACCTGCCCTTTTTGGGAGAGAACTCTATAAAACTGGAAAAGCAAGAACATTTTGACTTTTCAGAAAATACTGAAGAAGACGATGAGGCTCTTATGAATAAACTTTGTCGTTCAGACCAAGATTTTGCTTGTTTGCAACAACATCTTTTACTGTCTTCTTCCTCTTCTGGGGATGAGAAAGATAGTCAACCTATGATGATGGAGTCACTAGAGAGTGAAATGGATGGTCCATTTGGTAACGCACAATGTGCAACCCCAATAGGGGAAGTGAAAGAAATGAATGGGTCTGGTGAATTAAAAATTGAGTATGAAAATCCAGAGAATGGGGAAAACTGTCTCCCTGTAAGTCAATAGAGTTCATTTATTTCTCCATTGTTCGGTAGGGGTAATGTACCGATTTGACATTTGCTACAGGCGTCATCTAGTTTTTATATGGAAAACAAAGAGAAAAGAAGGAACGACTGAATTTATTATTTGGTCACTAATTTTATGAAGTCAAGGTGTCCAAAAGTTGCTATTACTACCCCCATTTGTCTAAAATTTTGCGCTAATGGTATTATAATTTAGTTAGTTAGTATTATGTAGCATGTAAGTCACACAAAGTTAGTTAAGATTCTTGTCACTTGTTTAGTCACAAAGTAGCATTAGTATGCACAGCAGTCAAAATCTCAATAATTTGTACGGCTAGTCAACTTAAAGCACTCACTCACTGTATTTATCTACTGTCATTCTTGCCAAAGCGTTTTGTTGATTGTTCAAATGATAAAATAAATACTTGTTAACACTCCAATTATCACTTTATTTACTCTGCATATTCATCAATTTAGCTTACACGTTTCTACTGTATGCATTTCTCATAAAGTAAACTTAACTAAATGCAAATAAAATCCACTTCAATGCCGCAAATATAGCAATCAGTGCAAGCTATAGTCAATTTGTGGTTATACTAATCAGTTTCTGTAAATTTAAATTTCTAATCAATCGTCATAAAAGGTTTAATATACGGATTTTAATGTCACCTAACATTACGCTTTCTACTTTAAAGTCCGGCAATGAAATTTGCGCACATTTGTTTAATGATGCTTCATAATTTTCAAATAGTTTCATTTTGATAGCGTCTTTGTTGCTGTGAAAGTTTTCGGTTTAGGTGCGCACAGTTAGGAAATTTTAAATAGTAGTAGCTCGGCCTGTTGGACATATATTCATTTCGCCTGGTTGGTACACAACACATTGAAAAATTTCTCGATTAAAACTCGCAAATGCAATATGCAGTCTTACGAAACCTTAAATTGAGTACTAACCACGAGGAGAGAGAAAACCATATTTACGTCTAACTAACTAACACTTGCTACAGTCCTAATGTGATAGACATACATGATGCTCCCTCCCGTTAATTACAAAAAACTGAACACGTGTACACAAACCTAATATAAGATTGCTATACATGCACAGGACTGATTATTATTATCATCCTGGATGAATCAAACAAACCCCTTTGCCCACTCCAATGCAAAATGTGATGGACACCACAACATAATGATCACCTTTCAACATACGCTCCCTACACTTTCTGTGGAGGAACTTCATTTCATGTTTGTAACGATGAAATAATCATATCCATCATCATTACTATTATATTGGCATGAGCTACTTGGTTTTTTGACAGAAAACGTACCGTGTTGTTTACATTGAGCCGTTAAGGCTTAAAAAAATGTAGCGTCAAAATGAATTTTTTGGTTCACTTTGCAGTGCTTATATGCCTGGATCAAATATACTGAAAATCCCGTGTATTACACCTGGTTTTATATTATTTCGTAGACCTCTTACACCAGAAGAGTAATGCAGAATACGTTTTAATACCAGATATTTCCACGTTGTTTTTAAAAATGGGTTGAAAACAAAACATTCTGTGAAAACAAGACATTATTCAAGAATTAAAGTACTAACTAACAAAAACTGATGAGAATTTAGTTTGTACCTTGTTTGCACAATGTCGCCTCCATGCCTATAATTACGAGCCAACAAATTAGAAATTGGACCAAAAACCTTCCATATGCTTAACTGTCTTTTTCCTGCTCCATTTTCCGCCAACAACTTAATACATTGTTTCCACTTCACGGACAACGTCATCATCATCCACTTATGTGTACACTTTTTCCTCTCTTGTCTACTTATGGTGAAGAAAGGAGCTATTATGGATTTCCTTGGTGTCATACTGTGTGTCAAAATCCGAGAACAGCCTGCTTCATTCTCTCATCCCCATTATAGACAAGTAGTAATTCCATCATTCCCTCCCCAACTCTCCTCTCGGTCAGTCGCACAATTTTTTGCTCCCGCTTTCATCCTGTTTTTTGAAGTTCCACTGGGTCCGTTAAGCCTGGAAAAAGTGGTACTTGACCGTCTTGCTGAGCTCTTGCCTTTTTGATCGTTTTCGGACGTATATTCATCCCCCTTCGACCGTTTTTGTTAAGTTTTTAATTGTTCCTTTT
>Ga0210040_10007189_pt1 | contig 13613 bp, 11 predicted proteins | sample CryGeyCG12114_NA_FD_185462 | JGI IMG/M metagenome (GOLD analysis project Ga0210040, IMG submission 185462) | Groundwater microbial communities from aquifer - Crystal Geyser CG19_WC_8/21/14_NA (SPAdes) (version 2) | ecosystem: Environmental > Aquatic > Deep subsurface > Groundwater | place: USA... | reverse complement strand
AATAAGGCTCAGCGCTCGCGCTGGACGCCCTGATCATCCCGCCAAGCGCTGAGCCTTATTCCGCAGCCTCAAGCCGCGGTTGCGGCTCGGCCGGCCGCGCCAACAGCGCTGCCTTCTTCGCCTCGTAGCGTTCAACATTCGCCATCTTCACATGGCCGAACCCGCGTACCTCTTCCGGCAGCTTGGCCAGCTCCACGGCACGGCCGTAATTCTCTCCCGTCAGCGTCGTCGCGAGGTCGCGAACCAACCCCTCGAACTCAGCGATGAGCCGACGTTCCATGCGGCGTTCTTCGGTGCGGCCAAACGGGTCGAGGGGCGTCCCGCGTAAAACCTTGAAGCGTTTGAGAACCCCGAACACGGGCTGGATCCAGGAGCCGAAGGCGATCTTGGCCGGCTTGCCGGTGCGCGGATCGATCCGCGACAGCATCGGCGGCGCAAGCAGATGCTTGAAGGTGAAATCGCCTGTGAACTGCTCGTTCAGCGCCTTCGTGAAGCTCGGATCGCGATGCAGCCGCGCCACCTCATATTCGTCCTTATACGCCATCAGCCTGAAGGCAGACTTGGCGACAGCCGTCGCAAGGTCCTCGCTGGCGCCCAGTCTCTGCTCGGCTGCGCGTGCGGTTTCCACCACCGCCTTGTAGCGCTGGGCGTAGGCCGCATTCTGGTAGTCGGTGAGAAATGCCATCCGCCGCGCAATCAGCTCGTCCAGCGTTTCTGGCTCGGGCTTCTCGCCGCTTATGCCGGCGGCGGCAAGCACAACAGGCAGATCGACGGCGGCACGGCGCCCCCAGCCGAACGCCGCCCGGTTCATGGCAACGCCGGCGCCATTCAGTTCGATGGCTTTGTCGATCGCGTCCAGGCTGATCGGCACGAAGCCGCGCTGCCAGGCATTGCCGAGCAAGAACATATTGGCCGCAATCGCATCGCCCATCAGCGCGGCCCCGAGCTCCGTCGCAGACACCAGCGTCACCGCGTTCTCGCCGGCTGCCCGCCGCAACTGCTTCAGCGTCGCTTCCTGGCGAAAGTCGATGGTCGTGTTCTGCACAAAGGAGGCGGTGGGCGCGAAATGATCGTCAAGCACGGCTTGCGTCTTGCCCGGCGCAAAACTTGCCAGTGAACTGGCCGACGCCGCCACGACGATGTCGAAGCCGAGAACGAGATCCGCTTCGCCCGGGCCGATCCGCACGGCACTGAGATCCTGCGGGTTCTTTGCAAGCTTGATATGCGAAACCACGGCGCCGTTCTTTTGCGCCAAGCCCGTCTGGTCGAGCGTCACCAGCGCCAGCCCATCGAGATGGGCCGCCTGGCTGAGGATCGCCGACACCGTGATCACGCCCGTGCCGCCGATACCGGCGAGCAGCATGCCATACGGGCCCTCGATCGCCACAAGGTGGGGCAGGGGCAGGTCGCTGAAATCTGCACTGCCGCCGCGTGCCTTGCTTTTGCGCAGCTCGCCGCCTTCAACCGTCACGAAGCTCGGGCAGAAGCCCTTGATGCAGGAAAGATCGGTGTTGCAGCTTGACTGGTTGATCTTGCGCTTGCGGCCGAACTCCGTTTCCACCGGCTCGATCGAGATACAGTTCGAAACCGCCGAGCAGTCGCCGCACGCCTCGCAAACCAGTTCGTTGATAAAGGCGCGCTTGGTGGACACGGGATAAGCGCCGCGCTTGCGCCGACGCCGCTTTTCGGCCGCACAGACCTGATCGAAGATCAGCACGGTCACGCCTTCGACCTCGCGCAGCTGGCGCTGAACGGCATCGAGATTGTCGCGGTGGTCGATCGTCACCGATTCCGGCAGCACGCCATGCCAGCGCTCGGGCTGTTCCGCCACGACGGCGACGCGCCGCGCACCCTCCGCCAGCACCTGATCCACGATGCCGGGCACCGTCACCGTGCCGTCATGCCGCTGGCCACCGGTCATGGCAACCGCGTCGTTGTAAAGGATCTTGTAGGTCGCGTTGACCTTTGCCGCGATGGCCGCGCGGATCGCCAGCAGGCCCGAATGGAAATAGGTGCCATCGCCCATATTGACGAAAATGTGCTTCTCGTCCGTGAAAGGCGACAGGCCGATCCACGCGCCGCCTTCGCCACCCATCTGGGTAAAAGTCGAGGTGCTGCGATCCGGCACGCCGATCACCATCATATGGCAGCCGATACCGGTCGAAGCGCGGCTGCCGTCAGGCACGCGGGTGGAGATCGAATGCGGACAGCCCGAACAGAAATAGGGGTCGCGCCTGAGCGCCGTCGCCTCGATCGCCGTCGTCGCCGAAAGAAGCTCGATGCGGCGCAGATGTTCGGGCGCCAGCTTGGTGCGATCGACCTGCGTCAACACGGCATTGGCAACCGACAGCGTCGAGATTTCGCCCAAGGCCGAGAGCAGTGTCTTGCCCTCGAGATCGGTCTTGCCGATCACCCGCGGGCGCTGAGCGTCGGCCAAGTTGAACAAGAGCGTCTTGATCTGGTCCTCGATCACCGGCCGCTTTTCCTCGACGACGAGGATTTGCTCCAGCCCGTCAGCGAATTCCGCCAGCCGTTGCGGCTCAAGCGGCCAAACCAAGCCTACCTTGTAGAGCCGGATGCCGAGCTCTTCGGCACGCTCGGCATCGATGCCGAGCGCGGCAAGGGCGCCAAGCAGATCGAGCCAGGACTTGCCGGTGGACACGATGCCGAGCTTGGCCGGCTTGCTCGACGAAATGCGGTCGATGGCGTTGGCGCGGGCAAAGGCATGCACCGCCGCCATCTTCACCTCGAGCCGCCGCTCCATGGCGTGCTGGTTGTCGGGCCAGCGCAGCGACATGCCATCGGCGGGAAACGCGAAGTCCGGCGTGTTGATCTGGAAATCGGGATCGATATCCACCGTTGCGGTGCATTCCACGATCTCGGTCTGGCACTTGAAGCCGATCCAGGCGCCGGAAAAGCGGCTCATCGCCCAACCAAGCAGGCCATATTCGATATATTCGCCGACGCCGGCAGGCGACAGCATCGGCACCATCGCGGAAATCAGATTGTGCTCGCTTTGATGCGGCATCGTCGAGGACACCGCGCCGTGATCGTCGCCGGCCAGCAGCAACACGCCGCCATGTTTGTTTGTGCCCACCGCATTGGCGTGGCGGATCACATCCATGCTGCGATCAACGCCCGGGCCCTTTCCGTACCACATGGAAAAAATGCCGTCGTAGCGCGCACCGGGAAATTGCCCGTTCTGCTGCGTGCCCCACACGGCGGTGGCCGCCATATCCTCGTTGAGACCGGGGTGAAAAACGATGTGGTTGTCCTTGAGATACTTCCCGGCGCGCTGCATTTCGCGGTCGAACCCGGCCAGTGGCGAGCCGCGATAGCCCGAAACATAGCCGGCCGTGTTCAGCCCCGCCTGGAGATCCCGCTGGCGCTGGATCATCGGCAATCGCACCAGCGCCTGCGTGCCGGAAACCAGAATGCGGCCGCGTTGGAGCACATACCGCTCTTCCAGGGTCGGGGCGGCACTGCTTGTGCTTACTGGCGTCAGGTTGCTGGCTGGGGTCGCGCTCATGTTCAATGCGTCCGTCAAACGGAGGAGCCAGGCGCAAGATCGAAGACGCGTCCCGGATTGAGTATAGTGTTGGGATCGAAGGCCTTTTTCAAGCGACGCATCGCCGCAAGCTCTGCGGGCGTGCGAACCAGCCCCAGCCATTCCTTTTTGTCCAGCCCGACGCCGTGCTCGGCCGACAGAGCTCCGCCAAAACTCCCGACATTGTTGTAAACGATGCCGGCAACCTCATTCGGGGCGTGCGTGCGCACCATGTAATGGAGGTTGCCATCGCCCAGATGGCCGAAGCAGATGAACTCGGCCGTTGGATCGGCAGCACGGATCTGCATTTCGGTGGTTTGAAGGAAAGCGGCCATTCCAGACAAGGAAAGGCCGATATCGAAGCCCACCAGCCGATCAATCGTAAAAGCATGCCTGCTGCAATGATCGCGCAGGGTCCAGATCGCATCCCATTCGCGCTGTGATTGGGAGATCACCGCATCGGTCAGCAACCCGTCTTCAACGCCCTGCATCAACAGGGCACCGAACGCCTCACCATCTTGCTCTTCATTGTTGCCCTGCGCCTCGGCAAGCACATAAGCAAAGGACCCGGCGGGCAGCGGCGCAGGGCCCCCAAGCGTCGGCAGCATGGCCTCATAGATTGGCGCGAAAATAATCTCGAAAGCGGAAAGCTTTGGGCCGAGCTCCTGGCGCAAATGCGCCAGGAGAGTGATCGCCGCCTCGAGTGACGGCACCGCACCGAATGCGTTCGCCTGGTAGGCCGGCTTGGGATGCAGCCGCAAACAAGCGCGCGTGACGACGCCCAGCGTACCTTCGCTGCCAATGAAAAGCTGACTGAGGTCGTAGCCGGAATTGTCCTTCGACAAGCCCTTCAGCGAAGACAAAATGGAGCCATCCGCTAATACCGCTTCAAGGCCGAGCACTTGCGCCCGAAACATGCCGTAGCGCAAAACGCGGATGCCGCCTGCATTGGTGGCGATATTGCCGCCGATCGTGGCCGACCCCCGCGCGCCAATATCCACGCCCAGCATCAGGCCCGCTGCATCGGCGCTTTGTTGCACCAACTGCATTGGCACGCCGGCGTCGGCGATAATCGTGGCGGCTTGCGTGTCCACGGGCTCCAGCGCGGTCAAACGTTCCAGCGAAAGTACCATCTCGCCTGGCCTGACGCGGGCAGATCCGGCCAAACCCGTGCGCCCTCCCTGCACCGTGAGCGGGTGCCGCGCGGCGTCGCAGGCCTTGAGGATCATCGCGACCTCGCTCGTGTTGCGCGGCCGCAAGACCGCCAGGGGCCGTGCACCCGGTTTACCTGAACAGTCGTCGCTGTAGCGCAGATCAATGCCGTCGCCGAAAAGCACCGCCCCGGCGCTCAACCGTGCACTGAGGTCGCCAAGAAGCCCGTCGGTCGCTTCATTCCCCGAGAAGGGTTCGGCAGTCAGCGCGGCGAATTGGACAGGCATCGGCAATCAACTGATCAGGGGCACAAAAGGATTGTGGGAAGCTGCATTCGCCTCGTTGCCACGCAACTTAACTAGGACCTAGCCATGTCGATGGACACTATCGCCGCCGCGAAGCATGTCAAACCAATTTGCCAGCCTCTCAGTCAAAACGGCGATCTTCGATCTTAACAAGTTCATCCATCCAGAAGACGTGACACGGTAAGGCGACGATCCCCCTGCGGCTCGCAGTTAGCTATAGCATACGCAGCCGCCTGTGGTTCGTCGAATGCCTTGGTTCCAAGCAATGATTGTAGCGGTGCGACGATGTCCAGTTCCGCACATTGATTTCCAGCCTACCGCTAGATTTATGGCTTCCAGCTGCTCGCAAGTTGGACTTGGTGGCTGATACGCCGCGCGTAGCCGTCCATTTAGACCACAATCACGAGCGTCTGCTTTCGGCCCCAAGCAAAATCGCCTAAACGTCCGGCATGGGGCGCAAAGCCGACATACAGGCATATTCAACGCGTTGATGCTCGTCAGGGTATATCCAGCTGTGGCGGCACAAGCTCAAAGCGACCGTCGCAACTTCAAGCTCAAAATCCGTGCTTCGTTACAGACAACGCAAGAGCTAAAAGCCTGATGTGACCCTGCAAGGGTGCGACCGCGTTCGCCCTATGTCAGTCATTGAGGCAAACATCGATCGGCCTGAAAGCGGACGTTCCAGCGTGATGGGCTGAAGGCAGATGCGCGCGTCTGCAATAGCAGTCGTGCCGGCGACGTCGTAGACACGCCAGAGCTGATGGCGCGGCCCCTCGCTGAGCGCGCGCTCAAACTCGGCGATGCTCCAGTCGAACGTGCCGTCGAAGCCAGTCGTCGACTTGACCTCGATCCAGATTGCACCGCTGTGGGCGTCGACCGAGCGGATATCATGGTTGAAACCGGGATGGTCCTTCGACGCCCAGACCACATGATCCTCGGGCGATCGAAGCCGAGCGCACGCACGCGGTTAAGTTCCTGCCGGTAAATCAGCGCTTCGCCGCGCTGTCCCACATCACGGTCACGCTCCATCTGCGCTGGCGAGCGTGGCCTGAAGCTGGGGCTGATGCGCCACCCACCACTACCGCTTCTGCCGACCGAGGGCGCCGGGGCGCTACCCACCGGTACTGTCCAAGACAGATACACTTGATCGAGCGCGGGAAGCGAGGGTGAGGGCGATGGCGGCGAGGGTGGCATCGGCGGTGATGGCCGCCCAGGAGAAAGAGTCTTCGGCGCCGGCGTAATTGGCGAGGGTTGGCGATGTGCACCGTCGCCATCAGATCCTGTCCGATCTGCTGCCGGGTGAGTTCGGCCTCGTCAATATCGGGCCTGTTATTCTCATAATCCCGGTACTCGGGGCTGAGCCCCTGCCGTCGCAGATAAGCGAGGACCTCCGCCGGTCGGTCGAATGACAGCAGCGGCAGCATGCTGGGGCCAGCGTCCGGATGTCGGCTGGGCACGTCGCGCCCGCGAGCCGCGCAAGCTCTAGGGCGAGCACATGGTGGTATTCAGAGGCGAATTGCGGTGGTCGCAGATAGAAGACCCCGCCTCAATGGCGCCGTCGGCCGGCACGCTCACCTTCCGGCCCACCTGATAGGTGCCGTTGCAGTCCCGACGAAGTTTTGATCCGCTCGATGGCGTGCATGCGCCGTCGGACCAGGCTCGCCCGAGCCGGATGGAAGTCGCGAGTCTACAACGCCACTAAGGCTGCGGTGCGCAGCTTCGCGCGGAGCTGGGCTCAGGACCTGTGAGGCACGGGTATTCGGGTCAACGTCTTGTCCCCCGGATTGACCCGAACGGATGCCGTCCTCGACGCTATCGGCGCCGGGTCCTTTGAGGCCATGGGCGCCGCCACACCTATCGGGCGCCTGGCAGATCCGGCGGAAACCGCTGCTGCGGTCGCGTTCCTTGCGTCGGCTGACAGCAGCTACATGACTGGCGGTGAAATCTTCGTGGATGGTGGCTTGGCGCAGGTCTGAGGATCACAGTTTCGGCGCGAGAAGACGCGAATAGCGATGAGCGTCATGGACCTTCTAGCATTTCGCGTTGGTCCTGTCCGTCAGCGTTGCGACGCCGGGGCCGACCGTGCTTCTCGCTCTCAGCAACGATTCGCAATACGGACTGCGCGGCGCCGCGTATAGCATTGCTGGTAGCGCTTCGGCTGACGTCGTCCTGGTTGCGCTCGTGCGCTTCGGCCTTGGTGCGGTGTTGAGCGCGTCCGAGGCGGCATTTCTGATTTTGAGATATCTCGGCGCCGCTTGGCTTGCCTAACCCGGCATCGGGCTTCTCGTAAATTCAGGCCGCATCACAGACTACAAAGAGCGAAACTCGGGTCGAACTCCCATGTCCACATTCGCGCGAAACTTCTTCGCCGCGATTAGCAACCCAAAATACTACCTGTTCATGACGGCGTTTCTGCCCCAGTTCACCGACGGCACGCGGAGCGTGGCACCGCAGTACGGAATCCTTGCGGCGACGATCGTTGCCATCGACGTATCGGTCATGACGATCTACGCGCTTGTGGGAGTGCATTTCCTCGGTCTTTGGAAGGCTACTGGCCGAATTTGGCTTCAGCGGGTGAGTGGCACGCTGCTGCTGGCTTTGGCAGGCTATGTCGCTCTCTACGGCGGAGGCGCGCTCTGATCGCATGAGTTGATTGAGGTGCGATACGCCCGGACGCCGCGATCAGACCGTTAGGCAGCGTCTGCTTTTGGGTACTCCTGTATGCGTCGTCTACGCCTGTGAAGGGGTGAATAGCAGACCGGCTGCTTCGGGGACGCAAGTTTGAAAAGCTGTTGGGCGCGCTCCGCCAGCGTTTCCGCAGGATGGATAAATTGCTGCCTTCGTGTTGCTAACTGAATTGCTCGACCGTCTCGCATTACTTTTCCTGACGGCCTTACTGCCTCCCGCCGAGCATCTCCGAAAGCGCTTCAGGCCGCTTCGGATTCGATCTCGCTTTGGAACTTGTTCAGGAACTCGTCTCGCCCGATCTCGCCGAGATCAACGGCTTTGGCGCCGCCGGCGGCGACGAAGGTTACGTCCGTGATGCCGATTACCCCCAGCACCAAGCGCAGATACTGAGTGGCGATGTCGCGGTCGCGGATCGGCGAGCCCTCGGTGTAGACGCCTCCAGAAGCCATCAGCACGGTGGCCTTCTTGCCGGTCACCAGGCCGCTGCCGTCCGTCCCGAGCGTGAGGCCTTTTCGGACGATATGGTCGATCCAGGCCTTCAGCGCGGCGGGTATGTTGTAATTGTAGACAGGTGTGGCGATCACCAGGTGGTCTGCCGCGAGCAACTCGGCGACGAGTTCGTCCGACAGGCGAAGGACCTGCCGCATCGCATCCGAGTGCTGTTCAGGCGGCGTGAAATAGGCCTGAAGCCAAGGCGCGTTCACGAAGGGCAGGTCCGTTTCCATCAGGTCGCGTTCGACAATCTCGCTGGCTGGATGTGCCGTCTGCCACTTTTCAACGAAGCGGCGTGTGAGATTGCGGGAGATGGAATAATCGCCGCGGGGGCTGGTTTCGACAACAAGAAGCTTGGACATCACTGTCTCCTTCGAAATTGGATGGCTGAAAGGGGAACCGAAGATCAGCTTTCTACCCCCTCGACAGTCCCCATAGGAGAGATAAAGTTGTGATGAACTCTATCGACTGAGGTGATAGGTGCTTGGAAATCTGACGCTCGACCAGCTCCGCATCCTGGTCACGATCGCCGATACCGGCAGTTTCTCGGCAGCGGGGCGTAAGCTTCACCGGGCTCAATCGGCCATCAGCCACACGGTCGCAACACTCGAATCCCTGCAGGGTGTTACCCTGTTCGATCGATCAGGGCATCGTCCGCAGCTAACCGAAGTCGGACGCGCGCTTCTGGGGCAGGCGCGGATCGTTCTTTCGGGCGCCGAGCGCTTTCAAGCGCTGGCGAGAGGAACGCGCGAGGGGATCGAGCCCGAGTTGGCGGTGGCGATCGATCCGCTGGTGCCGACCGCCGCATTTATCGACAGCCTGCATGCGTTGCGTGCCACCTTCCCATACCTCCCGGTGAGCTTTTCGACCGAGGGGCTGCGAGGCGCCGAGCGACGATTGCGTAAGGCTGAGGCTGCGCTGGCCTTCTGCGTTTTGCTGCCGGTTGTTCCGGAGGACATTGCGGCCTTGCCGCTGTTTCAGGTCAACTTGGTTCCGGTTGTAGCGCCGGATCACCCATTGGCGCAGCTCGGGCGGCCAGCAACACGTGCGGACATGGACGAGCACATCCAGCTTGTGCTGTCAGACCCGGCTGCACCCGATGGACCAAGCTACGGCGTAATCGGGACAAGGACGTGGCGTTTCGTTGAGCTCGGCCGAAGACTGGACTTCCTGCTTGCAGGGCTGGGCTGGTGTCGCATGCCCGAGCAACTCGTCTCGCCTTTGCTTGCAGCCGAGCGGCTCGTCCGCTTGTCGATTGAGGACGATACGGCTCCGTCAGGCTCTCTAACCATCTACGCGGCGCACCTGCGCGATCGTCCCCTGGGGCGTGCGGGCACGTGGCTGCTCGACGATCTGAGAGCTCGTTTCCTCTGAACGGATCATGCGGGCATTGAACCTGTCGGAGGAGCGCCAGCTCGAAGACATCCAGCAAGAGATCGACATCGATTGGGGGGGGCGAATTGGAATGGTGCAGCGGATGAGCCCCCGAATCCGGCAATCAAGGCAAAGATTTGCTTGGATGTGGCCAATGGCGCCTGCTCGGTAGAAACCAGAGCGGCGGCTTTTTGCCCGAAGATCATCAGAGCCGACCTGCAGGGGGGAACGGCGTCAAGGAGCTATTCCTTGGATCGCGAACCCTTTAGCCGATGCTGAAGTCTCGGCTCGAATCGCCGCAGGGATTCCGCTCAACTTCTAAGCCTTCAACACCTTCGAGACTCACGGCGAAGTGCTGATGAACAAGCGGCTGAGCAACGCTTTCCAGATCGCCTTGTCGCTTCCTCAGGGGACAAAGTCGGCGAAGTCCGTCAGGCGATAGCGCCTTCAAATTCCTCTGCCGCCATACCGGGCAAGGGCGTCGGCGTATCACGCGCATAGCGCGCCGGTGACACGCCCATATCGCGCATGAAGGCCACGCTGAAGGCGCTTGCAGAGCGGTATCCAACCCGTCGGGCTATCTCGCCGACACTCGCGTCCCGCTTGCGCAACAGGTCCTTGGCCAACGCCAGTCGCCAGGCCTTTAGATATTCCATCGGTGCCATGCCCACCGCGCTCTGGAACCGCTCATGGAAGCCCGACCGAGACAAGGCGGCCTCTCGTGCAAGTTCGGCCACCGTCCAGTTGCGCCCCGGCCTTGTATGCATACTCCTTATTGCTGCGGCCAATCGATCGTCCGACAAGCCACGCAGCAACCCCGGTGAACCTGCCAGTTCTGCTGTCGATCGTAGCGCCTCGATCAGCAGCACCTCCAGCAGGTGCTGCAACACAACGTCCCGCCCCGGCTTGCTGGCCACGGCCTCGTCGCCCAGCAACTGCATCAACATGGCCAGACGATGCTCGCCCCGCACCACCACCAGTCCGGGCAGCAGCGACGACAGTAAGATCGCATTGTCGGACTGGAATAAGCAGTAGCCCACCAGTGCCCGCATATCGGTTGGACCATCAAGGCTGCCGACGCGATATTCACCTCCAGGCAAGATGACAGGATCAATCACTAGGTCTTTGTCACCGCTCTGCACCTCACTCCACATGGTGAAGTCCTGTGCAAAGGGGATCAGAATGAAGTCGCCTGCATTGACGATGACCTCGCCGCTCTGGCCATCCCTGTAACGCAGGCTCCCCTTGAGCACGGCGACGTAATAGGGATTAGGCGACTGCGTCCGCCTCACACGCCACGGTCCCGAACCCGTGACACTTTTGGAAGAGGGCGCGCCCGGCTGCAGTAAGCCAACAATTTGGGCAAGGGGATCAGTCATTTTGGACTTATTCGAAATTATCTTGGATTTTTAGATATAGAACGTCCAGCCGCTTTTGACCATCTCCTGTTCAGGCCAACCAAGAACAGGATCATGCCATGACCAATGACTCACGCATCGCACTCGTTACAGGCGCCAATCAGGGCATAGGGCTCCAGATCGCGGCCGACCTCGCGGCCAGCGGCCTCACTGTGCTGCTCGCCTCGCGCAACCTCGAGCGCGGCCAATCGGCAGCGCAAACTCTTGACGGCGATGTTCATCCCATCCAGCTCGACGTCACCGACGAGGCTTCGATCCGTGCCGCTGTGGCGCAAGTCGAACACCAATTTGGCCGCCTCGATATTCTCGTCAACAATGCCGCCATTTCTCGGGCCAATGGTCAGGAAAGCGAGGCCATGCAGGACTATATTCAGCGCTCGCGGGCGACGCTGATCTCGGTCGATGAAGTGCGCACCATCTGGGAAACCAATGTCTTCGGTGTCCTCGCCGTAACACAAGCCCTCGTGCCCCTGCTTCGCAAGTCGAAAGGGGCACGCATCGTCAACGTCTCGAGCGGCCTTGGCTCACTCACCATCAACTCCACACCACATCCGTACCGGACGACCTTCAACCCCGGCTATGGCGCCTCGAAAACCGCGCTCAACGCCATTACGCTGGCCTTCGCCATCGATCTTGAAGATGAAGGCATCAAAGTCAACGCAGTGACCCCCGGCTTCACCAGCACCGCACTCAACAATTATGAAGGCACCGAAACCGTCCAGCAGGGCGCCGCTGAAGCGGTGCGCATCGCTCTACTCGGCAGCGATGGCCCGACCGGCACCTTTACAGGGTCGATCAATCAGCCTTATCCTTGGTAATTGAACCAAAACCCGCCGGCACTAGCCTGGCGGGCTGTCTCCTGAATTCTGCCGTCTACCGGAAGAAGGAAGAAGGGCTTATAGGCGGCTTGGCATCAATAAGCCCAGGGTTGACGGGGAAATGAGGTAGGAAGCTGCCGTAGCCAAGCTACTTTGCAGACTGCAGCTACGCCAAGCATAGCATTTTTCATCTAATCCCCACCCTTTGTTCAGGCGTACGATAAACGCAGGCTCGGGCGAATATTCGCCATACTCGGCCGGAATGTCCATGATGGGGTCGGTAGCCGAACGGCATCTTCTCTATCGCGGTTTGTGTCAAGGGGCGCACAGCATCATCTGCCGCTGAGAGGCGCATTGCTGGGGTTTGGAAGACGCCGAAGAGCGACGTGCGTGCAGGGTCAGGCTTTGCTGCTAGGCATGAGGTCGTGCCACACGGGGCTCGCGCTTCTCTTCGGGGTCGGCGCTATGGCCGCCCCATGATGGAGTAAGAAAGGCGGAGTGGATCAATCTATCGGGCGCCCTTGCCAATTGACAGGGTTGCTGCCGTTACGATCTCACGCCACCTTCGTCCCCGTGAGGACCTCTTTCCTGCAGAGGCAGAACCGTTGAAAGCTTCTATAGGTGGTGATCAGGCGACCGCTGCGGTGGGCTCGCGGCCCCAGCGGAAGTCAGTGCCATCGGTCCACATCCGATGCAGGATTGCCGCCAGGCGGCGGGCCACGGCGACAATGGCACGCCGTTGGCCTCGGCGTTGCGCCACCCGCATTCCCAAGCCTTCAGCCACGACCAGTGACGGCTCTGGGTGAGCAGGACCTGCGCGGCCTCGTACAGCATCGTGCGCAGCATGGTGTCGCCGGACTTAGAGATGCCACCATCGTAGTCGATCTCACCCGACTGGTGACGACGAGGCGTCAGGCCGACCTGGGCACCCACCGCCCTGGAATGAACAAAGCGCTGCGGCTGGTCGACAGTAGCGCGGTAGGTCAACGCAACAACAGCGCCAACACCCGGCGCCGTCACTAATCGCCGGCAGACGGGATCATGCCGCACGACATTGAGCAGCATCTTGTGCAGCCTGGTGAACTCCTGGCGCAGGACACCGCGGATGGTCAGCAACGGCTCGACGATAGCGGCAAGTCTGGGGCAACCTTCAACCAGCTCGCGGATGCGCCTCTCGAACCCAGCTTGTCCGACGACGCCGACCTTTAGGCCGAAGTTGCGCAAGGTGCCGCGCAGATCGGCATCGACGTCGAGCATCTTGCGCTGTACCAGCTTGCGTGCAGTCAGCAGCATGCGCTTCTCCTGGCTTGCCAGCGTCTTCACATGCACCGGCTTGAATAGGCCGGCGCGCATTATCTGAGCGATGCCGCGCGTCGTGCCGGTCGGACTTGTTGATCTGCTGCGCCTTCAGCAGCGACTTTATATGACGGTCTCGACGCAGATTACGGGCAAACCAGCTTCCGCCACGCCGTTGACCAGCCACTGCGACAGTGGCCCGGCCTCGATCCCGACGCAGCCATAGTCCACGCCGATCGACGTCAGCAGCGAGATGATGTCGCCCGGCTCGGAAGGGACCTTCTGCTCGCATATTACCTTGCCGGCCTCATCGACGACGCACACCGCCGTCTCCTTCACCGACACGTCCAGTCCCACAAAATGCGCCATCGCCGTTGCTCCTTTCCTCGATGCCCGAGGTCAGGTGCGACCTCGCCAGCATCGTACATGAAGGGCGCAGCTTCCCGATCTCAGATCACGCCGCAGCCGCCGCGATACACCATCTATCCGCTTATATCGTCCCCGAAGCGGCCCTTCTGCTTTC
>Ga0210040_10007188_pt1 | contig 13615 bp, 10 predicted proteins | sample CryGeyCG12114_NA_FD_185462 | JGI IMG/M metagenome (GOLD analysis project Ga0210040, IMG submission 185462) | Groundwater microbial communities from aquifer - Crystal Geyser CG19_WC_8/21/14_NA (SPAdes) (version 2) | ecosystem: Environmental > Aquatic > Deep subsurface > Groundwater | place: USA... | reverse complement strand
GAGCAGTTTCACCCGGCTCCCGCGCCAGCTGATCTCCGACCAAGTGGGCATGGTTGAGGTAGAGGTGCGTGTCGCCGCCCGTCCAAATCAGCTCGCCTGCCTCCAGCCCCGCCTGCGCCGCGACCATGCGCGTCAGCAGCGCGGCGCCGAACAGGTTGAACGGCAGGCCCAGCGCCACGTCACAGCTGCGTTGATAAAGCTGACAGCTGAGCCGACCCCCGCTGACGAAGAACTGGTACGTCTTGTGGCACGGAGGCAGCGCCATCTGCTCCAGCTCCGCAACGTTCCACCCTTCGATGATGTGCCGCCGCCCGCCGGGATTGTGCCGCAGCCCGTCGATCAGCGCCGTCACCTGGTTGATGCCTGGGCCGCGGCGAAAAGATCCGTCGCCCGCCGGCCGGTATGTCGGCCAGTCGACCCACTGCTTGCCATAGACCGGCCCCAGATCGCCCCAGCTTTGCGCAAACGCCTCGTCGGCCACGATCCGCGCCTCGAACGCGTCCTGCGTGATCTCCTCGCCGGTTTCGCGCCGGTAGCGTGCCAGCGGCCAGTCGCTCCAGATCGTGACGCCCTGCTGCAGCAACGGGCGGATGCTGGTGCTGCCGGTCAGAAACCACAGCATCTCGCGCAGCGCCGCCTTCCAGAACACCCGCTTGGTGGTCAGCAGCGGAGCGGCGTCCGCGGCCAGATCGAAGCGCAGCTGCGGGCCGAACACCGCCCGCGTGCCGACGCCCGTGCGGTCGATCCGCTCGTCGCCATGCTCCCAGACATGGCGCATCAGGTCGAGATACTGCCATTCCCAATGGCGCGGTGAATCGGGATAAGCTTCAGGCATCGGGCGAATTGCTACCACTCCAAAAGGCCGCTTGCCAGCCCGGCAGCCCCTGCCTATAGGGCCGCCTCTGCCTTGCCCCGCAGCCGGTTTTGCCGGATGCGTTCAGGCCCGGTCGGGGAGTAGCTCAGCCTGGTAGAGCACTGTCTTCGGGAGGCAGGGGCCGGAGGTTCGAATCCTCTCTCCCCGACCAATTTCTGCATGTAACGCCGGGCGAGCCGCTGAATTCGCCGCACGTGCATTCACTGCTCGCCTTCAAGATCTGTTAGCCGCAGCTCTCGATCTCGCGTGCAAACCGTTCGATTGCGTGCGACAGGTCCGGCATCAGCGCGCCCTTTTCGCTCACCAGTGCACTCGCGGCAGGTCTGATTGCTTTCCAGCCAAGCTCCGCACCCGGAACGAAGTCGATCAGATCCTCGTCCAGGCTGCATGCTCGCGCAACCCGGACGGCGAATTGCGCCCAGCTCACCGCCTCCTGGTTGCTGAGATGCCAGAGACCCGTTTCGCCGTCGATCAGCAGGTCCAGCGTGGCATCGCACAAATGGGGCACGTAAGTGGGCGAGACGAAGCTGTCAGCCGCGGCAGCGAAGGCGGCGCCACGCCGCAGGTGATCGACCAGCACGGCGGCGAAGTTGTAAGGATCGTGGGGCGAGAAGAACGCTGCGGTGCGGATCACCAGATGCTCTCCCGGCAGCTGGGTGACGTCCTTTTCCATGCGCCATTTGCTTTCGCCGTAGACATTCAGCGGGGCTGGGTCGTCGCTTTCGCAATAGGCTGACTGGCTGGCGCTCCCAAAGACCAGGTCGCTTGAGAAGTTCACGGTGGCGATGTTGCGGGAGTCGCATGTTCTGGCCAGTGCGATCGCCCCATCGGCATTTGCCCGCATGCATGCCTCGCGTTCATCCTCCGCGTCGTCGACCCGGACCCATCCCGCGGCATTGATGACCGCCCAGGGCTGATGCCGGTCAAGGGTCGCTGCTATGCTTTCCGGATCATGCAGATCAAGCTCGGACCGGCCGGTCAGATGGTACAGCAGTCCACGGGCCCTGCATGTGCGAGCAAGAGCCTGGCCAAGCGTCCCGGTCGCACCCAGGATCAGGAGGGGACGCGCAGTGCACGGCTCCAGCATGGACGGGGGATATTCAACCAACGGTGCGGGCCGACCGACAGCCGGATGGTGTAGCCGGGCAGGCCTGCGCCACCAGCCGACGCCGGCCATGGCATCCGGCAGAGGGTCGGTGGACGTGACACCCTTCATCAGCCGAGCCATGGCAGTCGGCCGGCAATGACCGGCGCGCATGTCGTAGGCGCCGGGTTCGTAGAGACCGGGTGCTGTCAGCAGCGTGTTCCAGCCATTGTTTCCGTATAGCGCCCAGGCCGTGACCGCGCGGACGTCGACACCGCAGTCGCGAAGGTCGGTTGCCGTCGTCCACGCCTCGGCAAACCAGCGCAATTGCTCTTCGCGCGTACATCCATTGTGCACCTCCGTCACGGCGAGAGGCAGCCCGTATCTGTCCCAAGCTTCCGTCAGGGCGCCGCGCAGGCCGCCAGAGGGCGGCTCGAGCACGCGGACCGCCTCGACATCTGCGAAGGCCCGTGATCGATTGTGGCCATGCGTGTGCGCTGGATATCGCTGCAGCCGATGATCGAGGAAGCGATCGCTGGTGAGATAATGGTTGATGCCCAGCACGTCAGGGGGACAGGGCTCATCGACCAGCGATCGCAAGCTTGCTTCCAGGCCGTGGCTGCATAGCCTGCCCCAGAAGTCATGATGCGGATCGACGCGCCCGCACAGCAGATCCCAGCCCATCCAGCGGCGCACATTGTCGAACCCGGCCTGGTCGGCGAGAATGGAGGTCGCGTAAGTGCGACCCAGATCGTCCGTCTGGATGAGGCGGGCCGACGGATTGACGCTGCGGATCGCTTTCATCGCGGCGCGGGTCGCCTCGATCTGCCTCACCAGCGCGGTCCAGAACGCCCGCTCGTCGCGGGCATGGGGATACCAATAGCCGTATAGCGCGGAGAAGCGCGCGGTGGTCAGCGGTTCGTTGACCGGAGTCCATTCATCAACCCATGGATAGCGGCGCGCCGCGGCCAGCGCGTGCGCTGCCAGGCCTTCCACAAAGCTGTCATCCAGCAGAGAGGTGTGGCGCGGCCCGCTGCCGTGATGCACCAGCCCGACGATGGGCCGGATCTGCAAGCGTGCAAGCAGGCCTAGCCCGCAATCGCTCCAGTCCCAATCTGCCTCCCGCAGCGGATCGGGTGAGACGCGCTCCCAAAGAACCGGGAAGCGCAGTGCCTTCACTCCGAGGTCGGTGAGTCCAGCCAGATCATCGAGCCTATCGTGATGCCCTGTGAGAACCAGCTGATCCCGGAAATCATCGCCGGTCCGGTTGACCGTACATTCCGCTCCGGCCCAGAGTTCGAGATTGGTCATTTTCGAAATCTCTCAACTGGCTCAATGCCGAGCTACATCAGCTATCTTTAACACTTGTTAGCCAGGAAGAGCTTTAAACCCCACTGCTGGAACAATGCTCATTCCCCGGTGTTCCCGCTATACATTTCCCGGGGAGAGTTTTGTATGCTTGGTGAGGCTCAATCCGCGCGTGGCCTCCAGACAGGCAGCACCTCTTCCCCCTTGCCGCTTCTCATCTGCTTCAGCCATCTGCGCTGGGATTTCGTTTTCCAGCGTCCGCAGCATCTGATGACCCGGCTGGCCAGATCATACCGGGTGGTGTTCTGGGAAGAGCCGATGGAGGTCGCCGGCCTCACGAGCCCCCGGCTTTCACTTCGCCCATGCTCCAGAAGCGGCGTGACGGTCGCGACTCCTGAACTTCCGGTCGGACTGGATCAGCAAGGCGCCCAGGCCGCGCTCCGCATCCTGCTCGACACGGTGCAGGCGAACCGCGATGGCAAGCTGCTATTGTGGTACTACACTCCCTTGATGCTGTCCTTTTCGCAGCATCTTGAGCCGGACTGCATCGTCTATGATTGCATGGACGAACTGCTCAACTTCAAGTTCGCGCCGCCTGAACTGCGCGCGCGCGAGGCCCAGCTGCTGCAGGCGGCGGACCTCGTGTTCACCGGTGGCTACTCGCTCTACGAGGCGAAGCGTGACCGGCACCCGAGCGTTCACCCGTTCCCCTCCAGCGTGGAGCGCGAACACTTCAGCAAAGCCCGCGACCTTGTGGACGAGCCGGAGGATCAGCGCGCGCTGCCGTTCCCTCGCCTTGGCTTCTACGGCGTGGTTGACGAGCGGATGGACCTGAACCTCCTGGCGCAGCTCGCAGACGCGCGCCCGGATTGGTCGATCGTGATCATCGGGCCAGTGGTAAAGATCAGCGAAGCAGACCTGCCGCAGCGCCCGAACCTCCACTACCTGGGCGCCAAATCCTATGCACAGCTGCCCGCCTACCTGGCCGGGTGGGACGTGGCGTTGATGCCGTTCGCCATCAACGAAGCGACCCGGTTCATCAGCCCGACCAAGACGCCGGAATATCTTTCCGCGGGCAAGCCGGTGGTCTCCACTGCGATCACGGACGTGATCCGGCATTACGGCGCCATGGAAGGCGTCAAGATCGCCAAGTCGGAAGAAGCGTTCATCCTCGCCTGCGACGAGGCGCTGGCGCTGGCGCGCGGTGACGGCGCCTGGCTTGCGCAAGCGGACGAGTTCCTGGCGACCACCAGCTGGGACGATACGGTCGAGCGCATGCGCGGACTGATCGAGGTCAAGCTGCTGGCGGGTCGAGCGCTTCATCCGGTGGTCTCTCCGACCACCTGGCCGCCGCAGGCACCCGCAGGCTATGACGTGATGGTGGTGGGTGCCGGCTTTGCAGGCTCCGTCATGGCCGAGCGCCTCGCGACGCAGCTGGGTAAACGTGTGCTGGTGGTCGACCGGCGCCCGCATATCGCCGGCAATGCCTATGATCGGCTCGATGCGGCCGGCTTGCTGATCCACCAGTATGGCCCGCACATCTTTCATACGAACAGTGCCGACATCTTCGACTACCTCTCGCAGTTCACGCAGTGGCGAGCCTACGAGCACCGCGTGCTGGCTCAGGTGGATGGGATGCTGGTGCCAATCCCGATCAACCGGACGACCATCAACGCGCTGTATGGCCTGGACCTTACAACAGATGCGGAAGCCGAAGCCTTCCTGGCGTCCCGCGCGGAGCCGGTGCCGGTGATCAAGACGTCCGAGGACGTGGTGGTCTCGGCCGTCGGTCGCACGCTCTACGAAAAGTTCTTCCGCGGCTACACGCGCAAGCAGTGGGGTCTCGATCCGTCGCAGCTCGACAAGGCGGTAACCGCGCGCGTGCCGACCCGCACCAATACGGACGATCGCTACTTCAGCGATCGCTTCCAGGCCATGCCGGCGGAAGGTTACACCAGGATGTTCGAACGCATGCTCGATCATCCCAACATCGATCTGCTTCTTGGGACCGATTACGCCCAAGTCCAGAGCGCCTACCCGCATGCCCACCTGGTCTTTACCGGGCCGATCGACGAATATTTCGGCTATCGCTTCGGCAAGCTGCCTTACCGATCCTTGCGTTTCGAGCACGAGACGCTCGACACTCCCTGGTCGCAGCCGGTTGCGGTGGTCAATTATCCGGATCCCGAAACGCCCTACACCCGGATCACCGAGTACAAGCACCTGACCGGACAGGAGCATGCCAGGACGAGCATCACCCGCGAATACCCGCAGGCGGAGGGCGATCCCTATTATCCGATTCCGCGCGAAGAGAACCAGGCGCTGTTCAAGCGCTACGAGGCTTTGGCCCGGGTCGAGAAGAACGTCACCTTCGTGGGCCGCCTGGCAACCTACCGATATTACAACATGGACCAGATTGTCGGACAGGCGCTGGCGACATTCCGCCGCACGTTCCTGCAGGCGGACACAAATCTGGCCGAAGCGGACAGCATCCCGGTAGCCCCTGCAACCCATCTGGCGGACGCAAGCAGGCCCGTTGGCCGGCTGGCATCAGCCACCTGACCGCCGGCGTCGGTGGCTCGATGCCGAGATGAATTGACGCCCGCGGCGAAGGACAAGTTCTTCGTGATGGAAGGTGAAGCATGTCCGTTCGGATATTGATAGCCGAGGACGATGCATTTCGCCGTGGATACGTGATCTCGGGGCTTGTGTCGCTCGGCGCCACAATCGTCGGCCCCACATGCACCTTGCTCGAAGCATGCCGTGTCCTGGAAGACGATCCCAGGCCGGACGCAGTGATCATGTCGGATCGGCTTGCGCGCGATCCTGCACAACCTCTTCTCTCTGCGGTGCGTCGGCTGGCGATCCCACACCTTGTCCTCGTGGGATGCGAAGATCCGGCGGTGGATGGGATCGCGACGTGCCCGGTGCTGCGATGGCCATTCGCTTCCTTCCAGGTGGCGGATTGGGTCATCAGCTTGGGAATGCCGGACTAAACGGGCGCTGATGCTGCCGCCCTCCCCCACGATCGGCGGCAATCGCTGAACATGGAGGGGCGCTATCCGCTGACCTGCTTGCGAGAGTAGACCCGACCGACCCGTCCTTCGTGGGCCGAAATTGCCGAACAACCGACGGTCCGCGCGGGATCGGCGGAGCGGCGGCGGCGCTGATCCTTGTGGACCGCCCTGAGCGCTAGCGCGCGCCAGCCGCGGCCCGCCCTGAGGACAGCCGACGAACCACCGAGACGAGCTTGGCAAGCGCCGGGTCGGCGATCGGTTCGGTCAGGCAGATCTCGCGGCTCTGCTCATTGATCGTCAGGCAGACGGTGTAGGTCCTTGCATCCGGGCGGGTGGCCTGAAGTGCCGGCGTGCAGGTGAAGAAGCCACCCTCATCTGCAAGCGAGGCGATCTCCTGCCTTTGCGGTGGATCGAGTTCGTCGAAGGACACCATCTGCTTGCGCGCGCGGCCAGGAAAGTGCGCAATGCCGCCCTCGACCTTGACGCTGGCTTCGCCGGTGACGGCGTTCGCATCGGCGCTGCTTGTCTCCATCAGATCACTCCAACCGTTCGCCAGCCATCCGCAACCGCTGTCGCCTCCGCGCTGTCCGGGCCGTACAAACGCTCGGCCACCTGGATCGTGATCCGCGCGAAACCGGCGAAGTCCGTGTTGGCCCTGGTATTGGGGTCCAGCAGTGCGTTGTACCAGATGCGACCCGCTTTGTCCCAGGCGAACCCGCCGATGGTGACGGCCGCCAGCTGGAAGGCGCGGTTCGGGATGCCGGAGTTGATGTGGACGCCGCCATTGTCCTCGTTGGTACGGACATAGTCGTCCATGTGGCCCGGCTGAGGATCCCTGCCGAGCACCGGATCGTCATAGGCCGTCCCCGGCGCAACCATGGAGCGCAGTGCCGCGCCGTTCACCGCCGCAGTGAACAGCCCGGCGCCGATCAGCCAGTCCGCCTCGTCAGCGCTCTGGCCCAGCATCCGCTGCTTCACCAGGCTGCCAAACACGTCCGAGATGCTTTCGTTGAGCGCGCCGGATTGACTGTAATAGGCGAGCCCCGCCTCCTTCTCGGTAACGCCGTGGGTCAGTTCGTGCGCGATGATGTCGAGGCTGATCGTGAAGCGGTTGAACAGCTCGCCATCCCCGTCGCCGAACACCATCTGGGTCCCGTCCCAGAACGCGTTGTCATAGTCCTGATCATAATGGACCGTCGCATCGAGCGGCAGGCCCGCATCGTCGATGGAGTTGCGCTGATACGCCTCCCAGAACAGGTCGAAGGTGGCGCCCAGGCCGTCATACGCCTCGTTGACGGCCACATCGCCGGTGGGCGGATCGCCCTCCCGCCGCGCGATGATTGCGCCGGGTGCCTCGGGCGCGTTGCCCGCATCGCGGATGGTGCGCAAAGGGCTTGGCGTCAGGATGTTACCCGCAGCGGCACGCCGGCGGGCGATGGTGCCGGTGACAGGACCCGCCGTGCTGGCACGGATGATGCGGATGGTCGGATCGACCAGCAGCGTGCGCATCGCCTTCTCGCGAATGTCAGGCGAGCCGTTCTCCGCCATCCGGGAGAGGATATAGGGCGGCAAGATGCAGTGGAGGCTGTGGCGGTGGGCAGAGCTACACATCGGGCGTTCTCCTGAAAGTTCAGCGATGGCTACGGCGCAGGATGATGGGGACAAGCGCCACCCACATGATCGTGATGAAAGCGAGAACCTGACGCGTCTGCTCCGGCCCCCCTGGCAAATTGCCAAAGCCGCCCAGCGAGGCGGCGTAGAGCAGGAACGAGGCCACCGCGACCCCGATCGCCAGGACGTCGGCGTCTCCCCCACCCTCTTCCTGCGTGCCGAACCAGCGAAGCACGACGACGAACAGGGCGATGACGGCGATCAGCACCAGCCGGATCACGGTGTCACCGGCAGCAATCCCGATGGCAAGCGGGTACAGGGTCACGGCCTCGACCGGAAAGAGCTTCACCAGGCTGGCGTAATAGGGCTCGCGAAGCGGTGGTGGCCTGCCACCCCCTCGGATTGTCGCCGGCCCTGGGGCACGAATGCGCAGCGTGCCCCGAAGCGCGCTTGGGCTGGTACCGGCATCATCGCTCGCCATGGCCGTGATGGCGCGGTCGACAGCGGCCGCATAGCGCGCGACATCGGTGTCGACTGGGGTCAACGCTTCGCCAAGGCGGATGGCCTGGTCGCACCGGTCGTGCACCGTTGCGAAGACGGGCGCGGAGCCTGCGATGTCGCCGTGGGCCGCGGCGAAGCGGTCGCGAGCGCTGCCGAGCGCCGTGCGCAGCCCGAACAGCTGTTCGAAGAAGCGCGGCACGAACCGGCCGTCCTCGACATGGCGCTGCAGCTGCTCTGCCAGCCTGTCGGCAGCGGTGATCGCATCAACGAAGGTGGTCATGGCAGCCTCCTCAAAGGGGATTGCCGAGCGAGGCGACGAGGCCCAGCGCGCGGGTGATGCGGTCGATGTTCAGCCGCGCGGCGGCCCGGCGCTGGTCGGCTGTCAGGCGACCCGCCAAGGCCATCCGCAGGTCGGCCTGCGCGGTGGCCGCCAGATCGATGGCGTCGGCAATCGCCGCGGCCCGTGCCGGCCCTTCCCTGGCGGTTTCGCGCGCCACGAAGATGCGGTTGGCCAGCGCCTCGCGCTGCTCGGGCGTTAACGATGCCCGGTGGCGAAGGTAGGTCCGGAACAAGGCATTGCCGTACAGGTCGTCGGCGTTCCCGGTCGCGCCCTGACCCCAGAGCGTGACCTGGTCCCCAAGGGAGGCGAGCGCCCGGTCGACAGCATCGCCCTGAGCGACCACCAGTGCCCGCACGTCGCGGGTCTGATGGGCCTCGCGGGCGAGTTCGTCGGCAAAGGCGATCAGGGCCAGCAGGCTACTGCCCTGCTCGCTTGCGACCGCGGCGTTGATGCCCGGCAAATCCGTGCCCGCGACGAAGTTCGAAAAGCGGGCCAGCCGGTCGAGCTGGTCGGCAAAGGCCGTCACCTCGGCGGAAACATCCGCCGCAGGTTGATCAAGGATCGTGGCCAGCGCGTCCGCGTAATCTGCCACGGCGGCAAGCAGCGCGATCCGCGGCTCGAGCGCCGCCCGCGGGCTGGGGCCGATATCGATGTCGTATGCAGTGTAGCCGGGCACCGGCTCCGTTCCCTCGACGCAGAGCGGCGCGCCAGCGGTGGCGCCCGCCGCCAGCGGGACCTGGATGCGCAGCGTTGTTGCCGGCAGGCAGCTCGGATCGCTGGCGACGAGCGCCGCGGCTGCCTCGCGTCGGCGCTGCTCGACCGCGTTGAAATAGGTGGCCGCCGCCTCGACCGCGGCACGGCTGCTGGCCTGAGCGGTACGGGCGGTTTCCAGCCTGACGGCGTTGGCGGCGCAGCCGGTCAGGGCTGCAAGGGAGAGACAGGCGGCAAGTCTGCGCATAGGATTCTCCTCTCGCTTCCTAGCCAGTGTTCCACATTCGTTCCGTCCAGAACAGTCCTAAATGATGGCCCTCACAGGAGAATGTCGGACGCCGTCCGAACGATCCGCTTCACCTCCTCACCCGTGGTCTGCTCCTCGTTCGAGAAGCCGTCACGCGTGGCGAGATCGCCGAAATCAAGGCCCGTCAGCCGTTCGACCGACCGGACCGAACGCTGATAGGTCTTGAACGGACCGAAGATGATGGACATGCGGTCGAGATCCACATCCTGTTCGATCATGTAGGCGGAGGCGGAGGGGCGGCCGTCATCATGCACGAACGCGATGACTTTCCAGAATGCGAGCGGAATCGCGACGCCGCGATAAACCGGATCGTCGTCGCGGAAAACGGGCCCGGTGAACACCGTCGCGCGCTCGCCCACGCGCCGCGTGTTCCCCAGCACGAAATCCTCCAGGCTGAGCCAGACTGTCTGATTGAAGGCCGAAAGCTGGGGCGCACAGTTGGTGAAGTGGAAGGTATCGCGGTTCGCGAGGGCGGCGGTCGGGCCCCAATTGGGATCCTCGCGCCGCACAAGGTGGCCGCGGTCGAAATCATTGTTGGCGTAAAGCTCGTCCCCCGCCTGGGCATCGGCCGGTATGCGTCCGTCCAGCGCCCAGGGATCTCCTCCGCGTGGAACTGACCGGGACGCCAAGCCATCGATATTGACCGCGGTGACGAGGGCCAGACGCCGGGATCGCGACATGACGAGAGAGAAATGCTCGTAGTCCAGCCGTCCTCCGGTGGTCCCCGGAACGTCCAGCACCTGTGCTCCAAGAGCATCCGTCGCGGGAAACGGCACGACAAAGTCGCCCAGATGGCCAGGGTCGTAGCCGGTCCGTCCGCTGAAGGAGCCCGGCAGCGAGACCCGGGCGGCGGTTTCGACCGAGACGAGATTTGACGACCGGCGGGACTGCAAGCGGTGCGAGACCTGCCAGGCGTGGATGGTGATCGTGCTTGAACATGATGGCCTCAGCTTGGTCTGTTATGCCGGTGGGTGGCTGCACCCGGAAGGACACCACGCGTACCACCTGGCTATCAGCGTGTCCTGACCGGCTTTATCCGCCCAGAACTCGCACCATGTCTCGCCGGACCTGCTCAAGGTCGTAGGCCCGAACAGTCGCGGCACGAAAGCGGGCCTCCATCGTTCCCCGCATCATGGATGATCCGCTCGACTGCCTCATCATCGGCGCAGGCCCGGCCGGTCTCACCGCGGCGATCTATCTGGCCCGGTTCCACCTGAAGATCCGCATCGTGGATGCCGGGCGAAGCCGCGCCGCGATGATCCCGCGCACGCACAATCATGCAGGCTACCCAGGTGGCATCACGGGGACGGAACTGCTCGCCCGTATGCGCCAGCAGGCGGGAGAGTTCGGCGTCGAAGTCGTCGATGGGCTGGTCGAGCGGCTCGAACTGTCTAGCGAGACCTTCGTGGCCAGGATGGAGGGGCAGACGCTGCGCGCGCGGACCGTGCTGCTGGCGACCGGCGTCGTGAACAATCTTCCCCCGATCGCGCCGGAGGTCCACGACGCTGCACTGGCGCGGGGATTGCTGCGATATTGCCCGATCTGCGATGGCTACGAAGTTACCGACAAGCGCATTGCCGTTATCGGAACCGAGACGCACGGGCACAACGAGGCCGTGTTCCTGCGCATGTACAGCAGGGACGTCACCCTGATCGCCCCACATGCCGAGCACGCGCTGAGCGCGCAGGAGCGCGACGGTTTGGCTGCTCTTGGAATCGATCTGGTCGATGGCCCCTGTCAGCCCTTGCGGATCGACGGGGACAAGATCCTCGTGCCCACGCCGGTGGGCGATCTGTCGTTCGACACCGCCTACCCGGCTTTGGGGTCGGTGATCCGCTCCGAGCTGGCGATGTCGCTCGGTGCGGAAGGAAGCCCTGATGGATGTCTGGTCGTGGATGATCATCAGAGAACCACGATCCCCGGGCTCTACGCAGCGGGTGACGTCGCGAAGGGTCTGGACCAGATCAGCCACGCCATGGGGGAAGCCGGCGTCGCCGCCACGACGATCCGGAACGACCTTGCGCGGGCAGCGCCGCTCGCCCGCTGAGCCGGAGCGCATCTGCGACCAATGATCCGGACGCCGAAGCAGGTTCAGCCTTTTTTCGGCCCGTGGCCGGTCACCTTATCCATGCCGTTGAACTGCTCAGTCCAGGCTGGTCACCCACTCCTCCACCGTCAACCGGCTTGTGGGCTCGATCTGCGCGCCCATGCTGTTCGCCATGATCTCGAGCGCCCACTTGCCGCGCTCGTTCGTTCCGGCAGCCACAGCATCGCAAGGCACCCACAGATCGTAATCACGCATATGCGCGTCGCCGGCTGTGAACAGCACACAGATGTCGGTTGCCAACCCGGTCAGGATGAGGCGGCGCACCCCCAGCTTGGGTAGGAGAACGGGCAGATTGGTTGCGTAGAACCCGGAAAACTGTGGCTTGATAATGAAGTAATCGTCTTTGGTTGGCCGCAGGCGTTCGGAGACGCCGTTGCCATTCTCCAAAGCGTGATCGATCAGACGGCTCCGTTCTGAATGCCACTCACCGAAATTGTCGTTGACGTAGATGACCGGCCAGCCTTGCGCCTCGACATCCTGGCGCAACCGCAGGATCGGATCGATGATCGCGCCCGCTCTTTCGCGAAGTTCGTCACCCCCGCCGAAATCGAACGCACTTATCATGTCGATGATCAGCAGTGCGGTATTGCCAGACCCGCTATCGCGCGAGGGTGCGGTTGCAGTTTTTTCCATGATCGAAGAACGACATGCGACCTACTCGGTTTCGAACAATCGTGGCCCATGGGCGGCATGGCGTGACGGCAAGCCGCCGTTGAAGCATGCCAGGTCACGCGCCGGTCACTTCTGATCAACTGCCACCTGCAACTTCAAAAGGGTAGCCGATTTTGCTGGAGTCGTGTACGGTGCCGATCCCATCGCAACGCGCCGGGAGTGATCCCGTCTGGCGGTGATCCTCACGGTCTCCCCCCGTGGCGGCAACGATCGCAGCACGACGACGTCGAGCTTGCGCGCGGCCCCTTGTGAAAAACAGGCCCGGTATAAGCATGACTATCACTGACGCGATCCCGCCAGGTGCGGGTGAGAGCCGGGAGACCGCGCCGCGTGATCTTCGCAAGATCGCACGTCACCTCACCACATTTCGTCAGCCGAGCAACATGCGCGCATCGCTGGAACTTGCGGCAAGCGTCGTGCCGCTGATGCTGCTCTGGCTGCTGATGTGGCTCTCGCTCGACCTCCATTATGCGGTCACGCTGCTCCTGGCCGTTCCGGCGGCAGGCTTCCTCCTCCGACTGTTCCTGATCCAGCACGATTGTGGGCACGGCGCGTTCTTCAAGGGCCGGCGTGCGAACGGCTGGGTGGGCCGCTGCATAGGCGTGCTGACGCTGAGCCCCTATGAGCTGTGGCGCCGCGGGCACGCGACACACCATGCCGGAACCGGCAATTTGGACCGGCGCGGCACGGGTGACGTCGACACGCTCACGGTTGACGAGTTCAGGGGACTCAGCCTCCCGGGTCGGATGCGATACCGTTTGTACCGGCACCCCGCGGTGATGTTCGGGCTCGGTCCGGCCTGGCTGTTCTTCCTGCGGTACCGCCTGCCGCTCGGTCACATGCGTGAGGGGTGGCAACCTTGGATCAGCGCAATGGGGACAAATTGTGCGATCGCAATCCTGTTCGCGGGTCTGATCTTCCTGGTCGGACTGCCCGCTGTCCTGCTGATCCACCTTCCGATCGTCCTGCTGGCGGCCTCGGCTGGCGTATGGCTGTTCTACGTACAGCATCAGTTCGAGCATACATATTGGAGCAGGAGCAAAGGGTGGGCCTTCCACGAGGCAGCGCTACTCGGAAGCTCGC
>Ga0210040_10007187_pt1 | contig 13615 bp, 8 predicted proteins | sample CryGeyCG12114_NA_FD_185462 | JGI IMG/M metagenome (GOLD analysis project Ga0210040, IMG submission 185462) | Groundwater microbial communities from aquifer - Crystal Geyser CG19_WC_8/21/14_NA (SPAdes) (version 2) | ecosystem: Environmental > Aquatic > Deep subsurface > Groundwater | place: USA... | reverse complement strand
TTGCTGATTACGCTTTCAACACAACTTAATTTTCTCTTTCACTGATATCATCTATCAGAGTCTTGTTCACTATAAATATGTATTTACGATTTGCCTTGGTGCCAAAAATGTGCCTACGAGCTCAAACGTAATGTACAAACTTAAGTTAGTTGGTTGGGAACGCATAATGCGTTACTAACTACGTGTAGAGAAAGAAACACCCTTCTGAACGTACCCTTTTATTTAATTGATAGAGTTGAAGAAAAACATTAAAATTGTGCATAACAGCTACAGCTGCCTCACCATACTTGATAATAATTGTTATTTATTATTGCGTTTACAACATGTAGGCAATTTGATATCTTCTAAGAGAATACACATTGAGTATGTGGTATTCAAATCCTGATGATATTAATATTAGTTACCAACCAGTATTATGAAATGAGGGGATCATTTTTTAAAGTTATAAAGTTGCGATAGGTTCGGAATGTTTCGAACAAAGCATAAACTTTCTATGGCAAATGCATCTTAGGACACATTTGCTGTCAAGCAAGACATCACACAGGGAGAGAACAAAGGGGTAGAAATTGAAAAATGTAATATTCATCTTGTTCTGGAGATGCAATTCATACAGTCACTTTAGTGGAAGCCATTAGTTGGTTAGCTATGCTATTTATATGTTGGACGACTGAAGGAGTAGCTCTGAAGCGTAAAAATGTTTTGTGAAATATAAAAGAGATTGTGTAATGTGACAGAAAGTCTTTTCACTATTAACAACCTAATGTGGCCCAAGTTTAGGTTAAGTTCTGTCTATACCCTCTCCATGTTCCCAAGGTGGATGGGTGGGTAGTGACACGAAAACTTTTGATTCATTCCTCCAGCTTGATTCTCGTCTCGGTTCTCTAACCTTTAGTCTACCCCTTTGAAATGGGAAAAAGAACTTTTTCATACAATCATTGTGAATTTTTTGTCATAAACTTTGTGACTGCCGCAGCTCACTATATATACCATACGCACAAAGTGTATATGTACAGGGTGGTCATTCATTTTTCAAGATAAAATTTACTCCATTGTCCTTTTATATGAGATATCGACATAAAGAGTTGAAAATTTTATCTGGATTCCAAAAACCAACCATCCCATTTAAATTGCGGTAATTCTTAGTAGTTAGTTAGTAAGTGAGTAGATGAAATACTCAATTGCATTAAACAACCTACAAAGTTATACTGGGAGACAAGACAAAATACTCTCCCTTTAACAAACCAACCACAACTTATCCACATTTGAGTATGCATGGTTGGGTTTGGGTGCCCATTCGAAAGCAAAAGATTTAAAAAAGGATATATGCAGCTACGGGAAGAATAAGACGAGATGATTTGGGCTGCATAATAAAATGTGAATCACAGTAAAAATACCCTTGGTCTCTACCTACACCTTTATATTACGCTTTCTTTCATCTTCCTCACGGCCAGATTTGCATTTCACAATCATAAAGGAAAGAATGTGAATAGAGAGCTTTTTACCATTACAGCTGGTGGGATACGAATCCTATATCTGAATCAGGTCACATTCAAAATCTTGTTCAGCTTTTTTTCCTTTAATCAAGTTCCCGATTGAACTTAACCTCAATAAGTCAAATCCCTTTTCATATCATTGTGAATTGTGTGATCAACTTTTTCAAAAAGAATTTATTCACTGGATTGCAAACCAAAATCTTTAGCTTCAAAGATGATGGTTCTTACTTATTTTAAATATAATTTCCATTTGAAACTCTGACCAGTATATGTGAGAGCATTTGGTTTCTCACAGTTCATTTCATTTGACTTTTACGATTGAAAAAACCTCATCACTATCCCAGAATTAGAAGTCAAACAATGGAAGTTTATAACCGTCCCTCATGTAACACAAAAACTTGATAATTTAGTTGTTTACCTGAGAACTACAAATTACTCCATGACTTTACTACCAAAACCACATAAGGGTTTCCTTTTTCTTGGAAGAAAAAACCCACTAAATTGACGTCTGTAGTAAAAACATACATAATGTTTTGTCCGTACAAAATTATGTAATACCCTACTATATACAAACCCAAATTTCATTTCTTCTTCCTTAATTCCCATTAAAAACATTTAAAATCTAACAATTCTATCAATTCCGTTAACTTTCAAACACCACAATCCTCTTGAAGGCATCAAAAATTAAAACACCACATACCATGATAAAACCAGAACATTTTTTTACAGCCCATGGGCAAAACTCCTTAATAAAAAACTTCCCGGCATCTCAAGTAGCCTATTGATTGCTAAACTTTTATCTTCTGCACACATGCACACATAGGGGTCTAAAAAACCAGCTAACTAACTAACTAACGAACTAAACTACCTACCAAAAATCCCAAACACTGGATCCATATAGGAAGGAAAAGAATGTTGACATGTTAATAACACAAGGGATTTATGACTATACACGCCATGCACATGGTGAGCTAATTTCCTGTCAAATGAGAACTACTCTTGTATCTCATCTTCTGAAGCTATCATTAAAGCTTCAGTCCTCCCAAAAACCTACTAATAACTTACTAACTACAACTACTCTATATATTAAATGTAAGTCACTTAATTTGATCCACCTAGACAGCTTATTTGGTATTATCCGTATCGATCTACTGGAAGATAAAATATACACTCTTTAGTCTCCCATATTCCCTAACAACATTACAATTCACAATGCCCCGTCTATTTCAAATTAGCTAAATCAATAATAATTTTGACTCGATAGTTACTACTGCTTATAAAATTATTGATATCATCAGTCAGTCACATTTTTTTGCAATCTAAAACATTTTTTAGTAAAATTCTTTGCCCAAATTTGCCTCCAAGCAATGGCTTTTACAACGTAATTTACGACCAACCCAACTAACTTAATCTCATCTGTCCATCATATCAATATCGAGAAGGAATATGAACAGCCACTCTACCTTGTCTACTATGATGATGTAATAACAATAAAATGGAGAAGAGCACTTACATTGGATGTCCATAAGGACAGCGGTATGCCTTCTCTTTGTAGGATAAGCCTCATGCTCAGCAATGCATTGTAAGCTTTTCCCATGATGGCCCCGTACAAATGTGTAGTCTAGAATTGAGATAGCCGACCATTTCTTGGCGTTATCATCTTCCGTTTTATTTGTTTGGTTCACCCCGAAAATTTCATCTTCACCTGGAAAAATAAAAATGGTAGTAAAATTAGAATCTAGTACTCGGGCAGTTAGTCAGACTTGGTAACTTAGAAAAGCGAAAGCTATGAGGTTCAGTTTATATTTTACGTTGTAATCATCATCATCCATCTGATTTTTGAAGCTGTGTATTGTGAAAACATGCTTTGTGGCTAGATAGCTTTTAGTTATTGCGGTTTTCTTTTTTACCTTTTGATAGGTCGCTTTCTTTTGTGCGGGGTTGAAAAGGCTTTTAAAAATGGGCATAGTACAGTTGCGTACCATAGGAATTGTAATTAGCCTGCTCTCTTACCCACCTGAGTAGCTTTTTGTAGGATTACTTTGGTTGAACAATTTTTACATCGTAATAAACCACAGCAAGTGGACATAAAAAAGTAGTGGGGAGTGTTGGACATTCATTGAGAACACACCATTTTATTTTCCATCCTATTCACCCTGACAGACAGACAGACAGACAGAGTGACAGGAATCGTATTGTTTTAAAGTAGCTTACCGTTGCTACATAATGAAAAAGACGTGATTTTTAGAGTAGTTTTACTAATCTGTCACTGGACGGAATTTTTTACCAATTTATTCCTAGGTTACTAATTACTTGTTAAACTTCAAATGAGGTTGAGTGCATTTAGCTCGTGTATATTAGTTTGAATGTATATTCTAACCAATACATTATCAAGCTAGGCATTTCCAGGTACAAAATTCACGTGTAGGATCATCCAATGTTGAATCACTGATATATAATTCATCATATTCTCATTTTCCGGATCTTTACACCACAACAACAGCAAACAAGTACAAAAGACAGCGACCATAATAGTTGTTTGAATCTGACAAAACATGTATAAACCCACCACCGCATCCGCTTTGTGGTTCTGAAGAAACATTTTTGAATCATGGTGAAAACCTTTTATACTCAACTCTTCTCTTCTATACTAATGTCTTCATTTCCTCTCGAACCATCAAAGGTTCATAGCTATTTACCTATTGATTATTATTATTTGTAAACAGAAACCGCAAGGGCCCTTCACATGACTATATAATGTGTGCATGTTTTCTTTAAAAAACTCCAGGTCTCTTTTTTTGTTTGTTTATTTGGGTAGCCCCTTTTTATCAGCACGATCATCATCTTGTTCACAAGTGCTACTAATTTGTTACTTGGATGGATACAATGTGTAAATATCTTGAGTACATACAGTTAAATACGGAATTATGTCCTTTACTACTGACTCTCATGATGAACGGGCTATTCTAAGGCTCTTACTTTAACTATCCGTATAAGGTAAACAGTACGTAAACTATTTCGCCCTACTATACTTTTTACAGTAATATTCATTTGTGAGTGCATGGGAAAAATAATTTCCAGATAACAGAGGTTTAAAATACAGAACATAAATAAATGTGCAATAATGTATTCCTATAATTGTATAAAAAGTATGTATAAATGCAATAATATTCGAAAGCATTTGAAAATACATGTTACGTATGGGACCTAACATCTGAATAACGGTCATACCGTGAAATCCAAAAAGCAATAGGATACCACACACACTTGTTTGTAAACGGAGAAGAACAGAGGATTTTGGTGTGAATGCTCATACTACTATAGATAATAACGCAAGCATATAAAGACACGGAAAATGATGAAATGTGAGATGATAGACTTACCGACAAACCATTTGAGGAGCGGAGGTGGATTTCCAAAACGACTGGCACATTTCACAGCTACTCTTTGTCCATTTGGAGTTGTCAAATTTTGTCCTCTTCCCACCACAGACCCGTTCAACTCGATTTGTGGAGCGTTTGGAGCAACTGTAACAATCATACGAGTAAAAAATGAAACATTTCGTATAATGAACGGGTTAAATTACTAGCACACATTTTCACACTCATATTACACACTGCTCCATAATTTGTCAAACATTCACTAAATCAATAGCTATGGAAGTCTATACACACAACCAGTCTCAAATGCGACAGCAAATTTCACAAAAAACATCATCTCAAACTTATCACATTTATCTTTATTCACAACCCTACCATGAATGTAAAAAGTAATTTCACCTAAATCAAATTTTTTGGCCAAAGATAGGAATCTCCACAAAATTATTAGAAACATAAAACCCAGCTGTTGAACCCACTAACAGAACACAACTCTATTTTTACCCCTTGTACCATCAAATGTAACTCAAATAAATAAACAAAGTAGAATTTTCTCACTGGTTCAAACAGTACTATAACTAACTAACTAATAGCAGAGTTCAGTCATCAAATAAATAAATTCAACTGTTTCTCAAGCCCCCTTTGAATAAAGGAAAACAAATAAAATTTCTCTGAAGAAAGTAGATATATCCTTCAGGTTACAAAAGTTACTTTTTTCCATCATCAACAAGTAAGAAGGACATGCCCTAACTAACTAACTAGCTAGCTACAGTAAAAGCTTAACCAGACCATACATACTATTATTGTAGTTAGTTAGTTAGTGCAGCAAGAGAACGCATTTAATGGGAATAACTTTTGGCACGACTTTTCATCACGAACAAAAAAAAAATACGAGCAGAGCACTTGTAATGAAATAATGCTTACACTATATGAGCAAAAAGCTATCTCTAGTACCGCAAATGGGAAAACAAATCCCTTGTAATCCGAGTTGATCACCAGCAAAAAATTCAATTTCATGTATTTAGCATTGACTAATATTGACATTTTAGTTTTCTCAATGCTTGGCTGGCATGGTATATAGCAATGCAATAAATGCTTTAAACGTTGCTTGAGACTAAAATCTGCAATGTTGCAATGACAAAATTTTGCATGGTAAGAAGGTTGGGGGGAAAATGTGTGTCTGTAGACTATGGACGATTTTGAACGATTAATTTGGCTACTTACGGCACGACACAACACTCCACTTGAACTCAGAGACTAGGAATGAGAGTCATTATTATCATTCCTAAACAAAGATACAGAGCTTCTTGTTTAAGCAGCTAACAAGAGGAAAATTAAGTAGCTGTTTAAGACTTTTCATTAATTTCTCAATGACATGAATTCTTGCCATCTCTGACTTGACTGGAGTATTCAACGCTGCAGTGGAACGCAATTTTGTGTGTGTCAAGTTGTCTTTGTAGTCTTAAAAGTAAGTGAGTTTACATAGAAAACAGAGGTTTGAAAATGTATTCCATATAATGCATTATATACACAAATTAACAAACTACCTAACGAAGACACAGTGAATTTTTTCACTGTGTTAATTCTCTAATTCAATTGTGCATTCCAAAACAGGTTGACTTGAAAATGCAATAGATGTTGCAAGACTCAAAAACTTCAAAAATAGTTTAAACTTTGTCAGCATTTCCACATGCAACATTTTTAATTACGTATTCCGTCCATGAAATGCAGTCACATGCAATTTAAATTCCCCCACTGAATAAAAAATGTAATAGTCATTTCCCCGAAAATCCTATCATAAGCCTGTTATCACCCTCTTAACGAACAAGCTGTACACAATTTCAATAAAGAGTAAAAGCGGGATTCCCCCCACCCATGAAATTCTTTCCAAATCATTGAAATCTAATAGATAATTTCACTCGAGTGTGCTACAGTAAAATTTCATTCGCAACCACATTATCCTTTACGATATTGTTAATACAAGCACTATTTAAAATGTAATTTTCCACATTTACTGTTTAGTTTCAGCCTGCAACCAAAACTTTGCCAAATAGCTTTCTAAATACATCTAACAGAAAACAATGACTGAAATTGAAACTTCACGAGTCTTAATCATCCCCTATGTAAAAACACACCCGCACATCTGGAAAAATACTTTTTTTGTTCCAGATATAAATCGTCTCTCTTTGACTCATCAACTATATAAAATGTATTGCAATTTAAATAATTGCATCCGTACGAAAATACATCAATTTCGCATAACACTTGCGTTTGCCTTTAACCTTCCATGTGGCCAAAAAAAATACTTCAATGCGTTTTACATGCTTTCTAAACCCTTTGACATGATTGCCAATTACTTCCCCATAGCGTTAATCAAAGGATTTATCCACAGTAGGAATCTTGCAAACACATATACTGGTGGTACAAAAATTAGGAATGCTGGTTCGCTCCTTCAATGAAAGCTGGGATGATGGGACACACACTCTACTTTGTTAGCTACAGAGTGACATGACACTGCACTATTCCAATTACCCAAAAATAGACTTTTACCCTATGTTTGGGATGCATTACGCATCCTATGGTAGTCAGTCAGTAACTTTTACAAGTATGTGATGTGAGTTGTTGCTAAAATATTTCCTGACGCATAGTAGGTGCTGCACACATGTGTAAATTTACACCATGTGTCATTCCAGAGCAATAAAAAAAATTCGGCTCTTTATGCTCAAGATTGTATCGGTCTCTTTAAAGCTCCTTGTGATAAATCTGTGGTGTTCGTTATCTCTCCCAAAAAAATCTTTGACGGTTGAGAATTGTTCACTTTTTTATTTCTATTTCAATTTAAAGGTACTAACTACTGTCCATGGAAATATAGCATTGAAATATTTCGAAAAATTCTTTGCATTAAAAGCATAGGAAACTTTGGGTTAAAAACGATATAAAAGTCGTACAATAACCTACATTTTAAATCCACGTAATAATGGATGAAACGATAAGAATGTTCATTTATCACGAAAAATTCATATGCATCAGAAGTGGTCTCTTCCACTGACTTTCTAACTGTGTGTGACATGAATTCAAAAGGGAGTCATCATAAGCTCCCAAAAATAATGATAAAAAATAATAGAATGAGTGAAAAAAAAACGCTCAGGTGTGCTCACAGCTAGCAGCCAAAGGAAATATCACTTTACCACACGCAGTCAGACACTGGGAAACACACACTTGGAAAAATATTGTCCCATTTAGGTAGACTGACATGTTGTTTATGCAATTTTGACAGCATTGCTTTTAAAAATAGGCAAGAAAAGTCACATTAAAGTGTGTCGTGAGAATTTCTATTTTTTTGAAACCAGCTATCTATTCCCAGTTCCTTTTAATACGACACACATGAAACGAAACATTTTACTATTCACTTTTGACGAATCATTAGTCACAACGGAGATGTAGTGTCGCCTCATAATAGCCAGCTTTAAGTATTCTGAGCTTTCAAACTAACTGTATAGATATTTAAAACACAGCTAGCTACTTCCTGTTGCATTTAAACCATTCAAATTTGCCTTACCTCGCACAATGAGTTGCACAGGTCGGGATGTTAATGCATCTTGTGCAGCAAAATCACTAGCGGTCAGTTGACATTCCCATTCCCCGTCATCATATTCCAAAGCTGCATTCAAAATGCGTATACTGCAGTCCCCAGCATCCACATTGCCAGCCCACTCGTATTTCCCTAAATAGATCCCTACGGGCTGTACAGAACACAAAAGACAAAATTAATATTGAAACTGATTGTGTGTAGGAGAGTATTTATTGACAACTTTCCAATATAAATACAATTTTAGCTAGTTAGCTTGCTACTGTTGAGAAATATTGACAGACAAGTGTACACAGAAAAAAGAAATTGAACCCATTTGGTAGTGAAAATGATTTGACACCACAACTACAGGTTATGACAATGGTTATGAAGCCACATAACTGGGCCATTTTGTTCACTACAATGAGTGCAATCTGAGGGAATTGTCTACTTTGCTTTTATAGTGTGCTAACAGGAGTTGACAACATAATTCAATATTTCATACACACCCGTTTTCTTTAACGACACATGGCGGGTTTTAGAGTTCCCGCAGCCTTTAGGATAACCATAAGGTTGGAGCATTGCGGTTAGAAAATAATAATCAACAAATCTCTACTTTTTGTTCTTCAGTTAGAGTTACAATCAAGTTGATAACATAGTATAAAGTGTGATGGGATTTTGTACAACATGAATAAATTGTGTCCAATTTTCAGGCTTACCTTCCCATCTTTTTGCCACGAACATTGCCCTTTTTTCTGATAAATTTTGCAACTTAGAAATGTTTCTTCTCCAGGATTCACTTCAGTGTATGTAGGTTGTTTTTCAAATTGTTGGGCTCCTTGACTTCCTGCAAAAGATAGGAAAATGTTTATCAAGTATTTTTCAATCCAGTTTAATGTATAAAGTTCAATGAATACAGTTAGTTGCAGCTAGCTACTAGTGCAATTTGATATGTCAATTTAAATGCTCAAAACCCCCAAATTTGTCACTCTTAATGGTACACTGAGTACACTCCCATTAAAACAGAGATGGATTATATCTACTGCAATTTGCGAAACAAAACAATTCAATAGTACACGTGTTTTGGGAGCTGTGGAATGTTTTTTGAAGTTTTTACGAAAAGATAAGGCTATTTATCTATCAATAATTTATAGGGACATTGTAACGATCGTGGAAAACGAGTTGGGAAAATAAATATATAGTGAGTGTATGCTAGCTAGCTAGTTCTACACTTAATGACAGTACGGTGACAATCTATGCGATTGGCGATGGAAGGACAAGAACAAATGGCTTCTATTTTTCACACAGTTCCGAACAACAACTTACAAACGTATAGTCAGTAAGTAATGAGTGGGTGAAAGGTCGTAAATTTTGAGCCAGTGACAAGTTCAACTTTCAAAAGAACGGTCTTCAACCCAGGCTAAGGCCAATAATAAAAGAATAATGACTGGAAACTATTTACCGGAATTTCTTAAAAGCCCTCCATCACAATTTGCCACAATAATATAAGACTTTAGAATTTACAATTTACGCATCACAATTTCTAATTCCAATAACTTTAGCGTATCTCTTCTGGCTTCAAAATGTTGGAATATCATTCTCATCTTTGCATTAAAAATTGCAAAAAAAAACAACGCAAAAATATTCAACGGGACTTTATATGTACACAAAACAAATCAATACCTATTGATAAGTATTTAAATGTAAAATATTGGCAAGACAATGCTTGACATATTTCTTCATTCCTGTACAACTTAATACATTAAAAAATCCCAAATTTTTACATCACGAATTTATTTTTTAGCCCACCCTACCATCCGAAGCCTATTGCAAAAAACAAACAGTAGGCAGCCATACATGCCAACTTGATTTATTTGCAAGCTCCAAAAATATATGCGATTCCAATGAGTTTTTTAAAAGAACAGAAAGCCAGCCGCCTGCAGACAAGTGAAAGAATTTTTTCTCCCATAAAGTAATATATTTCACCAAAAGGGTACCCTTTTTCATAAAACTTGTGCCAGACCAACCATTGTCCCGCACTTAAATGAATATATTCAACAGGGACAAGAGGAGGAAACCCCGTCTTTTCATTTCAACTTTTTCCTATAAATTGAGATATAAGGAGGCAGAATATGAAAAGTCTCCTCTAATTTGAGCTAGTAGCGAGCGAGAAATGTGAAAAGTGGTGTCCTCTCCATTTGGGAATTGTATGCACTACACGCATTGTAGAACTTACGCGGCACCACACTAGTTGTAGCTAGCTACACTTTACTTTCACCATTCCTACTACATTTCCCTGCAACGAATACCAGCTAACTAACTAACTAACTATGAAAGAAAATTGGTTTCTCCAAGCGCTACAGTTTTTATAGCAAACTTGTATTACTTATTCTGTACAGCCAAAACTAAAACTCACTGTCTGCCCATATAACATTTTGAATACTTTTGGCAATGACACGATACTTTTGAAATGCGCCCACCAAACAACCAAAACAGCCCCTATATCTTTACAGAGTAACTACTTTAGGTTTGAGGTAATGATGACTTTGAGAAAAGTATACGCAGTTTGAAAGCAACACTCATTTGTCTCAGTCCCAGATTGAATTAGGACGGGAAGAAAGAGTTGAATGAGGGATTGAGAGAAAAGTAAAAACTTCATGGTGGATTACGTACTCACTTTATAGTATCGAACGAATCCACCGAGATACTAGTCAACTTTATATGGAACAAGTTTTTGTAGCAGCAAAAGAAAATTGTGTATTCTGGGACCGTTGCACGAGTGATGAGTCGTATTTACCACTGCTGTCAAAGCGTTACAACTACTCACTTTGTTTAGCATAGCGAGAAATGAGCAATCCATTGTCCTCCATTCCACTCCGGAGCGCATAGAAATGTAAGGGATACAGTTTGTCCTCAAAAGTAAACAATTCCATGAAAAGTTCACGTGCACAAAACTAAAATGGCTCTTTTCTCACGCTCATTTCAATTCGCTCCGGGATAGCGGATCTTGAGTGGAAAAAAATCTGTCCGGGCGATAGTTTTGCCGGCATAAATAAGAGCCGTAAAGTTTAAATACACTTGGATCCCATATTTTCCAAGAATCCATGATATTTTCAGCGAAAAAAATCCCAAACTTAAAAAAATCAAATTTGAAAAGCAGTTACACGCACAGGGCCAGCATTTGCCTTTACTCCTTTACAATACATCTGTATATTTACTTTAGTGCTTCCAAGCATGCTAATTTTCCATTTCCGACCATTTTTTCTTGACAGCACAAAAAAATGCATTCAATATCGAAAGATATAACCATGGATTAGAAAACGAGAAAATTTCACTGCACCACAGGAGCACACTTTGGCAATCAATAAAAATATTCGGAGAAATAGAGAACCCTATTGCCAATCAATGAAAGTCGCGCCTTCTCTCCCTAGACTCACATATAGTTTTACAACATGGGTTGAGCTTCCACATTGGTATTCACACATTGTCATCCAAGCTTCCACAAAGAATTTCTTTTTTCTCCTATATTCTCTCTAGAGAATTAATTATGAACGAATCTGCTCACTAGAATAATAGGCTCCGGAACGTCACCACAAACTCATATTTCTCACCTTCCAAAGAGCAAGTAAAATGATCAGGTTCAAAAATTTAAATAACTTCGAGATTAATCCCAAAATTCTTCATTGTTCTCATACCAAACAACTTGAAACACACAAAACAAGTTAAACTCAATTAATTAAAACTGTAAATGACAATATATCATAAAGGCGTTTGCTCCAATGCTCCTAATGCTGCATACATAAACATAAACATTGCAGCTAATACGATTAAAGTATCCAATCAGTTGGTAATGTTTTTAATATCCTTATTGCAAACAATCATAAGAATATGAGCTCAATTACAATATTGTATAACTAATCGCTCGTTTGTATGGATGACCACATAATTTTCCATTTGCCTTCGAGTTTAATGACTGCTCCTGTAATTCCCGATAATGACCAACAAATGGTTTTGCTAACTGTGAATCGGCTAATTCATCATTGTATTGATTACTGGATGGGAAATTAGTTTACTAGCATGCAAACAAAACCTCTTTGTATATAAGGTAGCGCCATATCAAATGCAATAAATCTTCAGTAGGCGTCGTCCAATCTCTCTATTGTACAGTATTTCCTTTTGTTATTCCTCTTTTCATTCTTTTATATGGTGGAATCCAGTGCGCACCAAAAAACATGAGCCGGATCATTTGCACACCGTTTTGGCGAATAAAATAATTTTCTGACGTTTCATTTATTCCTGAATGAGAAATGGACGAGTGGAATTACTTTGGAATTTTTTTCATTTGCATACATACAGAAGACTTGGACTTGAGAGGCGTTTTCTTTGCAATTTTCAACCACAGTATGCGTGCACATATTAAGCAAATGGCACAAAACCAATAATAATACTCAAACGAAATGAATACATGCAGATTTAACGTTCTCGATAATTTTCTCACTCTCAGTCAATCTGTCCTTATATGTGTGGAAATACTTACCACAGTATATGTTTTACAATCCAATGGAAATAAAGCGATCATATTTGAATCAAATGGGATTCCAAAATTGTGCATGATAAACAGCATTAAAAGTTTGAAAGTACAGACTGAGAAATTAATTCTTAAACAATGGGAAAAGAAGAAGTTAATCAAGATAGGAGGGGAAGCTGATAGCCCTATAAGACAGGATAAATATCTCACAATTTAATCCATGTCTCACACCTAAAATTTATTGACCAACTAACTTGTTTTCCAATTTATACTTAAGACATAAAATGACCAGACAGAGCATTACAGATCTGCAAAATTGCAACACGTAATAAATTCCTGTGTTTCTAAAATATGGGGCCATTGAACAACAAATAAAATTGCAAGACAAAAAATCAAGGAAGATACGCAAAAAAACTGGATTCAGTCTATGGCCACCCAAAGCACAACATTATCTATAACTAAAGGACCATGTGGGTTATAAAAAGTGCTAATTCTCGCAACCGTAATTAAGAAAATTAATGGCACAATAAATTCATGATAGAGGCGACCAGTAAGAACAGTCTTATCCGGAAAAAAACATATTTTACCCATTTCGGACAGATTCAAGCAATTCAACAATTCTCAAATCAGTAAATGTCAATATTTACAT
>Ga0210040_10007186_pt1 | contig 13618 bp, 13 predicted proteins | sample CryGeyCG12114_NA_FD_185462 | JGI IMG/M metagenome (GOLD analysis project Ga0210040, IMG submission 185462) | Groundwater microbial communities from aquifer - Crystal Geyser CG19_WC_8/21/14_NA (SPAdes) (version 2) | ecosystem: Environmental > Aquatic > Deep subsurface > Groundwater | place: USA... | reverse complement strand
GATAACCTGCCCGAAGCATACCGGCAGCAAGGGCAGCATCTGGCAGTATCGCTGGAACTGAATGGCGAATACAGTCCCTTATGCGCTGCCGTACACATGATGTACCCGGCTGTGCGCATCAAGCGTGTGTGCAGCAGCGAAAGCAGTAATTAATTTTTTATACCTTATTGGTTTATGTTTAGTTAAATGTTGTTTTGATTAGGAAATGTAAGGTTTCCTTAAGGCCTGCCGATTTTCGGCAGGCTTTTTCATGCAGAATCCGCTGCTCATATCAAATAAGGATGCAGAATTAACCGGTTATGCCGTACTTCGGCTATACTGTTGTTATCCAAACTAATAACTCATCAAAAGTCGTAATACTAAAACCATGATATTTGTGGCGTTTTCTTTACATGGCGCAACACCTATAATACTTACAAAAGGTAAACTTACTGTCTGTTTTAGATGTTATAGTTTACCTTTACTAATCCGGAAAAGAGACAAATGGATTTTCAGCTAACTTCAGAATTTCAACCAACCGGCGACCAGCCGAAAGCGATAGAACAACTTACCCAGGGCGTGCAAAACGGAGAGCCGGTGCAGGTGCTTTTAGGAGCCACAGGCACGGGCAAAACCTTTACCATGGCCAATGTCATCAAAAACACCGGCAAACCTACGCTGGTATTGTGCCATAACAAAACGCTGGCCGCGCAGCTTTACGGCGAGTTTAAGCAGTTTTTCCCGAACAATGCCGTAGAATATTTTATCTCGTATTACGACTATTACCAGCCGGAAGCTTATATCGCCTCCTCCGACGTGTTCATCGAGAAGGATTTGGCCATCAATGAGGAAATCGAAAAGCTGCGCCTGCATACTACTTCCGCCCTGCTCTCTGGCCGCCGCGACGTGATTGTGGTGGCGTCGGTGTCGTGCATTTATGGTATAGGCAACCCGGAAGAGTTTGGCAAAAACGTGCTGCACCTGGCGCCGGGGCAAAAGTTTAGCCGCAACAACCTGCTTTATACTTTTGTGCAAATACTGTATAGCCGCACCGAAGCCGAGTTCACACGTGGAACATTCCGCGTAAAAGGCGACACTGTAGATATTTACCCGGCTTATGCAGACTTTGCTTACCGTTTATACTTCTTCGGGGAGGAGCTGGAGGCTATTCACCGCATCGATCCGGCTTCCGGCAAGAAGCTTTCAGAAGAGAACGCCATCACGCTATACCCGGCCAACCTGTTCGTAACGGGCAAAGATACGCTACACCAAGCCATCAACGAAATTCAGTTCGACATGGTGGCGCAGCACGAGTATTTCCTGAAAGAAGACCGGCCAGCCGAAGCGAAGCGCATCAAGGAACGCACCGAGTTCGACCTGGAAATGATCCGCGAGCTAGGTTATTGCTCCGGCATCGAAAACTATTCTCGCTACTTTGACCGCCGTGCGCCGGGTGCCCGCCCGTTCTGTCTGCTCGATTATTTTCCGGATGATTTCCTGATGATGATAGATGAGAGCCATGCTACCCTGCCGCAGGTGCGCGCCATGTGGGGCGGCGACCGCTCCCGCAAAGTAGCGCTGGTAGAGTATGGCTTCCGGTTGCCCGCCGCTATGGACAACCGCCCGCTCACCTTCAACGAGTTTGAAAGTATGATGCACCAAGTGGTGTTCGTGAGCGCCACGCCCGGCGATTATGAAATACAGAAATCCGAAGGCATCATTGTAGAGCAAATCATTCGCCCGACGGGTCTGCTCGATCCGGAAATCGAAATCAGGCCCAGTTCCAACCAGGTAGATGATCTGCTGGAAGAGATCGACGAACGCGTGAAGTCAGGCGCACGGGTATTGGTAACGACGCTTACCAAGCGCATGTCGGAGGAGCTGACCAAGTATATGGAGCGCCTCCACATTAAGGTAAAATACCTGCACTCCGAAGTGAAAACGCTGGACCGCGTGGAGATTCTTCGCGAGTTGCGCTTAGGCGAGATTGATGTGCTAATCGGCGTAAACCTGCTGCGCGAAGGCCTGGACTTGCCAGAGGTAAGCCTGGTGGCGATATTGGATGCCGATAAAGAAGGTTTCCTGCGCGATCAGCGCTCGCTGATACAGACAATGGGCCGCGCCGCCCGTAACGAAAAAGGCAAGGTAATTATGTATGCTGACCGCATTACCGGCTCCATGCAGCGCGCTATTGACGAAACCAGCCGCCGCCGCGCTACGCAGATGGCCTATAACGAGGAGCACGGCATAACGCCGCGCACTATTCTGAAATCCAATGAAGAGGTATTTGAGCAAACTGCTGTAGCCAACGCCAAAAAGAAAGAAGTGAAAATGTATGCCGGGGCAGGAGAAGTCTCGCTGGCAGCGGAGCCCATTATCCATACCATGAAGCGCGACGAACTCGAAAAGCTCATCAAAAAAACAGAAAAACAGATGGAAGCCGCCGCCAAAGATCTAGACTTTCTGCAGGCCGCCAAGTATCGGGACGAACTGGCAGAGCTGCGCCAGTTATTAAAATTCAAGCGGGATTAAGTATTCTCTTATAAAGCAGAAGCGCCTGAAGTATAAACTTGCAGGCGCTTCTGCTTTATAAAAGAATGACAGGCGAAGCTATCTCTTGAAATGTACAAGATCGGAAACTTGCAGAGCTTAATGTATAGTGTCGGATGGGAGATGTATGAATTAGCTTAAAAGCACATGCTGTTTCGAACTTTAATGCGCAATCTAAATTTACGCAGGTCCAAGAGGACAGCTTGGGAGAGGTGGCTGAACATTAGATATTATACTTGATAAACATCATATTATACTTCAGGATAAGATATCCGGAATGTATGGTTTATTTTCCCTCGTTACTTACAAACCTCTTATACAATCTGTTTTACTTTTGTCTATGATAGTACCCGATGATATTGTTTTCCGGTTCAGAAAGGGAATGCTGGCAGATGCGGAACTGTTGGCGGAACTTGGCTGGCGTACCTTCGAAGAGACTTTCGCTGCCTATAACAAGCCCGAGGATATGGCAGCCTTTAAACCAACCATGTATACGCCGGAACTGCAAACCGAAGAGCTGTGTGATAGGAATACTGAATTCGTTATTGTGGAAGTGCAGGAGCAGGCCGTGGCGTACGTAAAGCTAAATGCGGCAACAGCGCCCGAAGCCATTACAGGCCAGAACCCGCTGCAGATAAGCCGGCTATACTTGCTCCAAAAATGGACGGGGCGAGGCCTGGGTGATAAATTGATGCAACGTTGCCTGGAAAAGGCACGAAAAAACGGGCATGATGTGGTGTGGCTGACCGTGTGGGAGCACAACGAACGAGCAAAGCGCTTCTACCGCAAGTATGGCTTTAAAGAAGCAGACGAACTGACGTTTATACTTGGCAGCGATGTGCAACGGGATTTATATATGCAGCGGGAAGTATAAAATCTGCCTCAGTTTAAATGCGTGGCTAGAAGCTTTGATCGCAAGAGTTGAATCGATATATGTAAGATAGACTGCAGGTTGCCTGGCAAGTGTAGTGCAATAAGAAGAATAGCTAGAGGAAAACCAAAATGCCTACGCCCATAGTGCAGATAAACGTATGTTCACGTATATACACAAGTTAGCAGAAATTATATGAGCGAAAACCCCCAACTTGAAAGACCATTCTTCCAAGACATCGAAGGATTGTTTTCAGAATATGTTGAATATTATGGCGGGACAGTTATTGAGAAGTTAGAAACTAACAAAACTGACAGGCATAATGCAGACTACCTCTTTGAAACTCCTGAAATAATTGCTGAACTGAAAACATTTGAAAAGGATGTTTTTTCTGAACCAGAAGACATTCCTAGATTAATGGACTTATTTCAAAAGTGGTTAGAAAATGGCTTAATGACAGGCGAAGATTTCAGAGATTATACGTTCGGAAAAAAACAACTACCACAAAAATGTATTGAAGATTTAATTGAACGTGCTTCAAAAACTATCGAACGAGCATTATACAAGGCTAATAAACAAATAGAAGAAACCAAAAAGACATTTGATAAAGAAAATGCTAAAGGAATAATTTTCTTAATTAATGATGGAAATTATTTTTTCACGAATGAAGGCTTTTTAATAGTTATTTCTAAATTAATTGGTCAAAAATTTAAAATATCATCTTTTGACGTTATTATATACTTAACAATAAACCAAGTAACTAGAAAAGATAATTCTGATTTAGACTATGGCGTGTGGGTTCCAATTTATACTAAAGTTGATAAAAATGGAGAAACTATAGTTTCTGATGAGCTCTATAAGTTTGTAAATAACTTTGGAGAAAAGTTTATAACTGATTTTTTAACGTTAAAAACGGGACACAAACCAAAAGATTTTAAACAAATAGATAACATTGAAGACTCTATAGACGAGTTTAAAAAACACAAGTTTATACCGAAAGGTGTAATCTATAAACAATAACTTCTGCTAACATTGATTTGGCGCAATGTTGTCAAACGAATATGGGCTGTAACTCAGTATTTCAATTTATATTTAGTTTATGGGCTAGGCAGATGAGCCTTGGTTTCCCCCACATCGCCAAGTCCTGAATGTTGGGCGTAAGCAACAAGGAATGCAAAAGAACGATTATATTTATAAAAGTAATCGAACATGCGGACAGTAAGTTTAACATTACCAGAAAACCTGGATATAAATGAACCCGAGATGAAGATAATATTAGCAGGAGAGTTATATGAAAGAGAAAAGCTTTCTTTGGGGCAAGCCGCTGATTTGGCGGGGCTGTCTAAAAGAGCTTTCATAGAGATAATGGGCATGTACGGGTTCTCTCTGTTTAGCAAATCAGAAGAAGATTTATTATCCGACATCGCCAATGCCTGACTTAATAATCTGCGAAGCCAGTTCCTTAATCTTGTTTGATAAGATAGGCAAACTGGAACTTCTCAGACTATCAATATAGCTTACAACAGCAACAATCCCTTCTCTCTTAACTCAAACCAAACCGGCGAACTCAAGAACTCTGAAAAGCTCAGGTGCGCCTCAGCAGGAAAAGTCGCTTCCAGTTGCTTCAGCGTAAGCGCTTCTCCGCTTTCCGGCATCAGTTTCGGAAGCATCTCCAGTAGCCATTGGCCAATGGTGGCTGTGGTTTTTACCTGGAAGTCCTCCGCTTTTTCGAAGAACGTGAGCTCGCAGCGCTCCAGTGTTTCGCCTTTTCGGGCATACATAGTAAACTCAATTTCCGGTATAGTTCCCAGCCATAGCGCGCGGGCGTTGGGGCGGGTGCTGTCGGGGCGGTGCGGTTGTTCAATGGCGCTGCCGATCAGGTCAGGCTTAAGCGTGGCACGCGGCACTTTAAAATCAAACCAGAACGAAAGCGGCTCCTCCAGCCCTACGCCGTGCATGTAGTTATAAATGGCTTTGGCCAGTCCGTCTCCAAACAAGCTATGGTCGGTGCCCTGCGGGTCGTCGTGCCAGAGGTCGTTGTTGGCAAAATCACCTTCTGGAGGGCCTACTTTTACCACACTATACTTCTCCGGGTTCTTGCCAATCGGGCTGTGGGCGGTCATGCTGAAGCGGTGCCAGTAGCCGGATTGTATCACGTTGTTCAGGAACAGCTGGCGCACCACTTCCATCGAGTCTATTGTTTCCTGGGCGGTTTCGGTCGGAAAGCCATACATCAGGTACGCGTGTACCATAATGCCGGCCTGCGTAAAGCTGTCGGTTACGCGGGCTACCTGGGCGATGGTTACGCCTTTTTCCATCAGCGTCAGCAGCCTGTCCGATGCCACCTCCAAACCACCCGACACGGCAATGCAACCCGAGGCGGCCAGCAGGCGGCACAAATCCGGCGTAAAAGTTTTCTCAAAGCGGATGTTGCCCCACCACGACATCTTCACGCCGCGGCGGATAAGCTCAATGGCCATGTCGCGGAGCGGGGCAGGCGGAGCAGCCTCATCTACAAAATGAAAGCCGGTCTGGCCGGTCTGGGCAATTAGTTGTTCGATGCGGTCTACCAGCAGCGTGGCCGGGGCCACTTCGTAGCGGTTGATATAGTCGAGGGTGATGTCGCAGAAAGAGCAGCGTTTCCAGTAGCAGCCGTGCGCCACCGTCAGTTTGTTCCAGCGGCCGTCGCTCCAGAGGCGGTGCATCGGGTTAATCACGTCAATCACCGATAAATAATCAGCCAAAGGCAAATCGCTGTAGTCGGGCGTTCCTATTTCTGTATGCGGGACATCTGCATCGGTGCTGCCGTTGATGAATTCCACTTTTTCATTGGCAAGTATAAAAGTGCGCTGCAACTGATTTTGTGGACGCTGGCCCTGCAAATACTCGAGCAGTTTAAGCCAGGGACCTTCGCCATCGTCCAGCGTTACAAAGTCGATATACTTGAAAAGGCGCGGCTCGCGCAGGCTGCGCAATTCCGTGTTAGGGTAACCACCGCCCATTGCAATTTTTATACTTGGGTAATGTTGTTGGATGTATTGTGCCAGCCGCAGTCCGCCGTATAAATTTCCCGGAAACGGTATCGACAAGCCAACGACATCAGGCTGCACCGCTTGCAGGCGCGCCTCCAGCAGTTCCAGCAGCATGCTGTCTATCAGGCTCGGAGCTTCCTGCAGCGCTTCCTCCATCGGGCTGAACGAGGTGGCAGATAGCGCCAGTTTCTCGGCGTAGCGGCTAAAAGCGAAGTATGGACAGATAGTTTCCTTTATCAGATCGCCGAGATCTTCCAGGTATAAAGTAGCTAAATAACGTGCCCTGTCGGAAATGCCCATACTTCCGAAAGCCCAGTCTACGTCCTCCACCTGGTCGAAGCGCGAAGCCTCGGGCAGAAAACGGCTGTAGCTGATTTGCTGCGCCAGCGTCAAGTCTTTGTTCTGCAAAAAGCGGATAACGGGTTCAATGGTGCTAAGGTATTCGCGCTTGAGGCGCAGCATCCGCAGGCTGTTGTCTGAGAGTTCGAAATCACCTTGCTCAATGGCCTCGAAAACTATGGGAAGCCCTGCTTTGGAGAACATCCGCAACACAAGCTCAATGCCAAAATCAGCCTGCGTAACAGCAAACCCGCGCCCGGTCAGAAAGCCTTTGAGGTAGGCAGTGGCCGGGTATGGTGTATTGAGCTGCGTAAGCGGTGGTGTGATTAACAGGATGACAGGCTTCTTCAAAGTATAAAAAGCTAAATAGTTAGGTATGTGCAGTACAAAAGTATAGATTCTTGCGCTATCGTGACAGAATTATCCTCCTATAACAGTAGCATTCACCTACTGGTTCAGCTGTTGTACTTAATGTTGATAAAACATGTGTAACTTTATATATAACGTAAAAAAAATATTTATTGTAAAATAGTTTATATGTATTTGGTTTTCTTTATATTTGCAGTGTCTAAAAGAATATATCAATGTTTATGTTTTTCTGTTCTGGCAATACAACAGATATTTCTTATAAAAGACACACATACACTTTCACCATCATATTGTTATGAGTACCCGGAAAAACCTGCAAATGATAGTTACAGTGGCCCTGTTGGTGATGGCGGCTGCTTGCTCTCTGTTCAAAACAGACATAAAAGTTCCGCAGTCGTTGTCGCTGCGGATGGATCGTGCGGTGGATGCTCCGCTGCAATTTGCTGTATTAAAAGACATGGATACTGCTGCGAAGGAGGTGATTAAACATGCTGACGCGATGGAATCCTTTCATATCAACAGCATTACGTATATGGTGAAAGACTTTTCGGGTAGCAACGAGCCTGTTATTACCGGTAACCTGGAGTTTGCGCTTTCAGGCACTACTGAATTTATGACGCTGGCTACTTTTGAGCACCTTGACCTGGAGGTTATGGCAGCAAGCGGGGCAGAAGTAGTGCTTCCGGTTTCTGATAAGGCAGCAGTAGAAAATCTCGCTGCACTGATGCAGCGCGGCAGCACTATTACTTTTCGCCTGAACGCCAGCAGCACAAATAACCCGGTGGCGGCTACGCTTATGCTGAACTTTGATACTGAAATGGCAGTAGAGCTTTAAGCTGATAACAAACGCCAGCCATACCTTAAACCACTTTATGAAGTTGCTCCTGGTGTTGCCGGGAGCAACTTTTAGTTTAAAAGGATGCGTTTATTTTCCGGCAATTTTATTTACGCCATACGCTACGCCAGGTATAATGGCCAGCAACGTGAGGCTTATCAGCATAAAGAACATAAAAAAGGCCCTGAACCAGCCCAGCAGAAATTCGTCGTAAATGCCAAAGGTGTACAGTTCCAGCGCCGATGCCAGGAGCAAACTGATAATGGCAATAAGCATTAGTTTACGCTTTAAGGAACGCGCAGAAACCGGTTTCTTCATCATAATAAAAGTAATTAGCGCAAAGGTACGGCAACTGTAACCTGAATCGGAAATCAGGAATGTCCTTTTTCTGCTTCTTCCGCTTCACGCGATCTATCATTTGCCGCTTCTTCATCCTGTGGTTGCGGCGGCGGCGCCTGCTTGTTCTGCTGCACTTTTTGCACGTCCGAAGAGTCATCTTTCGTCGTTTCCGGCATGGGCCTTTTGTTTTTGTCTTGTTTCATAGCTGTAGCAATATAGATAATTAGGTGTACGCATGCCCAATGCAACTGTTATTAACAATAGCACGGCCAGGCCGTACATGTAAGGGTTGCTGGCAGCAGATATTGCCAGTTTTAATTATGTTTAACAAGAACGAAAACAAACGATGAATACAAAAAAATTAACGCACAATATTATAGTGCTGGCGCTAGGCCTTATGTCGGGTGCTGTGCTGGTAGCCTGTAACAAGGGTACAGAGCCAGGCGACACCAATGTAGAAAACGGCAAAATAAAAGACGCCGGCGAGATGGTAGGCGCCGACGACACTAACCGCTACAGTGATACGACACAAAGCCTGGAAGAGAAATATTATGAGGGCCGCGATACAACTGTGCTCGGAGAAGGCGCCTACGATGGAAAAGGCGAAGGCAAGGAGCGCGACGATTACGAAAAACAATAACTAACCCAGAGTTTTTCTAATGCTTCTGAGGTTGTATTTAAAGTATAGCTCTGGTTAACGTGAAATTGGGAATTAAAATATGCGTGTTTTGCTGGCTAGCATCACTATATGCACTACATCTGTTTTAACAAGTTATTTTCCCTTACTTCAAGATTTGACCGACAGCTATTTGACCGACAGCTATTGAGCTCAGAAGCTTTAGGAATAATAATTTTCAGATTTAATCCCAAAATTCGGGCTGGTTTTGCGCTTTGGCAGGGGCTTTTGATTATCTTTTCATAAATATAGTGCTTCTGCCTTTGCTATTTTACAAAAGGTTACTAATTTTGCAGGCCATAATAAAACCATTGGCAGACGATGAAAAGAACATTCCAGCCTTCTCAGAGAAAAAGAAGAAACAAACACGGTTTCAGATCAAGAATGGAGACCGCGAACGGTCGCAGAGTATTGGCCAGCAGAAGAGCAAAAGGCAGAAAGAGACTAACTGTTTCTGACGAAAGAAAACATAAAGCGTAATCCCCTGCGGGATGTGCTTTGCTTAATCGTGGCCGCTGATGTATAATGAGCCAGCAGACGCGTATAAAGCAGTGCAGCCGGTTTCCTATACTTTTCCGAAAGAAGAACACTTGTGCAGCAAGCGCTTAATTGCGCTGCTCTTTAGCAAGGGTTCTTCTTTTAATTTATATCCGCTGCGGTTCGTATACCTTACGCCGCAGGATATGCCGCCTGATCAAACGCAGGTACTTATTTCTGTTTCCAAGCGCTACTTTAAGCGTGCTACTGATCGCAACCGGCTCAAGCGGCAGATGCGCGAAACTTACCGCCTTAACAAGCACTTCTTCAAGCAGAATCCGGAGCAGGCGCCGCGCCTGCTGGGTATCCTCTACATCGGCAAAGAAAAAAAATCCTTTGCCACAATTCAAAAAAAACTAATTTCAGGTTTAGAACGTTGTCTGATTAAATAGTCTTTCCGCGCGTCCTCAAACCTGAAATCTATGTATAAAAAGTCTATTGCCGCTGTGCTGGCAGGATGCCTGGCCCTGGGCCTTTTCTCTTTTAAAACTGATTCCGAACGCTATTTCGAAATCGCCAAAAACCTGGATGTTTTTGCGACGCTCTTTAAAGAAGTAAATACTTTTTATGTAGACGACGTGCCGCCTGCACAACTCATGCGCACCGGCATCGATGCCATGCTCCGGTCACTCGACCCTTACACTAACTATATTCCCGAAGACGATATTGAGGATTTTCGCACCATGACCACTGGCCAGTATGGCGGTATCGGTGCTATTATCGGCAATCGCGACGGTAAAATTGTGGTGCAGATGCCGTACGAAAACTCTCCGGCCTACAAAGCCGGTCTTGCCATCGGTGATGAAATCCTGAAAATAAACGGCGTAACTGTAACGAATAAAAGTACTGACGAAGTTAGTGCTTTGTTAAAAGGACAGGCAAACTCCGCAGTTAAGCTGGAAGTACGCAGCTATGGGCAAACTAAACCAAAGACACTTGAGCTGAAGCGTTCCAATATCACCGTAGATAATGTGCCTTACTATGGCATGCTGGATGAGGGAATTGGTTATTTTCAGCTTTCTGGTTTTACCGTAGATGCTTCGAAGGAAGTGAAACTTGCCGTGCAGAAACTGAAGGAGCAGGGAGCAAAGAAAATTGTATTTGATTTGCGCGGCAATCCTGGTGGTTTGCTGCACGAAGCTGTGAATATCTCTAATATTTTTATAGATAAGGGCAAAGACATCGTGAGCACCAAAGGAAAGGTAAAGGAGTGGAATAAAACTTACACTGCCCTGGATGAGCCTTTGGACAAAAGTATCCCAATGGTGATACTCACCAGCTCGCATAGCGCCTCGGCTTCCGAGATTGTAGCCGGTGTAATGCAGGATTATGATCGCGCCGTGTTGGTAGGTGAGCGTACTTTTGGCAAAGGATTAGTGCAAGCTACACGCCCCCTATCTTATAACTCGCAACTAAAAGTAACCACAGCCAAATATTACATCCCGAGTGGCCGCTGCATTCAGGCTATTGATTATACCCATCGCAAAGAGGACGGTAGTGCCGGTACTATCGCCGATTCGTTGCGGGTAGCTTTTAAAACAGCTGCCGGTCGTGTGGTATATGATGGAGGTGGCGTGAGCCCCGACGTGGAAGTGAAAGATCCGATATACTCTGAAATTACTCGCGCCATCGCTACCAAAGGCTATTTGTTTGATTATGCCAACAAGTATAAACTGGAGCATACGAGCATTCCGGCCGCAAAGCAGTTTAAGCTTTCTGATGAGGAGTATCAGAATTTCATGGCTTACCTGGGCAGCAAAGATATTTCGTATACTACAGATATAGAACGTGAACTCGACGATTTAGCCGGGGAAGCGAAAGAGGGCAAACACTACGACGACATTAAACTGGAAATTGACGCTATCAAGAAAAAAGTGTCGCACAACAAGGCCAACGACCTGACGCGCTTTAAGCCGGAGATAAAAGAAGTGCTGGAGGCAGAAATTGCTTCACGCTATTATTTACAGAAAGGCTACATCGAAGCTACCTTTGATGACGACCCAGACATTCTGGCCGCCAAACAGGTGCTGAACGACCCGCAACGCTACGCATCATACCTGAAAGTACATTAAGTATAAGTGTAAGGAACGGATTGGCTACAAGTATAGGTAACTTAATTCCCCTCCTTGGAAAAGGAGGGGTTAGGGGTGGTTGGATGGCGGTGCTTTGTGTTATACTACAACGTAACTTCTCCTCTCACCCAAGCAGCAAGTAATAATGTAAATATAAAAACAGGCGGAGGCGGTGCTAACAAAGTGCCGCCTCCGCCTGTTTTACAGTGAAGGCTGATTTGCCTGCTTGTCCGGCTTGCGCTACCTTTGCAGTTCATTTTACATTAATACAAGTATGGCGATACTCTTAGCTATCGAGACATCAACTACTGTTTGCTCCGTTGCGCTGTTCAAGGACACTCAACTGCTTGGGGCTTCAGAGCTGCAGATAGAAAAATCGCATTCGTCGCACATCACCGTTATGATAGCACAGCTCGTAGAGAATTGTGGTTTAACGCTGCAGGATTTGAGTGCAGTAGCCGTATCAGGTGGGCCAGGCTCCTATACAGGTTTGCGCATTGGCAGTTCTACGGCAAAAGGACTTTGTTTTTCGCTTAATATACCCTTGCTGGAAGTCTCTACACTATATGGTTTAGCCGCACAGGTAATAGCAGCTACGCCAAACCCAATGCAATTCTTATTTTGCCCGATGCTGGATGCGCGCCGCATGGAAGTTTATACTTGCCTGCTCAATCATCAGTTGGAGGAAGTGGAGCCCATTGCGCCGGTTATACTTGATGCACATGTATTACAGGAAAAGCTGGCGCAGCAGCGTATTATTTTCTTCGGGAGCGGTGCTGATAAGTTTAAAGAGATGGTAAGTGAAAACAGTAACGCTCTTTTTGTGGACAACATGCTTCCATCGGCCAAAACAATCGGGCAACTGGCACTGCACAAGTATGCACAAAAGCAGTTTGAAGATGTAGCATATTATGAACCCTTTTATTTAAAGGATGTTTATATAAAAGGTGCAGGCAAGGCACCAAACAAAGTATAAATTATGGAAGAGCTAATAAACAGAGTTGCGCAAAGCGCCCTAACCACTATAAACCTGGAGGAGTTGCTTCATCCGGGCAAACGGGTGGTATATGATATCAAAGACAATCTCTTTCATGGACTGATTCTGAAAGAGAAGGACTTCAGAGCCTTTGTTAAAGAGCACGACTGGTCTGCTTATGATGGTAAAAACGTCGCCATCATTTGTTCTGCCGATGCCATTGTACCTACCTGGGCTTATATGCTGCTTGCATCCAAGCTGCAAGGCCATGCAAACTATTATGTGTTTGGTAATCTGGAGGCATTGGAGCAGGCTTTGCTGCAGGAAGTTATTGCCAAAATAGATCCTGAAGAATATCGCGAGGCAAAAGTAGTAGTAAAAGGTTGTGGCAGTATACCTGTGCCTACCTATGCCTATGTCGAAATTATGCGGAAACTGTTGCCGGTGGCCAGCAGCCTGATGTATGGCGAACCATGTAGCACTGTACCACTCTATAAGAAACGAAAGAATCTGTAAAGTGCCCTAACTTCAACCCAGTTTACATATAAGCTGCCTTAAAATATAAAGCTGTTTGGTGTTTCTATGCTATCATGCTGAAGGAAACTGGTTGAGTAAGAGCTAAGTTTGACTGCATGAGAAAGCTATTTCTTAGGCCCATTATTCAGTTATAGACTTTTCTACAGATACAGGAACCGGAGGTAGTTTGAATAGGTTTATCAGAAGGCACCTGGTTCTGGTTCAGGCATTGCAAATAATTTGTAGCTGATGTTCATGCTGTTAAGTTATCCTGAGGGTTTATTTCGGTTTAAGGGTTTGCTGGAAGATAAAGAAGTATTACTTTTGCAATCCGGATTCGGCAGGGGTCGTGGATTGTTTCGAGAGCGGTCATTTGGGCAGGGAAATATAATTAAGGTTTTTGCTTGCCAATAGCTGAGGAGTTCTTACCTTTGCCCTCCCGCTCGGGGCAGCAGGCAGCGGCTAACACAGGCTGAAATATTTTTCACATTTGATTTGGTGGATAAGAAAGGGTTTAGTACTTTTGC
>Ga0210040_10007185_pt1 | contig 13619 bp, 1 predicted proteins | sample CryGeyCG12114_NA_FD_185462 | JGI IMG/M metagenome (GOLD analysis project Ga0210040, IMG submission 185462) | Groundwater microbial communities from aquifer - Crystal Geyser CG19_WC_8/21/14_NA (SPAdes) (version 2) | ecosystem: Environmental > Aquatic > Deep subsurface > Groundwater | place: USA... | reverse complement strand
AGCTTACGTAACTTATAAATAAGAGTTAGTCTATAGTATAAATATACCTAGTTAAGATTACTAATACTATTACAGCTAATACGTATAAAATTACTTACTCTACTAGTATTCTTAACTTACCTCCTATTACTAAGATTAATATAGACTTCTCTTAATAAGTTAGTTACTAGTAGATAGGTTCTTAGAGGGTTATAAGGCTAAAGTATATATAGAGGATTAAGATACTTATAGTAGATAGCTTACTTTAAAGACTATTACTATACTACTTTACTCTAGCTAGGCCCTTTACGTTATATCTAGAGAGCTATAAGTCTAAATATACTCTAGTATATAGTATATATAGTTTTACTAAGAGTAATCTAGTCTTAAGGATCCTACGTTATAATAACTAATATATATAGTAGATAGTAGAAGTTATAGAGATAACTATTTATAGATTAGGCTAGTATATAAAATTGCGTATAGGTAGTATAAGAAAATAAATCTTAAATTAATCTTAGTATTAGGACTAACGTACTTAGACGCTATAAGCTATACCTAATATATCTTATACACTTATTATATTATTATATATTCTCTTACTAGACTATATAAACTACTTAATAACTTATCTATCTACTATATATATATATATAGAATCTATATTAGGTTTCTCCTTTAGGTTACGTAGGGTAGTAACCTTATATACTATAAGGTATATATTAGAGTGCTTATATATAACTAATATAGTTATAATATAAACGTTTAGAGTATATAAATAATATACTCTTAAAGCTAATAAATTAGATAGCTTCTTTAGGCGTATTAAAGTAATTATTATTAGAGTCCTAGTAGAAGATCTTAAACTTAGTCTCTACGCTTAAGATAATATAGTAGAGAAGGCTATACTAAGTTACCTAAGAAGTTATCTTCTTATCTACCTTAAGTTAGTATTACTTATATATAATTTAGTGTAATTGTATAGTAAACTTTAATAGAGCTATACTATACCTTAGTTATCTACTTATTATAGATCTACTCTTCTTATATAATAGATATTATTAGTAAAGTAAGTTAAATATTAAGATATAAGTAGAGGGTAGTAGTTATAGAGAAGTAGTAGGACGTAACTTACTCTTAAAGTTATTAGTAAGACTATTAGCCTAATATAAGGAGTAGTAGACGTATATATAAAGTAATTATATATTATAGATAGTAAATATACTAAGAGTAAGAGTATATTTTTACTATCGCGCGTAAAAGTAAAGTATATATATAGACCTCCTTAGACAGCGCTAAGAGTAAGCTCTACTTACTACTAAGATAGTAAGTTTTTTAACCTACTTAATTTATATAAGCTACTTACTATAGACTAGCGTAACTTATATCTAACGCACTACTTAACTAACTAGATACCTATCTTACTCTAAGTACTAATTTATCTTAGTAGTATAGTATTAGATATAGGTAAGGATACGCTCTTACTAGTACTACTCTATCTACTAACTTAGTATAAGAGTATATACTAAAATAGCGCTATAACGCCTATAAGCTTTAGTTACTTATATAAATACTATAGTATAGACTTAACTATAGTAAATAACTTCTAGTAAGAAGTAGTAGAGTTTATATTATAAGACTAAGATTACGTTAATAGCGTACTCTTAGAAAAGAATACTACTGTATAGAAAAGAGCGAAACTAGTAATCTTATATTAGCTACGCTTTTACTCTAGCTAGGCTACTATAAATAGATTTAGAAATAGTAATATAATTATACTAGAGAAGATAAAGAGCTTAGCTATACTATATATAATAAACGATATTAGGTAGTACTTCTATAGTAACCGCAACTAATATAACCTTCTACTAGATATTAAGAAGGAACTAGGTACTTACGTACGCTATTCTTTAGCGTTACCTACCTAATTAGATTATAGTATAGTAGTAAGCTAGCTTAGAAGGATATATATAGTTAATAGTAAGTTCTTCTAGCTAATGCTTATAATCTATAACTTACGTAGTAGGAATATAATCTTTATAACTTTAAATAGCTATACTATAGAAGAGGTTACGCTTAGGAGTATATATAAACTAGAAGTATTTATAGATAAGATAGTAAGTATTCGCCTAGACATACTAGACTTTAGCTACCTAAAGAAGAGTATAGTAAGAGTATATACGATTAAGCTAACCTATGTATAGTTATAATACTAAGACGATAATATTTATAATTAATATAAGCTAGAGGCTACTACTAATAACTTTATAAATAGTATATAAGAGGATAATTATATCTACTTCTACGTTAATGATAAGAGTTATAGTTACCTAGGTATACTATACTATAATTTATACTCCTATATATAGTATAATACTAATATATACCTAGTATCTTATATAACCCTTACGCGCTACCTAACTACTAATACTACCTTTTATAGTTAGTAATAGCTATATATATTACTATCTTACGCTAAGTATATAATAAATAAGGCCTTCTAGATAAAGATATACTATTTAATATATATACTAAAGCCTATACTAAATACCTAGCCAAAATTAGATAGTAATAGTAATAAGAGTAGAGGTATAAATAGAACTATAGCTGTAGGTAGATAGAGTAGTAGCTTAGCTAACTCTAGAAGTAGTAGATAATACTAATAAAATCTCTTACTAAAGGTATTAAATTAACTATATAAAGAGAGGAAAAAGACTTTATCTCTTTTACTTTCTCTACTAAAGTTACTAACGCTAGACTTATTAATCTTATTAGTACTAGAGTTACTAAAGTTACTAGATCTACTTATCCCTAACGTTATATACGCTTAGAAAGATCTAATTAACCTAGATAATAAAGATTTAGACGATATAGTAGAAGAGGAGGATATCTAGGTAGTATTAATAGAAATATACGTAGAATATACTCTAGTATATAGTATAATACTAATAGACTATAGTGCCTAACGATAGATACTTAAATTAAACGCTAGATTAATTATAACCTACGCCTCTAGCCCTAAATAAGTATCTATAGCTAAAACTTTTAATATACTACTATTATAACTCTTTTAATAGTTAATAAATACTTAGCGCTTTATACTAGTATTAAAAGGCTTTAGCTAGAATAGAGTACTTAGACTTATAGTATATTAGATTATTAGCGCTAATGTTATGTATAATAGCTTCTTTAGACCTAAGTAAGGCTATATTTAGGTAGACTATATAGGCTTTATAAAGACTATAATAACGCTAACTACTATATCTATAAACTATAGCCTTATAATATAACTATACTTTAAAGAGTACTATATACCTAGTTAATACCTACTAATAAGGTTAGATAGAAAGTTTAAAGGGCGTACTCTACGTATTAGCGTAATATTTATATCTACTTACGTAAATAGTTTAGAACTCTAGCTTTATAATATAGTATATATAATATAAGATAGCTAGTATATAGTAAGCTGCCTAAAGTACCTTCGCCCTAAGATAATTATACTATATAATAAAGCTGCTACCTTATATAAAAAATAAGAAGATAAGAGTATAGGACTGTTTTCTAAGATTACTAAAGAGGATATAGTAGAAATACTCTCTAAGCCTAACTAGGATAACGCTTAAATTACTTATAACTCTAATTACCTACTAGAAGAAGTAGGAGATATATAATACTTTAAGAGCTTATAGCTAAAGTTAGAAAGAGTAACTAAGAAGAGACTACGCCTATCTAGTACTTAATTTATAGTAGTATCTACTAATAAATTATAAGCGACTAATATATAGGACGTCTTAAACTAAAATTATAAGGAAATTAGGAAAGTATAGAATACGCTAGTAATAGATAAGAATAAGAACCTAAGAAAGATAACTATATATAGAGAGAAGGAGATTATAGTCTAGTATTAAATTACTAAGTTATATAGCTTATAGTATAAACCTAAAAAAAGATATAAAGCTACTTAAGCTAAAAGCTAGTAAGCTAATTAAGCTATATATTAAATTAGCTATAAGTACTTATTAAGGAAGGCGCAGTACTATATAGAGGAGATTATTAACTTATTCTACATAGCTCTAGTAGTTAATAATAAGCTATATTCCTATAGAGGATAAGGAACTCTTATATATAAGTTAATATTTAACCTATTCTATAATACTACTACTACGCTAGAGGACTAGCTATTAATAATAGTAATTACTAGCTTAGCCCTTATAAATAGAGTAATAACTATATTAACCTTTATAGTTAAATACTTAAAGTGCAAAGATAAGGATTAGCTAGTAATAGAGGATTCTATTATTAAGCTACTCTAAGAGTTTAACCTTAATACTACCCTCTACGAATAGAAAGGTTTTAAGAAAGTAACCTAAAAGAACCCTAATATACCTATTACTAAATAAATTAGAGATAACTATATAATTACTACTATACTCTATAGAATTGCACTAGTAGTAAAGACTTATTTTATATATTAAGACTATAAGTCCTATAACTTAAAGAGATATAGGCTTAATATACTTAACTGCGAATATAGGTTTAGATATTTAAAGGTAGTATACTCTAACGCTAAGTATAAAGAGCTTAAAAAGATTAAGGATAATCTAGCTAGCTAGATATAAGCCTAGTTCTAAAAAGATATAGATAAATAGAAGAAGGACACTTATAAGGCTAAACTAAAGCTAAAGATAGCTATAATAATTAACTCTAACTTATATATACGTATAAAGCTTATTACTACCTTCTTAAACTTCTTTAAGGGCGTTAAGAAGTACTAATAAAAGTACCTTAAAGTCCTAAGGCTACTAGGAGATCTAATAGATATAGGCTATAAGGATAAGTTTAATAATAACGTAGATAGACTAGATTAAGAGGTTAATAATAAGAATAATCTAATCTAGTAAATACAACTAAGGTAGAGTAAAGCTATTAATAGTACTAACGTAAACCTATTAATAGTAATAGTAAATATAATAAAAATCTAAGAGTCTATAATATTTAAAGCTATAGACTACATCTATAAGAGATTATTAAAGTAAGTATATATTAAGAAGAAGATTTATAAGACGCTAAGTAAGTAATTAAGTATACTACACCTAGACTACGTAAAGGCAGCTAAAGGTAAAAAGCTAGAGTATACTAGTAAGTACTATAGTATTACTAATATAAAGATACTAAAGGTAATTAAATATACTATAAGTATAACTAAATTATACTCTAAGCTATAGTACTAATATAGGTATAGTAACTTATTAAGATCTATAGAACTAACTACATTATATAGGTTAGAGATAGTAGTAGTACTACTAATAAAGAGGAGATTAAACGTTTCTATAGAATAGAAGATAATAGGTATACTATACTTATAGGTAGTATTAAGTAACTATGCTAGTTAATTAATCTTATTAAGTACTACGTCTTTAAATACCTTAAACCTTATACTATTAACGCAGAGGCTATATAGTATAGAAACTATAGATATAGGCTAGGCTAGTAGTACCTATACGTTAAAGTTAACTTTTTAGTATATTATAAGTCTATAATAGAAGAGAAGATATATAAGTAAAATAGAGTTAAGATAGAGTTTAAGAAGAAGGTAAAAAGACTATAACTATTAAAACTTATAGAGGAGAACGTAGGTCTACTAGAACTAATAATTAAAGAGGTATAAGTACACTAGTACAAAGTTACCCTAAAGGTAATATAAATTAAGCATAAAGCTAAAAGTCTATAGTAGTAATAATAAATTAAGAGATAACGTAAAGCTATAATAATAGTATATAAATTAAATAAGAGGAAATAATAAAACTTTACGAAGTATAGTTATAAGTAATGCAAATAATAATAAAGGTATATATAAAATATACTATAATATAGAGTATAAACTACTATAGAATATATAAGTAAGTACTAAGGATAGGTAGCTGTAACGTAAGCGCTATTATTAAGCTATATCTTAATAATAACTAATAATAATAGGCTTATAGTAAGTAGGTATAAAATATATATATAAGAGTTATATATTAGCTTATATAACTAATATAGACGTACACTACTAGATAGATATCTAGATAGCTATAGGCGCCTTAGAGTGCTAATAAGACCTTAACTATAATACTACTAATAGCTATACTTACTTACTCTAAAGTGCTATACTAAAGAGGATAATAAAATAGGATTCGCAATACTCTATTATTACCTATAACTATTATATATAAGATTCTTATAGCCTTTTTAAATATAACGCGCTAAAAGTTATTAGTATCTTCTAATAATCTAGCCTTAACGAGAAGTAACTATAGTATACCTAATATTACCTTATATACCTAGTAAAAAATACAAGACTTTATAATATACTAAAAGTAGTTACCTAATAATAATAGCGATCTATGTAGAGTAAGTATAGTATAGTAGATAGTTACTAACTATAAAAAACGTAAAATATACTCCTACCTAGAGTTTATAGATACTTATAGCCTACTTAAAGATAGAAATACTTTATAAAGTATATATAGGCTAGAAGCTTACTAAGATAGAATAAAAAATATTTAGTTAAAAGATCTAGACTTTAAACGCCTCTTTATAAATATAGTAGTCGCATATAAGGTTAAACTAAATAAAGTAAGTATAAAGTACTAGAATAATAACGTCTAAAACTAACCTAAGCCTAATCTTATAAGTAATAACTTTATAAATAGTAAGTAAATTAGTAACTACTTCTACTTTAACGTATACTATAGCTATTAAGGTTAGTAATATAAGATAAAAACTATTTTATACTTTAACTAAAAGTTAGAATATAATAAGAACGTAGCTATCCTACGTATCTCTATACGTAATCTAGGTACTATAATTTTAGTAAAGAAGGCATCTACTATACTAATATTAAGTTTAAAAACTACGCGCCTACCTACTTAAGGTACGTAGATAGAGATATAATACTATATATATTATCCTAGTATATCTTAAATAGTAAGACTAGTAATAATAGTATTAATTTAAAAGGTAGATATAAGTTAAGAAGTAGTAGTAGAAGCGTAGGCAATAGTAATACAGTAAAATATAAGAATAATAGAGTTCTTAAACCTAAGGACCTAGACTAGCTAGTTACCTAGAAGTAGACGAAAGATATAAACATATATATAAATAAATACACTAAGTAAGTAACTATATCTAATAACCTAAGTAAGACGTAGAAAGAGATACTAGAAGAACTATTACAACTACTAAATCGCTAATACTAATACTATACTAGACGCTATCTCTAGAATAAGAGGTATAATATACTATAGTAACCTAGCTACTACTAGATAGTAAAGAAAATAATAACCTATAGGATAAACTAGACGTAGAGGCTAAACTAGTAGAAATATATAGAAATCTACTCTAACTTATAGTATAGAACTAATAGATTAAAAGAGTAGAAGAGAGATTATACGTCTCTAAGTAGTAAGGTTATAAAGTAACTAACTATAGTAGATAGGTAATTAGCTATAGATACGTCTAACATCTAACTATTATAACTCTTCTAGTAATCTACGTATAAAGAGCACTTTAAATAAGTAGCTATAGGGTATAGATAGAGCTCTAGTCCTAGCTTTATAGTATACTAGATTATCTAACGTTATATATAACTTCTTTAGCTTAAAGTAAGTCTATATATAAGTATACTATATAGGCTTTATAAAGACTATAATAATACTAGTAACTATACTTATAAACTACAGCCTTATAATATAATAATACTTCTAAGAATACTACCTTTAGAGCTAGCTCTTACTAATAGGTTAAATAGAAAGTTTAAATTACGTAATCTACGCGTTAGCGCACCCTTTATATACGTCTACTAAAATAGAGTAGAATACTAGGTCTATAACTTAGTATAAATACTATATAATAGCTAGCTAATAAAAGGCACGCTAGTATACTTTTACTTAAAGATAATTATACTATATAAAGAAAGTAAGAAATTCTATAAGAACTAGATAAGAGAGAGCATTAGGCTATACTATAATATTATAAGAGAAGACTTAATAGAGATACTCCTAACACCTTACTAGAACTACGCGTAAATAGCACTTAACTACCTAACTAACTTAGGTAATATACTAAAAGTATTATATAGAAAAAGCAGCTAGCTAAAGTTAGAATATATAACTACTAAGTAACTACTACTACTTAACGCTTACTTTATTATCGTTTCTACTACTAAGGCTTAGATAATAAAAGTATACAACGTCCTAAACCTTAAAGCTTTAGACGTAAAGAAAGCTTAAGTAGTACTTATAAGCGTAAGAACGTAGGCTAAGATAAAGCTAAATATTAGTGTAACTTATAGCTTAGAACTTACTTTATAATACTACCTAGCTAAGTCCTATAGCTTATATAAGAAGTATAAAAGCGATATTAAACTTATATTATAAGAAGGTTACTAATAGAACTAGGCTACCTACTACGTTATATATAAACTTAATAATAAAGCTAGGCTACTTAGTATAGTCTAAATTGTAGACCTATTCTACGCGATTTAAATAGTTAATAATAAGTAACACCCCTATAAGGAGAAGGAATACTTATATACTTATTAATACTTAACCTATTCTATAGTAGATATATAGTAGATAATATTACTAGCTAGATATAATTATAACTTAAATAGGACTTATAGGAATAGAAGAAGTACTATAATAAAGCTAACATAAAGATAAAGACTACTATAAAGATTAATTCTAACGCGTATATACGCGTAAAGTTCTTAGTATTATTTCTAAACGTATTTAAAGAGATAAAGTAATACTAATAAGAGTACTTAAGTGCACTACGACTACTAAAAGACTTAGATAATATAAAGTATAAGAATAGGTTTAATAATAACACAGAGGGACCTAACTAAAAAGTAGATAATAATAGTAAGCCTATTAAGAAACTATAACTAAAGTAGGATAAAGTAATAAATAGAGATAATCTTAGCTTTATAATAGTAATTACTAGCGTAATTAAGATTTAAGACTCTATAATTATCTAGGCTATAGACTATAAATGTAAGAGCTCCTCTAAGTAAGTATATATTAATAAGAAGGTCTATAAAGAGTTATTAATTATATAAGACCCTATAAACAACTCTATAGCTAATAGTAAATAACTAGAGTATTATAGTAAGTACTATATTATTATAAATATTAAGTTACTAAAGGCTATTAATATACAGTAAGTGTAATAGAAAAATACTCTATATTATAGTACTAATATAGATAGAGTAACTTATTAGAGACTATAGAACTAAATACGTTATATAGGTTAGAGGTAGAAGTAGTATAAGTAATAAAGACAAAATTAATTAGGTCTATAAGACGTATAATAGGAAGGTAAAAGTAACTAATAATAAGTGCACTATACTTATAAGAGGTATTAAATAGTTATACTAATTAATTAACCTCGTTAAGTACTATATTTTTAAAGGCCTTTAGCTATACTCTATTAACGTAGAGGTAGTATAGTATAAGAATTATAGCTATAGGCTACGCTAGTAATACCTATATGTTAAGATAAGTTTCCTTATATACTATAAGTCTACTATTAAAAAAAATATATAATACTATAATACTATAAAAGACGTATTTAAGAAAAAGATAAAGGGGCTATAGCTATTAAATAGAGTAGTAAGTAACGCGTAATTACTAAAAGAGTAAGGTATTAATATAGAAGTCTAAGTAGAATCGTTAAAGCTAGTAGTCTAATAGTTTATATACTATTAATAATAAGATACTAATACTACTATAAATTTATATATAGATAAGTGTAACGTAAATAACTATAGATATAGGTAATAGGCGCGTAGTATAAGATAAGAAGCTTAAGAAGTAGTAGTAACTATAGGCGTATAAGTTCCTATACTTCTAAACTAAATATTTAAAGATTTCTACTCTTACTTATAGTATATTTTATAAGCGAAGTCCCTAATTATACGCTAATATACAGCGCTAAGAAAATAGCCTATAATATTTAATAAACCTTCCTACTATACTACCTATATACTAAATAACTACTTTATAACGCCTATAATAAATAAGCCTACTATAGTATTATAATATAATATACTTATACTCTAGTATAATACGTAGTAACTAAGTAAGCGCGTAATATATTACTAAGTAATATAACGCTAAAGCGTACCCTTTACTCTTATACTTACTTTAACTAGATTATATTATAGGTATATACTTACTTAGTAAAGATATATTTTACCCTACTACTTCTCTACTATACTTTACTTATAAATAATCTTATAGGCTATCTATAAGCCCTTAACTACTACGCGCCTATATAATAAAGTACTAATAACTAAAACTAATATAGCGCGTATAAGAAAATCTAAAGTAGTAGTTAAGCTAAATAAAGTAATATAAGTACTAGACCTTATACTAGAAGTATATGTAATATATATTAGTTTAAGTAGTAGTATAGAGTATATATAGATTAGTAAAATTATAGAGTGCCTTAGACTAGATAAAGCATAGTAGGCTCTTATTTATAGTCTAATTATAGACTACTTTAAGAGTAAGCTAGGTTTTATAAACTTACTACTATAAACGTTATATATAAGAAGAACTAACGTAGATAAAGGTAACTATAAAGACTAAGATTAGATTACCTTAAAAGAGATAAGGTAGCTATAAGATAAGTCTCTTTAAGTATACCTACTAAGTCCTATAAATAATAGTACACTTTAAAAATATAAGATAGAAGCTATCTAGATAATAGTATTTAAAGCTAAAAAAGATCTTAAGAAGATAGCTATAGTAGAAAAAGAAGAGCTAAATAAAAATATAGTAAATATAGTTAAGAAAGAAAGAAATAACTAAGTAGATATATACTTTAACGCTAACTTATTTAGAGCGTTAATTAAATTACTAGAGAAGTAGACAGCCTAAGGTAACCTCTTAAAGGGAATATAGGTATATATTAACCTTAACTACAGCCTCTATAAAGAGAAACTATCTAACCTAATATACTTTAATATTAGACTTCTAGACTTACGTAATAGTGCTACTATTATATACCTACTTATTAAAGATATAATAAAAGAGAACTTATATATAGAGTTCTTTAACTTAAGCGCTAGCTTTAATAGAGAGGATGTTAACCTTAACTAACTACATAACTAGATAAAATAAAATCTTAACTTAGAGATAATAAGTACCTAGGCTAAGTATAGTAAGAAGTTAAACTACGCTATAAATAGCTTAGATATATCTACCCTAATATACTTTATAATATCTACTAATAAGTTTATTATAAGACTATAAGATAATATTAACTTAAATATTAAGGTTATACTATATAGTAAGTTAAGCGAACCTATAGGTGCGTATATAGAGGAAATAGTAAAATATACTCTAGCTAATAGTTAGTTTATATAGATATAGACGACTAGAGTATAAGCTACTTAGGCTATTAAGATCTTATAAGATATAGAGAATAAGACAGTACTTTAAGAGACTAGGTACGTAGTCTAGATATAGATTTTAAGTTAACGTTTATAGACGAGAGTAGTAGTATATACGCTAATACTTCTAAAAAAATACTCTAACTAATAGTATATATATAGGTGTACTACTATTTAGTAAGTATAACCCTACGTACCTCTTTAGGCACAGCTTTACTTAGTATATACGCAGCTTTAGTAAATAGTCTTTATATATACTACTACTAGTATACTAGTTATACTAAAGACTGCACTTAATTAACTTTAACGCTTATAGTAATACTTTTAGGGTAGAAGATAGTAAATACGCTAATAATATACTAAATTTAGCTAATAATTAAGGTATATTTAGTAAAGTACTATTTAACTTTAGTATATAAAGGTAGGCAGCTAGTATAGTATATTTAGTAAGAGGTATAAGACTATTAAAGACGCTAGAAGGTAAATAAAGAGACTAAAATAAGAGGTTAAATCGTTAAAGTAAGCATTACAGACTATATACATAACGACGAACTAATATATTATAAGCTATACTAGTTTAAGCAACCTAATAACGCTATTATAGTCTATAATAAAAAGTAAAGTGCGTAAGTTAGCTACTCTATAAAACGTTAAGATTATATTACTTAGCTATACCTAGTTATTATACATAGCTATAAGATAAAGCGTAAATAAGATAAGTACCTAGATAATATAGATAGTAGCACCTAAGGCTCTATTTAAAGAGGAAGATAAGATTAAAAGCTGCTTATAAGATATATATATAAGTAGAGTTAAAAGTAAAGAGTTATTATTAGACTTAGATAAATTTAAATAAAATAAAGAAGAGGTAGATAACTCTAATAAGAGGCTTAATTTTAGTATTAATAAAGAGGATAAGCTTATAAGAGCTAAGCTAAAGAAGATAAAGTTAAAAAAAGTAATAGTAAGCAGCTAAAGAAAGCGTAAGAGTACTAGCTAGTATAGTAGATAAGTCTTAAATTATAGTAGTAATTACTCTTTAATAGTAAAGAGTAGAGTATTAAGTTATAGATAATAGCTAAGGAAATATACTCTAAATAGTAGTATATTTCTAGGCTAGTATACATTCTACTATAGTAAAAGTAAAGTATATATTACTTATAGCGTTAGCAGCTACTTATCTTATAAATTAAACTAAGCATAGTAATAATAGTTTTATAAAGGCTAGTTTAATAGCTATTTAAAGGAAATTTAGTAAGGAGGTCTATATAATAAGTTATATATAACCTATCTAACTACTATATAAGGTGTAATCTACTCTAATATAATATAATAAGCTCTTAATAATACTAGTAGGAGTCTAGTATAGAAAATTAATTAATATAGTATAAGATTAAGATACTAAAAGGTAGTAGGCGTACTAATTGCTAGCTCCTATATTACGTGTGAATCTTAGTAGGCCTAGACGTAATATTATAGACACTTAGTAGTAATATAAAGTTACGTTATAAAATTACATAGTACTACGATAAATACTCTACAGCGCAGTATAAAGCTAGGCGTAGAGTAAAATTACTTAATAAAAATTTTTCCTAATATATAAAAATAGCTAATATACTTATACTAATACTTAATAGCGCTATTATAAAGCTAATAAGCTAAAAGACTTTTACTTTTAATTTTATATAATATTAACTTTACTTTTTAGCTAAGCTAAATATAATACTAACTAATAAGCTAAGATTACTATAGCTAGTAAAGCTAAGTAACTTAAAGTCTTTTATAAGTATTCTAATAGAGCTTAGATAGTTAATATACTAGCCCTTCTATAGTAGAGGGCCTAGCAATCCTTTGCCTTAGTGCTAGCTTGGCCAGCGTGGTGTCTCTTCCAAGTCCATCGTGCGCGACCCGTCAGCGCTCTTTCGACGCACGATCGAAGACAGCGAATGGAGAGGTTTCGAGCCACCCTGGCCGTGAACCCCAGAGACGGCATGGGTTTCCCCTGCACCGTTCCGGCTGCAGGCATCAAGCTTAAAAGAGTCTATCTCTAAGAATAGCTGCTGGGAGCCAACCTCACTCGAACCGGGTGCCGCCGCCCTGAGAGGGCACTAACCGTCGAATTCATACATATTCGGTCGCTTCAACCTGCTTTGGTGCGTCCGCGATGTCATCTCGAGACTATTGCGCACCAACCGCG
>Ga0210040_10007184_pt1 | contig 13620 bp, 11 predicted proteins | sample CryGeyCG12114_NA_FD_185462 | JGI IMG/M metagenome (GOLD analysis project Ga0210040, IMG submission 185462) | Groundwater microbial communities from aquifer - Crystal Geyser CG19_WC_8/21/14_NA (SPAdes) (version 2) | ecosystem: Environmental > Aquatic > Deep subsurface > Groundwater | place: USA... | reverse complement strand
GTGCTCCTTTTTCCCATGAGTACATGACATTTAATTACCGAGCCAAACTTCATATATAATCTTCATCTAAATAGATATATTGTAGTTCACTCATATGACGCCAGTCTAGAAAACGAGAAAACCTTATAATACAAACTCAAGTTAAATTATAATACTACGATTACCTTAATTTTACAAACAGTAGCTTAGAACATCACGATTCTGTAATCCTTCAAATCTTCTCCAGCGCAATACAAAAAAAAGAGTTATTAATAAACTAAACTTTTTCATCTTCTTCATGCAACCTTCGGTTTTTACCGCTAAAAAACAACAACACAGTTCCCATTGTTAAGCAAGCTGTAGTGATGTCACTAGTCACGTAAGCACATTTCATTTATAATGCATTTATGCATGCATGCACTGCATTGCACTACACTAGTCACGTACCAAGCCATAATGAATATACATCAATTGTAACTAACTAACTTACTGCACCGCACATGTAGTTAGTTTAGTTAGTAGGAGTATAAGTATGAAACCCAATAGATAGCGAGCGAATGCAATATCTCATAAAAAACTCTTTCCATCTAGCAGTTTCATGACCTCGTCTCGTCATACAGCGCGGTATAATAGTTGGTAAACATACGCGTGTAAACAACAAACCATTTTGGCATCACGTAGCACGTCCCTATTTAAATGTACGAGATTGCCAACAAGTCTCCAGTTATGATTCAACTGTCTTAGGACAACAACTAAAAGTTTTTCAGAGAATAACTTGTCAAAGTTTACATCAAATAACAACACTCCAATTTTATTCCCAACTCGAGTGATTTTTGAAGTCTTGAAAAGATCGTTAAGCAAGTGGTGAAGCGACAGCTAAAAGTGTTTGATTAATTCAAAACCAAGATTACGTTGAGATTCTTGAACAAAATAGCAAGATGAGTGCACCCGTGATTGTAAGCAAAAAATGCAAATTGGGATTTCAGTTACAATATTACATTAGTTCATGTGACTAATTCCGTATTTTTTTGCATATTGTTCTTAGAATCTCCCAAGCCAAAATATTCCTGGATTCAAATCCTTCTTTGAAGACAATAGAGAACTGAGACAACTCAAGTTCATTCGTAAATGCAAGCAGTCTCCATCTGTGCCTTTTGGTAAGTCAAAGTTTCAATTTTTCGTTTTACCTAACTTGCCTGCTTTGTATGCATTAAATATAAATAGCAGTACCGTCTGATTTCCAAGTTTTCCTTAATCCTTAAAATAGATGGCTGCACATTTGGTTACATTTATCAGCCTCACTAGCAATTTATTCAAATGATAGTGACTAACTAACTAATAATGAATCTTTTTTCTTTCGTCTATAGGGATAGCAGGTGGTCTTGGAACATGTTTGTACAGTGCCCTTCAGTTCCGAAAGAATGGGCTCATGTCTGCAAACGCTCAAAAGTTTGGAATCCGCATTCTGGAAACCCGGGTAGCTGCTCAAGCAGCTGTAGTGGGAGCTATTGCTGCCGGAGCTTTCTGTACCATGGTTGTGGATTCCTTTTCCCAAAAATCTAGTCTTAGCCCTGAAGAAGAGAAATTTAGATTTCTCCCATATTAATTTGCTGAGCTATATCAGTTTGATGATACTCAATTTTAGCATGCTATTTTATATTTATACGAAATGGGAATCCATGCCAGTTGGCTGTTAAAATGTAGCTTATTACTAGCTAAACTATTATGTATTTAATTTTTATGCATTGCTTAGTCATTGCGATATCCTATTAGGTGTCACCTTTTAGATACTTTTAACTCGTTATAATTAGACTATCGACCTACAACATAAAATGTAAATAGTATTGACTTTCAGCTTAAAGCGCGTATGCTGAATAAAATGTTGAAAACCAAAATCCAAAACCAACACACATTTTATTATAGATTCGAGTTTCCATGAAAATTATATTCGCAGTATCAGTTAGCCAGTAATCAAAATCAAAGTCTGTGTAAACTAAAAGTACATACAAACTAGAATAACTATATACTTGAAAATTTGGTGCGCAAATGAATTCTACAGGAGAAATGTAGGTCCAATTCCAGTGGGCATTATGTCATCAGACAATACAACAACATGTGGTGGTTACCTGCACTTGGAGCATATTGGCACTTTTCAAATCCTCGCCAACAAAGGGAAAGGAGACTGCCTGTTTCGTTCCATCTCTCAAGCTATTCACAACAACTCTGAGTCATTCCATACACAACTGCGGCACCAAATTCAGCACTACAAACAAGTGCCACTTTTTTGGAACCCAAACAGTAATGGCACCATACTCAGCAAACTATGTTCTCGTTTCCACAACACGAGACGACGACACCGGTCGTCCCATGTGGACCAATCTGGCACGTTCCAACAACTGGTTCTCGCATCAAATCTCTTCTCCTTTAGATTCGCTTTGGTGAACACTCCTGTGCATCCTCGGGGGCACGATTACCATTATGATCCTCATCAGGAGCCGTCTCTCTATCAGTTCCAAATTCATGGGCATACTAATGGTGACGAGAATTGGGGGAACGCATCACCAGATAACACAATGCTGAATACGAAGGGAAATGGATTCCATTTTTTCTTCCATTCGAGGGACGATGAAAACCAGGAGGGCCACTGGGAGCTTATTCGTCCTTTGTTTTCCATAGGGTAATGAAACGAAAGATAACAAATGGGGCAATGCTTTAATGAATGCGTAGGTGGGACGCCGGCAGACTAAGAAACGAAATCAAGAAGCAAATATGAAACGTTGAATTTTGATTTGTTAAAAGTTTTGGACGGATTCAGAAAGTTGTGAATTCGATTTGATTTGATAGAGAATGACTACTAACAGATTTGTATAATGTACAAGTATTTTGCTTACAAAAATTGCTATACTACATTTTATGATCCTAATTACATACTACTGCCGGTTTTTTACGCCTGGCTTTGATGAAAAGTATCGTCCAAAGATTTATTTATTTTTCGTTTTACGAAATCGAAAAATAATTTAGCATTGATTTTAACTGGAGCAAAAGCTATATTATTTTCTTACCGACGGAATTTATGTAGTCCTGTAATGGAAATTTTACGTTTTTAGCCAAAATAGTAACACTAGGACAGGGGACAAAGGGCTTAAGTACACAGTTCATGACAGCCAGTTATCCACTATATGAATGTCTGTTTTTAATTATTGTCTCAAAGACACCATTTGGCGTTGGAAGTTGCCCAGTTTGTTTGATATAAGATTAGACCATGCAACAAATTCTTTTAAGCACAACAATTTTCTACTAGGAGCTCTGCTAGTGCTCTGCATGATTACATAAAATTACGATATTTAAGAATACTGAACAATTTAACTGTGCATATTAAAAACTTTGGAACAGAAATGGATTCAAATCGCTCCCAGAACATAGATGGACTCGAGGATGCATATTTAGGTGCCATGAAAAAGTTGATAATTTTGTGTGAGTGCGTCATAATGAAATGTACCTGGGATTTTTTTCCTTAAGAATTTTTAGCATTCAAATGTAATTTTATCTTCCTTAAACTCAGGTTATGTGATAGAAACACAATCCTACATTTAATGCACAAGCTTTCATAAGGTAGCAATACATTGTATTTGAGATTGAGATACTGAATTACTAACTAACTATTAAAGGTCATTGGAGCGATGGGAGGAAAAAACGAAAGGTGAACTAGCCAACTTACCTACACGCAAAGTAGATCCAGAGTGGCCCATTCAATATGTCAATGATGTTTGCATTCCATAATCAGAATGCAACTGACAAGCTATCCAGTTTCAAAGCAGTTAGAACTTCACCACTCGGCCACATTGACGATCAATGACAATGCAAATAAAATTTCGAGTGTACTCAAGTTCACAATTTTTGACCGGAAAATAAAAATTTTAGTCTTTGAATTCATCAAATCGTATGTAATTAAAATGCACGGTATTAATGACTTCAGTTGAAAAAAAAAGAAACTGAATTGTCCGTACAGGGAGTTGTATTTAGCGAAAGCGAACCATAGAAAAAATAGAAAGATGAGTTGTAATTTTCTTGTGTGGTTGGTTTGTGGCATCTTTTTTTCTTTGTTTGACTTTCGTACTACTGCGCAATCGTGTTTTTGCTTGTAGTCAATTTACAATGGTAGGTTATATTATACTCAAGAAAATATTTTGAAGCATAAAGAAACTGAAAAAAAAACTTAAGCTTAAATATGAACCCTCACAAGACTTTTCAAATCTATCGATGCCATAAAAAACCGTAAATTAACAGCCCTCACCACCTGACGGTTTGAAAAACAGAAAAAAATTAGCCTATCATCTCGCTGACGTTAACACTTAAATGAATTGTACGACTTTAAGTTTCCTTCAGGAGAATGGAACAATACCCTGCAAGTAAGACAAACTAGAGATAATCCCGAAAAATGCAAATGACAGATAAGACACTTTCTTACTTTCCTAACAGACCTTGATAATGCGACTGAACCTTGAACTGATACTGATGAGGAAAATTGTTTAGTCAGTCATTGCTATTGGCTCCGTCAGCATTATAAAAAATAGATCCAGGATTTTAAACATCAGTCCTCATTTCAGGGCTTTCATAAACTTTATGAATTCCCTGATCACGAAATCATCATGTTGACTCGGGTAAGTTTATATAATTTGAAAACCTCCTGAAACCCTGAAGCTGTTTGAAAGCAATGGCTTTTTTCAGGGGTTGCTATTGTGTGCGCTCATGTGTGGCACGCTGGGCGGAAAAGAAATTCAATTTTCCATCAGACCCAATGCCACGGAAAAGGAACTGTTTCCATTCGAATCGGATGATCTAAACAGCTATATTGTTCGCGTTTCTATGTATGAAGAAGACCCTGAGCATTTCTGGGATGGTAAATAAATAAATAAAAATAGACAGGAGCATGTCTATATTTATTGTAGAAATATTTTTTAATGATTAATTATCAACACCCGATTCAGATTTTGCTTCTGACTTCAATTGGGACGAATTTGAAGAAGCACTGTGGCAAGAAACCCACAATATCAGCTCGATAAACCGAGAAAAACGATACGCCAGGCAGTACAAACAAAGAGCACCAAGACCAAGCTACAGCTATCGAAGTTATGAAGAGCCAACAGCATCATACACTCCTACGAAAACAGAGTACACTTTTTGTGAAGCTCCCGGGGGTTACCCTGGAACTTGCAGGCCCATGTCATCTTGTGCTAGTTTTTATTCTTCAACTGCTAATTACGATCCGTACCAGAATAATTACAAATCCTGTCAATTCGGGTATGGATACACGGGTACCTGTTGCCCTGATATCACCTACACGAAAAGTAAGATTTGTTTATTTCTCTCAGTGTGCCCCATTACATTTTTCATCACTTCATGAACTTATTTACATCACAATTGGGCGTTTATTCTACCATTTTAGACAACAAAAGACCAATCAATTACGATCCAGCCCGATATGGTCACTACAGTGGGGGATACGGATCAATCTCAGATGCAGCAGTAAAGGAAGCAATCGCCTATGCTACACGGGAGATTGAATATGGCCCATTCACAAAAGACACGCATTTGGGACGAGGGGAAGATGATTTATCTTACTGGGGAAATGGAGTGCCAAAAGACGAATACCAAAGAGAAATAAAACCTGCGGCTGATACCGGCTATTTCATAATGCTGGTTACCCGCTATCTTGCCAAATAGTGAGTTCTAAGTTAAGAACAAAATGGAGTACATTAGTTTGTCAAGGATTGATTTGTATCGCTTTTCTTCCAGTCATGGGTATCATCCTCAATCTGTGTACCAAGAGGGGCTCCGATTGGTCAAATATTCTCATTTGATGCCTGATAGATTCCGTAAAGTATGTGAAGCTTACTCGTACATTAAAAAGTGTGAGAACTCCCGATACCGGGCTATAGATGGGTCCTGTAACAATTTGAAGAAGCCTTATTGGGGACAAGCTAATACTGTGTTGGGAAGAATTATGATACCAAAGTAAGAAAGAATCCAAAATTTATACTATGTGGTGATAAGTATCGTAATTCTGGTATTAAAATTCATAACTTCAGTCAATATTCCTTCAGTTGGGTAAGAGGTCTATGAAGTAATAAAGCTGTAGCCTAGTTTATACTTCCATCCAAAATATACTTCCACACTCTAGATGTTACAAACTAGCTTCATTATAAAACGAAAAACTGAAATTAATTTCATACAAGAAAACAAAATTATAATAACAGACTTACGGAAATGGTAATAAAAACGTCATTTATATACCCAGATATGGAGACGATATATACGAATGGAGAAAATCCTATGATGGGCGTCCATTGCCAATGGTCCGAAAATTGCGATTGGCAGCTCTACCAAATAAAGATGTAGCAGATACTTATGTTAACGGATTTTTCATGGCAAAAGGACAGATTGTGACTCATGATTGCGTGTTAACACCATTTTACCAAGCTGACGATGGTCAATTTATCGACTGCTGTTTTGGATATAAAGGAGGTGAGCCGCAAGTCAGTCCAAAGTGCTCTACAATTGAGCATCCCAGAAATGATCCTTTCTACTCCAAGTATTACGTGTATTGTAACAATATGGCGAGATCTTCTTTGGGTCCTCATCCTTACTGCCAAGCTGGATATGGCTCCCAGGTAAAACAAATCCTTGGATACTAATACTATGAGGTACTGTCCCAAACCGCATACAATCCCTGTTACAAATCGATGAAAGTCTACTAACCATAACTTACGCTAACAATTCCAGCTGAATTTCCAAACCGCCTTCTTGGATTCCTCCACTTGCTACGGGCGAGATGATAAGTCAGCCAAAAGTTTGCGTACATTCAAACACGGGCTCTTGAGAATGTCCAAAATCGGAGACCAATATATTATGCCGCATGACACCACTGCAGAATGTTTCAAATCCTCCGCTGATTTATGTATGCGATCCGGTGACGGCCGAAATAATGTGCAACCAGGGCTCACACTTTTGCAAATCATTGATGTTCGACTCCACAATTTGTGTGCTAAACGAATGAGCCACTACAATAAGGAGTGGGATGATGAGAAAATTTATCAAGAATGTCGGCGCATCGTGATTGCAATCTCTCAACACATTACGTACAATGAGTATCTTCCTTTGTTGTTGGGATACAGTTATGCCAAACAATGGGATCTGTTGTCACCCACCAAAGGATATTCTTATGACTATGATGAGAACGTAAATCCATGGACATTTGCAGAATTTTCGAGTGCAGCATTTCGTCATCACTCTTCTATTTATGGACGTGTTGTACTTATGGATGAATACTATCAGCCCAAAGCTTCTTACCCATTAGAAAATTTGTACAACAGTAATAAGCTTTTTAAGGAACCTCAAAATTTTGATATGCTGGTTCGAGGCTATTTGACTGTACCGCAGAGAAAGATTGACAAGTATTTTGATTCTGCCGTAAGTTTCAGATTTATTGGTCCTATATTAGTTAATATATAGTCAGTTTAAGCAGTAGTGTATCATATGTAAATTAATTTAATGGTAGAATCTAACATCTCTTATCATCGTGAAAAACTTTACTTACTTTACTTTATGCAAATTGCAGGTGAGTGACAAACTTTTGAAAGACGAACGACATTTTGGCCTTGACTTGCCATCCATGAACATGTTCCGTGGCCGTGAATATGGAATTGGAACGTACAACGATTATCGAGAACTTTGTGGCCTCACAAGGGCTAAAACATGGTACGACTTTAATGACTGGATCGATCCTGAGGTAAAAAAAACAAATTATATGGACTGTCTATGCAATAATTTTTACCTTCGGCAGAAAAATGAAAAACTTTTTTATCTGTACATTTTCTAGACCGTAAAAAAATGGGAATATCTGTATAGTCGACCAGATGATGTGGATTTATATGCAGCCGTATCTGAGCGACACATGCAAGATGCACTCATTGGACCAACTTTTGGCTGTATTATTGCCTACCAGTTCCAGAATTGGAAATGGGGAGATCGATTTTTCTACACAGGTGGTGGCCAACCTCATTCCTTTACCATTGGTAAGAAGCGAGAACTGATTAATTTAATTTCATGGGATTTTTATCCACCTCAAATACTAAGACTAACTAACTGACATGTTTGTATATGAGAGTAATTCAATGTATTTGATTTACAGATGAATTAGATGAAATCCGTAAAATGTCTTTTGCAGCTGTTTTATGTATGGCTACGGGCGTGAAGAAAGTTCCACAATATGCTTTCCGACCTCCATCTAAATCGTAAGTTTTACTTTTTGGGGTCAAATGAGAGAAACTCTGCAAATCTGAGTTAGAGCTTTCAAATCTAAAATGCAATCGAAAGAATAGAATCGATTTTGAGATTGACTGATTTATCGCTTTCTTTCAAAACTCAAAATTTGCAAAATGAATTTGTATCGGCTTGAATCGTAATTTCTATCAAGGAGAGGGAAATGGAAGTTAGTTTTGATAAGCTTTGATTGATTGTTGCGATACCTGGAAATTCCATGAAACGATAGATAATTTTAGGCCTATTTACATTACCTGTGATAGGATACATAGATAAATAATCAACCGATCCGATTAATCTTTCGTGGTTGCAGCAAGATATTTAGACACATATATTGCTTACATTTTTACGCTATTGAATACTTTGCTAACCTAAGCTGTGAAATGTCGTGTTTGCAGAAACCCATTGGTGAGCTGTGAAGACTACAATGCAATCCCTAGGCTGAATTTCCGAGTTTTCAAATCCACCTATGAAAGCAAAAAAACGTACTGACTGAGCAAGCGGAATAAATCTGTGAGCTGATGAAAGTACACCCGGTGTTTGTTATGTAGTTTTGTATTACCTTTGTTGAGTTGACTACATTTCCTCTAAATTCATGTTTTTCTTATTTTTTGTTGTGGCTAATAAAAAACACTTTTCTCTACATAAGGATGAGAAGAGGATTTATTTTTCTGTGCATACAGTTAGTTAGGACCGTGAGAAGGAGAACATATGTACTATACAGACTGACTTGACTACGGTTAGTTAGTTAGATAACGCATTCAAGAGCTTACGATTTCACATAACTTATTTTTTCAAGGATTAAGTATGTCCTAATGCTTAAAAAAAGTTGACTACCCAACTACCGACTTAAAATGTTAACTTTTTTTGTTCTTTTATAATAAAAGGATAATCCTCGAGACTTTTTAACTCACGTGAGTAACTTACAATAATTTAGCACAATGTCATCGGATTTTATACTATGTGACAACTTTGCTCCCATATTCCCATCCTGATTCTTCTATATTTTGTGTACCATGAAAGTCAAATTATTATTAGCAGAATTAACTCACTTACTTTAAACGCACAGCTAAAATTTACCTTATACAGTGCAATATTGCTAAATTACACTAACTAATTAACTTTTTATCCGTAAACGGATTGAACGCTTTTATAAACTATTTAAACAGTTTTAAATCCCCTAATGCAAGCTAAGATTCAAATGACAAACTAAATGCCGATGTAAACTTCACTCAAACCTTTTGCTACAGTTATTCTTTATTTTCTACACATTCATTTGAAGCACCGAAAAAATTCTCAAGCTAACAAACAGCATATTTGACTCGAAATCTCATCATTGAAAAGTTTTAACGCATGCAAAGTGAATGAACCACAACACTTAAAAGTTACTGTTACGTTAAATTTATTCATATAGTTTACTTACTTAAACTAATGAGAGATCTCAATATTTTACCAATTAGTCCGAAAAACTGCCCATAGTGTCAATATTTCCGCCCCTGTGAAAACTTCCAATGTTAAAAGTGACTCCAAGTCTTTTCAGGTTAGCTGAAACCGAAACTATGAATTTAGTGTGGGTACTGATGAGCGACAAAAGTTGTTTTGGCAGTTTTTTTGTTTACTTTTCTTTAGACTGGGAAAAAAGAAAATCTTGAGAAAACCAGTTCAAGCAAAAGTGGTTTTCCCGAAAATGCAATTCCCGACCGCATCCTTTGATTCCGAGTAGAAGAAATCCTTCCAAAGCTGTGTGTAGTACTCCAAATCTACTTTAGTTGTCCCAGCCTAAAAAAAATATGTATCATTTTCCACCAATCAATCACACTGACAGTGTTCAACTTTCTTATTCTCACTCGTGTCATTTCTTTGTATACATTATTACCAATTTATACTCATTTATCAGTCGCACACGTGAAATCTGCAGAGAAAACTTTCCCACAGACTCCACTATTAGTATAACTACTAAACTAAACCCATCAAGTTTGAATTCTCTGGAGATTTCAAAAAATCTATTCTGTCTATGATAATAACATGAAACACTTTGGGCAATGCTGATGTCCTCAGTTTTCACATCTTCTATATGCAGAAAGAAATATGTAAGTTTCAATCGGACAGTAGTTTTCCGCTTCCCAATTCATTTTACAAAATAATTTGCAAGAATCCTAGCATTATATCTATTATGAAATCGTTGTCTACATTTACTTGTACAGAAATAATGGTACTCGGCACTGTAGTCAAACAATACGAATTTTCACAAAACGAGTTCACCTATTCAAAGACTATTTAACCTAAACAAATATTTGAGAATTTCTTCCTTTAAAAACATGTTTATAAAAAAAGTGTGACGATATAATTATAAGTTTCGAAAAATTGAAACTCCAGAGACACATAAACCCGACATGACCCAGTATACTCTAGTTAGCTAGCCTGTGTATAGTATAATATAATGTTATGGAGTTTGGAACGCATGAAGTGTCCGTAATTTTTTACGACTTAAAAGCGTGTGAGAGATAAGATGATAGATGGTGATAATATTCGTACCTTGGAGAGTTGATGGAAGGCTTTACGACTTTCCTCAGGGTCCACACCAAAACTCGAGCAAACGGATGTGAACTCCTCTAAGTCTATGGCTCCATCTCCTGTGTACAAAATAGTTCGCCCACGTGTCAAATCATTTCGAACAGCACAAAAATCAAAATCATCATAATAATGTGAATGGAGTGGACAAAAGTCCAATAGAAATGAGTTTTTTCCTTATGACAAATATAGAACAATTTGGAAGTTGACAGAAGTCAAGTCCGTATTTCACTTCTTCAATAGATTACCGCAAATTGATATGTCTGCTGTTCAACCCATCAAATACCTGTAGGCTTTTTAACAATACACACAGAAAAAGTCAGCGACTTTGAAATCATACATAAACAACAGCAGCAATAATTCAATTCGCCATAAAAATCCGAGCTAATCAATCACACGTGACGTTTTGTAAACTCAGGTTTTTAGAATTCAGTACTAAACAAAGAAATTTTACATATATAGTACCAAAAAAAGATTTCCAGGCCTTTAATTCAAGATTTGACATTACCGTGAAGACCAGCACTCTTCAACTATTTATGTACTTTCATGATTTCCCTGGTAAAAGGGCAATTTGTGTGTAAAAAGGAGGAAGAAAAGAGAAAACCACTTATAATCATCATGTCCTCTCTCCCATCCGCCATAAAAAAGGTTCAGTATCAATGTTCACCTAATGCATCTACTTACCTACTCCCGTTTCTTCACTACTACATAAAAATGAGGTGAGTTCACCTTTCTTTCTCTCCGTCTTTTGTGTACAATACGTATCTAACTACACACTTGACTTCAGCTCAGAAAAAAGGACCAGCAAAACAGAGTTGTAGTTGTCTCTGACCAAAACCAACATAAGTGCAGTAAAAGAAACTCACTCTGGGTGTATAGTATATATAATACAGCTGTTTACTAGACTGTTGGGTAGATGTAAAAAAAATACTCATTACGTTTTTAGTACTGATGGGACGCAGAAAAACAAAATGGGTTGTAAATGTTGACTCGAATACTAATGGAGAAGAAAAAATATCATTTGCCACGACAAAGATACCGTTACCGTTTAGTTTGAAAAAAACCAAGAAAACCTTTTTTTCGGGGGGAAAAGAGGCTTTTAGTCTGATTTTGGTTGGTTTACGTGTGCTATGGATTATACATTATTTTTGCACTCATTCCATAAAGAAATTTTTTTTGCCTACGTTAGGCTGTAGAGTCATTTTTCAAGCGAATTGGAATCACAAAATTATTGAGATTTCGTACCAGAAGTATCCTGAAGATGGAACATGAAGTTCATGTACGATTTTTGCCATTCTTCGCTTTTGGCTTGGTCAGCCCACAGCTGGCACCATTCTTCACGGCTCACCTGAAAATTAAAGAAATCATTAAAACAATCTCTAGCATACAGGTGCACTAAAAGCTTTCATATTCACAAAACGGTAACTTTTTTTCAAATAAAGAGATATTTGTGTCCTTTTTGGGATTCCAATTACCTGCTCATCCTGATTGGCATCTGCTCCAGTGCGAAGTGCTTCCCAAATATCCATGAATCTCTTTTTTGTCTCGGCATACTTGGGATCCCCTTCAGACCAACCCCGGACTCGGCAGATTTGCTACATAAATGAGAATCATGGTCAACTACCCAACTATTAACTTTAAATCATAACTAACTAACTAATCAACTCCACGGCAATGAGAAGCAGTTTTTTGTAGGCAGTTTCAGACATGCACAATTCTTGCAAAGCAAGCCAAAAGCCAAATGACCAATATTTCGATTCTAATGTTCGGTGTAATCCCTCACATTATTGTCAAAATCAGCATCACTTGATTCTGCAGATAGCAAATTCAATTCAACAATAAGTAATTCATCTTTAGCTTAACATCTCATTTTTAAAATGTATCATCACGCAACATTATTGTATGGCCACACTAGCCACCACACAACGCACCGTACGACAAAAGATATGTAACTGCTAAAAACATAGTATAGTGTCGTAGTAAAGAACAGCATCTGCTAAAAATGCAAGTTCTTCTGGTCTATTGTTAGATTCCACTTTCTACTACCAGACTATACATTTGTGTGTGAGGGTGAATGAGACTAGGAAAGGAAATCATACAAACTAGCTATATATAACTGTATCATAATGCTAACTAACTATAAGTGAGTAACATTTCTCTCTAGTCAAGGAAAATATGGCTGCTCTTTTGTATTCCTTTTGTATGCTCTTTCATTTCTGGAATCCTGGCACACATTTTCGTGATTTCCTTCCTAAAATGTCAGGGGCCTCACAAAAGGTGCGTAGTCAGTCTAAACTACAGAAAAAATACTCAGGGGAGCTATTATTGAACCAAGTTGAAGTGTCAAAAGTATTATATAATACTGATAAGGAATCATGCAATAGTTTATGTCCGCAAAAATAGTAATGCAGAATTTTAAAAGCACAAGTTGGAAAAAAAGAAGACAAGAAAATTTGGTTGAGATGAGTTCTTGGAAAAACAAACATTTTTGAGTAACACACAGCTTGGGATCTTAGTGCAATTGAAAAATCACAGTAGAATGAATTTTCGTAAATTCAACAGCTTATGGTAAACATTTTGTATCAGAGCAATTATAGAGACAATCATAGATACAATACAAATGAGGAACTTTTGTTTTCCCAGAGATTTCTACGAAACTGTTATTTTAAATTAAAGATGCCCTTCGGAGAAATTTGTAATCCTCACATGAAAAATTATCTTTGTCATTAACGAGAGCAAAGCAAACAG
>Ga0210040_10007181_pt1 | contig 13621 bp, 20 predicted proteins | sample CryGeyCG12114_NA_FD_185462 | JGI IMG/M metagenome (GOLD analysis project Ga0210040, IMG submission 185462) | Groundwater microbial communities from aquifer - Crystal Geyser CG19_WC_8/21/14_NA (SPAdes) (version 2) | ecosystem: Environmental > Aquatic > Deep subsurface > Groundwater | place: USA... | reverse complement strand
CCGCCTCATCGACCCTGCGGTCATCGAGCAGGCCCTGGACGCCCTGGGGAGTGCGCAGCATGCGGACGGCGGGTGGGACTTCACCTGGCAGAAGTGGAACCCTGCTGCCGCCTGGGAGTGGCGCGGCGCGGTGACCCTCGAAGCTCTCGTCACACTGAAGGCGTACCGGCGCCTGTGACCGTGGGGTCGTCACCACGGGACGCCGTGGCCACCTCCCTGGGAGAAGAGAGAAGGGGCAGGTGCGTGCCACGCCGTCATCTGTGGGCGAAGCGGTGCAGGACCACGATCGCCTTAGTGTCGCCAGCGGTTGCCGCCAGCATGGCGATCACTGCGACTACGGCACCGGGGGCTCGTTCTCGGCGCGCCACGCGCAGGCAGTAGGCAGCGATGCCGAGGTTGAGCCCTGCGCGGGCTGTCAGCCACTGCCACCTGCCACCGTCGAGGAGCAGTCCCGGGACCAGAGCGAGGTCAAGGAGCCCGATGGTTCGCAGTGCTGTCGGGTGCTCGCCGACACGCAGGAACCGGCCGGCTCGAGCGGGAGCAGCCACGAGAGCGAGCCCGAGGGGCAGCGTGATCACGCCGACGCGCTTGGCTGCCTGCTCCGCAGATGTGAGGTCCATGGGGGCAGTCTTTCTCGCTCGGGGACTCGCGTGTGGTCGTGGCTAGGAGCTGTCTCTCATCTTCTGATGCACAGTGCTCGGTTGCCGACAACTGCGCTGGCCGGCGGCCCCGTTTCGTGAGAGGAAGGCGGTCTCAGGGGGTCGTCGCAACACCCCACCTGAGACCGCCGAACCCTTGCCGGCGCGTCCGCCGCCGTCGAGCGGCTTCCTCGACGAGGGGTCGTGGCCACTTCACAGGGATCGCCGTCCGGCATGTTCGGAGACTTCATCAGTAGACGGGCTCTGTTGGGGCGGTCTGGCCCCACGTACGGGCTGTCGAAATCAGGTGTCTCGGCGGCGGGCGTTGGCGGTGATCGCGGCGTGGACATAGCGGGCGAAGCCGGGGGTGATGGCGTCCCACTGCTGAGCCGCGGCGGGGTCGGCGAGGTAGCCGTCGGCGACTTGCACGTGCCGGGCGTGGTTGCAGTCGAAGAACCACCGGGCTAGGTGGCGCCGGTGCTGCTCGGCCGCGGCGAGGGCGCTAGAGCTGTCGGGCGGTTCGCCGGCGGTCAGGGCGGCGGCGAAGGCCTCGATGCCGGCTTCGGCCTCGGCCTTGATCTGTCGCCAGTCGTCTTCGGTGTACGCCGCGGTGCGCCGGGCCAGCCGGTCGTCGAGGCCGAGGCCCTCCTCGATTCCGGTGGGGCTGGCATCGCCCTGGCCGGGCACGATGGCGCGGGCAAGCTGGGCGGCGAAGGTGTCGGTGCCGAAGATGGCCAGCTGCTGCTGCGGGGTCAGCGAGATGCCGGCGTGCTGGGCGTCGAGCTCGTCCTCGATGGCCGCCAGCAGGCCGCGGGTGCGCTCGAGCCGGGCGCGCAGCATGGCGTGCTGACGGCGCAGGTGGTCGTCGGCGTCGGGGTCGTCGAGCAGGCGTGCGATGTCGGGCAGCGGCAGGTCGAGCTCGCGGTAGAACAGCACCCGCCGTAGCCGTACGAGGTCGCCGGCGTCGTAGAGGCGGTGCCCGCCCGCGCTGCGTCCCGACGGGCGCAGGAGCCCGACCCGGTCGTAGTGGTGCAGCGCCCGGACCGAGGTGCCGGCCGCGGCCGCGACCTGCCCGACCGTCCAGCTGACGGCCACCCGCTCGGGGTGCTGCTCGTCCACCTACCGCCCCCGGTACCGGGCGGCCGCACGCGCATGGGACTGCTCCAGCAGCGCCCGCAGCCGGCCCGCCGTCGCTGGTCCGGGACACAGCACGCACACCCACCCCTGAGTGGCGTAGACCGGGTGCGGCAGCCACACGTCGGTGGCGGCGTGGTCGACGTCGTCCCGGTGCTGCTCGGCCTCGGCCGGCGGGTACCCGAGGACCTCGGCGAACAGCTCTCGCCCGGCGGAGACGTTGACGCGGAAGACGCCCGGGCGGTCCAGCCGCGAGGCGGTGTCGAAGCCGGGGTAGTCGGAGGTGACGACCGTCGCGAAGGGCTGCCACCGGCTCTGGTCCGCGGTGCCGTCCGGGTCGTAGGTGATGAAGGAGTCACCCCACGCGCTCGGCGGGGCCTCGCTGCCCTGCTCCACCGTCTGCACGACCACACCGGTCAGGGCCCGCGCCCACCCGAGAAGCGCCTCGGCATCCACTGCCGCCAGGTCGTCGCCGCCCCGTGCCTCGCCCACAGGTTCAGTCATGCCGCGGACGGTAGGACCTCACGCAACGTCAGGATCAAGCCCCGAGCACTGCTGCGCCGGCATCCGAGCCTGGCGGCCGGCTCGGTCCCAGTAAGCGACCCCCTGCCGGCGACGCTGCGGCCCTTCGGCGTCGTCGACACCACCACTCCCCCGCGGCCGTCCCACTCGGGACCGCCGTCCGGTCAGGGCCGCAAGGGGGGTGCTGGTCTACCCCGGGTTGGGTCATGGCTCCAGACGCGGGATAGGGATGTCGAGCTCTCGGGCTCGGCGGCGGGTGTCCTGGAGCACGGCGCGCATCTCTGCGGTGTGGGGATCGGTGTGCGCTGCCAGGCTGCTGCGGGCGATGGGGACGCACGCGGTAGCCCATCCCGCCACCGTCGCGACCAGGCGCGGGAACCGGTACGCCAGCACCGCGCCGCGGTGCAGACGCAGGTCGACACCCCGCGCCTGGACGATGGGCAACAGCTCGCGCGTGGTCAAGAACGCCTCGCGGAGCGCTCGAGCATCTCCGACCATGCTGGCCAGCGAGCCGCTGCGCGCCGCCTGGGCGAACATGCCTGCGTCGGCGATGAAGTGCAGCCACAGCCACCCCCGCAAGTCCTTCTCCTGGCGAACGGCCAGGCCTGCCTGCTCGAAGACGCTGAGCACGTCGTGCTCGCGTCGGGTCAGTGACGCGCCGGTGGCGCCAATGACGACCGAGGAGAGCAGCGCGCCCTGCAGGACGCCGTTGCCGTCGAAGCCGCCGCCGGCCTGCGGGAACCCGAACACGAGCTGTTCGGCGGGAAGCGGCGCCACAGCGGCCAGCGGCTCCTCCCACAGGTTGCCGAAGACCAGCACGGTGGCCTGCCCGATTCGGGGGGCCAAGAAGGCGGCCGCCTCAGCGAGACGGTGGTGGCCGACGCTGAGCACGACGAGGTCGAAGCCGTCCTCGGGCGCGAGGGACTCTCGCAGCGCGGTCCGGAGGGACTCCTGACGTCGGCGACCGAACGGCCTGACTCGCCCGTCGATCCAGTCCATCTGCACTTCCTCGCCGTACTGGGCGGCGCGACCCGGGCGCACGTAGAACTCCACGTCATGGCCGGCGGCGTGCAGCACCCGCCCGTAGAGGGTGGCGATGACTCCTCGGCCGAACATCAGGACCCGCATGCTGCCCGCACCCCTAAAATGGAGACCGTCTCCGCTCAGGAGCATGCGGAGACAGTCTCCGTCTGTCAAGAAGGAGTCACACGATGGCCGAACCCAGGGCTCTACGGGCCGACGCGCGCCGCAACCGAGACGCGCTCATCGCGGCCGCGCGGAGGGCGTTCGAGCAGGACGAGCAGCTTCGCTTCGATGACTTCGCGGCACGAGCAGGCGTGGGCGTCGGAACTCTCTACCGGCACTTCCCCACACGTGAGGCCCTCGCCGCGGCGGTCTACCAGAGTGAGGTGGCCGCGCTGTGCGACCAGGCCCGGGACCCCGCCCGCACCGCCGGAGAGAACCTCAACGCCCTGCTGCGCGGCTTCGTGGAGTACGTGGTGGCGCACATGGGCCTGGCGCGCGCGCTGGTGGCGGTGGTGGACCCGGCAGTACAAGTCACTGGCGCGAGCGAGCTCGAGCGCACCGTCGCCGACCTACTGGCCCGTGCGGCTCAAGACGGCACCGTCCGTGAGGACATGACGGTGGGAGCGGTGATGATCGTGCTTCACGGCGTCGGGTCAGCCACTGGGCGACCCCTGTGGGCTTCGGAGGCGCGGGCGGCTGTGGATCTGCTGATCGCCGGGATGACGGCGCCCTGACGCTCCGCCTCGACACCGACCTGGAGCAGTCGCATCGCCTGATCTCCGGCCGGGAAGGCGGCCCGCCCCCTTGCCCCGCAGTGGAACTCACCGCCGGCGCACCTGCAGCGGACCCGAACGCTCAACGGCTGTGCGCTGGGGGCTCACCGCGTCGGTGGATCGAGCGGACGTCAGACCGGGGGCGGTGGCACCGGATTGAGCGTGTCGCTGTCGAAGCTGACGCGCTGACTGTCGGGCACCTCCCACACCTCAAGCCCGGGCGCGGCCAGCACCGCGTCGATGCAGGCGCGGCTCCCACCGACGTAGGTGCTCATGAGGTCCACGTCCGTGGCCACGCACCACGCACGGTCAGCCGGCCACCACAGGCTGGGACTCTGCTCCCAGGGTGGGGTCTCCATCGACACTCGCGCTGCCTGCCACAGCGGCCCCGTCGCCAGCAGCATCGGCCGCTGCGGCATCTGGACCCTCGAGGCGGTCGCGTCATCCAGCGCCGAGGCGCCGAAGCCGTCCCACACCGCGTAGAAGCAGTCATCAGCGGCACTGGTGAAGCCGGCGAGTACCGTCACCAGCGCCTCGGCCTGCGCGGCGGGCAGGCTGCCCTCGTCCGGCTCGGTGTCCCAGACCTCGGCCTGGACCTGGCCATGGAGGAACGCCCAGGAGCCGGTGATGCCCACCCATTCCATGCTCGGGTGGGCCTGCCGCCCGTTCGCGGCAGCGACCTGCGCCCAGGAGACCTCGACGTCCCCCCGTGCCGCGGGGTGCAGCACCCGGGCATAGGCCTCGAACAGTGGCGGCACCAGCGAGCCGATCGTGTGGTCGGCGAAGTTGCGGACACCCGCCACGACCCAGTCAGCGGCCCTGACGTCGACGTCGCCGGGTAGCTGCCGCAGTGACCCCAGTCCTTCGCGCCGTCTCACAGAGCCACTGTCCCGGGCCTGGGACCAGGTGACCACCGCCTACGACCACTACCGGCCGAGCTCCGACGACGAAGCTGGCGACCACTCCCCCGTCCGCCGACGATCGTCTCGGTCGCTGTCCACGCCCGAGCACGCCGAGGCCGGCACCGGCCTCGCCGCTGACGCCACCCCCACCCTCACCGAGCTCGCGCTCGAGCCCGCCGAAGAGCGCCCCACCGACGAGGACGACGACACCGGCGACAGCCTCGCCGGCGGCCACGACGAAGCAACAGCGTGCGCACCACCTTCGAGCTCAGCGGTGGAGACGATTCGATGCCCGACGGCCCCACGACCTGGTCATTCCTACTCGTCCGCGACGGCGACGGTCCCTGGCTCGCCGACGAGGGCAGCGCCTGACCAGCGCGTCGTCGACAAGGGCAAGGCCGCCCCACAGTCGATCGGCGGTCCGGGACCACTCGAGCTTGTCACCCGGTCAAGCACTCACTCGCCCAGCAAGCCCAGTTGCGGTCGTCGAGCACAAAGTGACTCTCTCGCAGATCACAGCCAAGACGGACAACGCAGTGAGACCCTCCGCCATGACCCTCCGAGAAGTTGACGCACCGCCGCAGCAGCCCCGGATCGCCTGGTCCATCGTCGCGGCGACCGGTGCACTCTCGACGGTCATCGGCGTGCTGGCCCTGGTGACCGCCCCCGGGGCCACCACGACCGACGGCACGACCTACGACACCACCTTCGTGACCAAGTGGGTCTGGTGGCTCGCCTTGTCTCGTACCGGGTTCAGTGGAGGCTCTGAACTGACGCTCCGACGGTAGTCGGGGCGGGGTGGTGCTGGTGGTGGGTGGCCTCGTACTCGGCCGGTGGGACAAGGCCGATCTCGCCGTGCACGCGCCGGTGGTTGAACCAGTCCACGTACTCCGCGACCGCGATCTCGAGGTCGTCGATGCTCTTCCACGGGCCCTTGTTGCGGACAAGCTCGGCCTTGAACAACGAGTTGAACGCCTCCGCGAGGGGCGTTGTCGTAGGAATCACCGGTGGACCCCACGGACGCGACCGCGCCGGCCTCAGCGAGCCGCTGGGTGTACCGCACGGCCAAGTATTGGCAGCCCTTGTCCGAGTGATGCACCAGTCCGCTCAGGTCGGCGCCTTCTCAGGCGCGGGTCCACAAGCCCATCTCCAGGGCGTCCAGGACCAGGTCCGTGCGCAGCGACGTCGACAGCTGCCACCCCACGACGCGGCGGGAGAACACGTCGACGACGAACACGGCGTAGACCCACCCGGCGAAGGTCCGGCAGTAGGCGGGGGCACCTCCCGCCCGAAGGGTGGGGGAAACGTCGGCGACCCACAGCTGGTCCGGGGCGGTGGCCTTGAAGGCGCGCTGCACCAGGTCCGGGCGCGTGTCCGGCCCCGTCCCCGGCACGGTGGTGCGCGGCCCCTTGGCCCGCGACAGGCCCCGCAGCCCCGCGGCCGCCATCAACCGGGCCACGGTGCACCGCGCCACCCGGTGCCCGCGGCGGACCATCTCGGCGTGCACCTTGCGGGTCCCGTAGACCCCGTAGTTGTCCTCGTGCACGCCCCGGATCACCTCGGTGGTCGCGGCGTCGCTGACCGACCGGGTTGACGGTGGCCTGGTCTTGGCGGCGTAGTACGTGCTCGGGGCGACCTGCAGGACCTTGCAGACGCCGTCGCAGAGCTCCTCCCAAGCTCGACCCCGAAGCGGTCCTTGTGGGCGTCGATGTAGTCGACGACTACTTCAGTCGGCGGTCGAGCTCCGCCTGGGCGAAAAACGCCGACGCCGTCTTCAAGATGTCGTTCGCCCGCCGCAGCTCACGGTTCTCCCGCTCCAGCTCGGCGATCCGACGGCCTTCCTCGGTCGTCGCCCCGGGGCGGGCGCCGCCGTCGATCTCGGCCTGGGTGACCCAGTTCCGCAACGTCTCAGGATTGATCCCGAGCTGACTACCGATCCTGGCGAAGGTCCCCGGACGCGTGGCCGGGTCCTTGCGCGCGTCCACCGCCATCCGGATCGCCCGCTCCCGGAGCTCGTCCGGGTACTTCCTCGGTGCTGCCATGACTCTCATCCTCCCGTGCGATGAGAGCCTCCATCAGACCCGGTACGAGACACAGCCATGGCAGCAGCACTGCAGGAGTCGGACTTCGTCGAGGTCGGCCCCGACGCGCTGGTGCAACACCCGCGGCCCTGAACCGGGCGCTGCCACCGCGCTCACGACAGCCTCCTGGCCGCGACCGTGCGTCGGTGGCGGCGTCGTCTGGCCGTCCCCCATCCGATAGTTGACCGGACACGACACTGGGTCGTGGTCATGATGGCGCATGACCACGAGCCAGCCGGGCGGGCTCCGCGCCGCCGGCGCCGCTGCTAGACGAGACCACATCCGTCGCATCACGCCCGCCCTTTACCTGGCGTTGCTCACCGCACTCGGCGGGGCCGTCCTGAGCACAGCAACTTTTGTCTCGTACCGGGTCTGATGGAGGCTCTCATCGCACGGGAGGATGAGAGTCATGGCAGCACCGAGGAAGTACCCGGACGAGCTCCGGGAGCGGGCGATCCGGATGGCGGTGGACGCTCGCAAGGACCCGGCCACGCGTCCGGGGACCTTCGCCAGGATCGGTAGTCAGCTCGGGATCAATCCTGAGACGTTGCGGAACTGGGTGACCCAGGCCGAGATCGACGGCCGGAGCCGTCCGGGGACGACGACCGAAGAAGGCCGGCGGATCGCCGAGCTCGAGCGAGAAGTGCGTGAGCTGCGCCGGGCGAACGACATCCTGAAGACGGCGTCGGCGTTTTTCGCCCAGGCGGAGCTCGACCGCCGACTGAAGTAGTCGTCGAGTACATCGACGCGCACAAGGACCGTTTCGGGGTCGAGCCGATCTGCAGGGTGCTGCAGGTCGCCCCGAGCACCTACTACGCCGCCAAGACCAGACCGCCATCAGCGAGGTCGGTGACCGACGCCGCGACCACCGAGGTGATCAAGGCCGTGCACGAGGACAACTACGGGGTCTACGGCTCCCGCAAGGTCCACGCCGAGATGGTCCGCCGCGGCCACACGGCGGCGCGGTGCACGGTGGAGCGGTTGATGGCCGCTGCGGGCCTGCGGGGGCTGTCCCGGCGGGCGAAGGGCCCGCGCACGACCGTGCCCGGCGAGGGGCCGGACACCCGCCCGGACCTGGTCCAGCGCACCTTCAGGGCCACCGCCCCGGACCAGCTGTGGGTCGCTGACATCACCTACTGCCGGACCTTCGCCGGGTGGGTCTACGCCGCGTTCGTCGTTGACGTCTACTCCCGCCGCGTCGTGGGCTGGCAGCTGTCGACGTCCCTGCGCACCGACCTGGCGCTGGATGCCCTGGAGATGGGCCTGTGGACCCGCGCCCGCGAAGGCGCCGACCTGAGCGGCCTGGTGCATCACTCGGACAAGGGGGTGCAGTACGTCGCGGTGCGGTACACCCAGCGGCTTGCGGAGGCCGGCGCGGTCGCGTCCGTGGGGTCTACTGGTGATTCTTACGACAACGCCCTGGCGGAGGCGTTCAACTCGTTGTTCAAGGCCGAGCTGGTCCGCAACAAGGGCCCGTGGAAGAACATCGACGACCTGGAGATCGCCACCGCCGAGTACGTCGACTGGTTCAACCACCGACGCCTGCACGGCGAGCTCGGCCACGTCCCACCGGCCGAGTACGAGGCCACCCACCGCCACTCCAACCCCGCCCCGGCTACCGTCGGGGCGTCACTTCAGGGCCTCCACTGAACCCGGTACGAGACATTTGGTGCTGTGGTACCCAATCGACCAGGCCGCGATCGAACGTGCCGACAACGCCAACTGGGACGAGAGCCTGCTGCTTCCCCACCAGTTCTTGCTCACGGTCGTGCTGCTGGGCACGTGCCTGTGCAGCTGGCTGACCGTCGTCGTCACCGCAATCAACATCAGGTCACGCGCACGGCACTCCTGAAGTCACTCAACCAGACTGCTCGAACGCCGACCCCGCTACCGGCGCGGCTGCGGCTGAACCGGGACGTCGGCAGCGACGCCGCCTGCCCGACCCACATCTGATCCTCATCTGAAGCGGGACTCGGGCTGTGGAGGCGGTGATCCGGCCGCTCCACGACGTCAGGCCCGTCAGCACCGGACGGGTGCTCTCCTGCGGTGCCGCAGGACGAGTAGCGCAGGCTGGCGCGATGATCCAGCCGTGAGCAAGCACTTCCCGCTGACGCGCGCCCAGCGGCGGTCTCGACGCGGGGAGCTCGCGGCCGCGGGCGTCTACGGCGTGGACACCGAGGACGCCGGCGCGTCGACCTGGACCGGCCGCTACCTGATGTGGGCCCGCTCCCCCCAGCACGCCGCCGAGCGGATCCGGGACGCCGGCTTCCACCGCCGACGCACCGAGGCGTCCTGGGACCCGACCCGGCTCCCACCGCAGTCATTGCCCGAGGGATTGCACGCCGAGACCGCCGCGTGGTTCCGCAGCCGTCTGGACGACGACGGCTGGACCCCGTGGCAGGAGCTGCCCGCGGACCACCGCCATCCCCCGCAGGGACTCGCGGCCCTCGACCCGTCGCTGCGATGACACCCGAGCAGCAGCAGCCAGAGACGCAGCCGCCGCCCGAGGTCGCGCCACGCCCGCTGACGCCGCGGGAAGAAGCCGTCCTCGTCGCGCTGATCACCCGGGGCGCGTGGGCCGGTGACGACGACGTGACCCCGGGCCCCGACGACCGCGCCCGCTGGCTGGCGCAGGTGCCCTCCACGCGCGCCGGGCGACGGTGCACCTGCGGGACCTGCCCGTCCATCGAGCTGACCGACCCCGCCGGCTGGACACCTGACGTGGGCGACAGCCGGGTCGTGCTCCAGGCCGGCGCCCAGGGCGCGTTGGTCTTCCTGTTCATCGAGGAGGACCGGCTCAGCTACCTCGAGCTCGCACCGGACGCGGCGACCTCCCACGACTTCCCCGACCCGAAGGGCCTCGACTTCCTCGAGTAGGCGACGTCCTCCACGGCGCACCCGGGCATCCCGCGGACGATCGGCGAGCGGAACGCGTCGCACGTCCCTCTGGTGCTGCGTCCCTATCGTCGTGTCTCGTGGATGAGGCAGAGCTGGTGGTCACCGCGGGCGTCGTCCGTGACCTGCTCGAGGACCAGCACCCCGACCTGGCCAGGCTGCCCCTGCGAGAGGTCGAGGGCGGGTGGGGCAACCAGATGTGGCGCCTCGGGGACGACCTGGCCGTGCGCATCCAGCGCATGGACACCGACCCCGACCCTCAGCTCCGGGAACGTCGGTGGCTGCCCCAGCTCGCGCCGCGCCTGCCGCTGCCGATCCCCGTCCCCGTGCGCGACGGCGTTCCCACGGAGCGCTTTCCCAAGCTCTGGACGGTCCTGACCTGGGTACCCGGCCAGCCGCTGGACCACGGGTCCATCACCCGCGGCGAGGACGCCGCCGACGCTCTCGCCGCCTTCCTGCGGGCGCTGCACGTGGCAGCCCCGACCGACGCACTCCCGGGTTCGGGCCTCGCCGCACACCCCAAAGACTGCACCGAGGGCTTCCGCCACTTCCTCGACGCCCTGGACGCCGGCGCGATCGGCTCCGACGCCGCCGAGCTCCACGCCGTCTGGGAGGACGCCGTCACGGCTCCGGCCTGGGACGGTCCACCGGTGTGGGTGCACGGCGACCTGCACCCCGCGAACGTCGTCGTCGCGGACGGGACCCTCACCGGCGTCGTCGACTTCGGCGCCCTGTCCGCCGGCGACCCCGCGGTCGACCTCGCCGCCGCCTGGGTGCTCCTGCCCCCGGGCACGGCCGCACGCTTCTTCGCCGCCTACGCAGAGATCAACGACGCCACGGTCCGACGCGCCCGCGGGCACGCCGCGCTGAAGTGCCTCTTCCTGCTGCTGATGGGCCAGAACGGCGACCGCGGCCTGCCCGGCGGCAAGCCGACATGGGGACTGGCAGGACGGGCCGCGCTCGACCGAGTCCTCGACAGACAGTTCTGACGAGTCCGGGACCGGCGCCCGCAAGGCGACCGGGCGTCAGACCCCTTGGCCGTGCCGCCGACGATCCACAACCGGAATGTTGCCGAGGCGGGGATGGCGCGAGGACGGCGAGCGCGTCGCTCGGCCGGTCGTCGGCAGGGGCTGTCGACCAGCCACCAGACTTCGTAGCGGGCCGAAGCGTGAGGTCACGCCCTTTATGAAGGCGCCTCACGATTCTGCCCCGGGGGGCCGATCATGGACGTGTGGCCGGCAGAAGATGCGCATGAACACCGGCGCCAGTGACGGCTCCCAGCGCGAGGCAGCATTACGACTGCGCAGCCCGGTCCAGGTGCTGTGGAACGTCGCCTGGGGCCTGCTCTTCGTCGGGCTCGTGGTCGCGGCGATGGTCGACGCCGGCCGTGTCGAGGCCGGAGGTGTGCCCTTCGCCGTTGGCGGAGCGCTGCTCGCCGCTCGAGCGCAGGTTCTGCGAGTCGTGGTCACTAGGCAAGAGCTGGTCGTGCACTCCTGGTGGCGCACGCGGCGCTTTGCCCGCGAGGACGTCGTCGACCTCCGCCCGGTCCCCTACGACGGGTGGTGGGTCCGAGGCGCCGAGAGCCCCACCTGGGCCCAGCTGCGGCTGACCACCCAGGACGGTCGCGAGCATGACCTGCGGGCGGTGGTCACCGTGGCCGCCACCGGCAAGGCGCTGACGTTCTGCGACACGGTCATGGGACGGTCGCGGGGACGGGCACGCCGCGCCGCGAGCAGGACTCCTCGGTGACGGGCGACCGCTGCGACGAGGCCAACGACGCCGTGCTGGTCAGCTCGACCGGAGCCGCCCATCACCTGCCCACCTCCTACGCACCGACCCGGTGCGGTCCGGGCGGTGGTCGCGGATGCGATTGAGGCCGCTGCCCGTCACCCGGGTAGCCAACGCAACACCCGGCCTCGTCCTGACCGCCGTGGGTGTCGCCCTGTCGCTGGACGTGGAACTGGCGCCATGGCGGTGGCCGTTGGGCGTGGCTGCTGTCGTGCTGGGGTGCTACCTCGCTGTCCGTGGTCCCCGCGCCGAGGTCGTCTGCGACAGCAGCAACGTCCGGGTCCGCAGTCTGCTGCGGACCCGGGTGGTGGCCCGGGCAGCAGTGCTCGAGGTCAGCGACTGGTCAGCGCTGCGCTGGAGCGACAGCTCCGGGCGACGTCGATGGACGCCCCTCGTGATGTTCGCCATCACTCCTCGAATGCTTCGCTCGGCTGTCCACCACCACCGCGAGCAGGTGAAGCGGCTACGCCGCTGGGTGCACCTACGCCGGTAGGCGTCCCATCAGCGACAACCCCACGCGTCCGCAACGGATCCCCAGCCGGTCACCACAGGCTCGGTGTCACCTACTCGTGCAGCGGTCCCCGACGACGGCTTCACGATGATCATCGGCGCCAACCGCGCCGCGATCGTCTACGAGGTCGGCGTGGTCGAGGGCGTGCTGGCCCCCGTCATCGTCCATGTCATGAAAGCCCGAGCGAAGTTCCTGAGGTGATGACCATGCCGCGCACCGTCCACGAGATCCTCGCCCACGCCGACGAGCTCGCCCATCGCTTCGAGGACTACGAGCCCTCCGAGCACGACGAGCGCGACCCGCAGAGCTACACGGCCCTGCGGGACGCAGTCCTGTCCCGCTCCCGGGCCGAGCACTCGGTCACCGAAGCCGTCGCCGGAGCACGCGCCCACGGGTACTCCTGGGCCTCCATCGGCGCCCTGCTTGGCACCTCCGGCGAGGCAGCACGCCAGCGCTATGGCAGCACCCAAGACGCCTGACCCCATCGACCGCTCCTCGTTGCGACCGATCTTCGTCGGTGCCGACGACGACACCGGCCCGGGCGACCACGCGCGGTCGACGACGTCCCCAGCCACAACACGGCGCCGTTCCACTCGGGATCCTCAACCGGACGTGGCAGATGGGGTATCTCCGCCCCCGGGGCGGCTGCTGCTTCAGCCGTCATGGCCCTTCGGCGATGAGGCGTAGTGCGTCGAGGTGGCGGGTGTAGGCGGCGCGGCCGGTGGGGGTCAGCGACAGCCAGGTGCGGGGTCGCTTGCCGACGTGCCCCTTGCGGATCTTCACGTATCCGACGATCTCCAGCTGCGCGGCCTGCTTGGACAGCGTCGAGTCGGTGACCTCGATGGTGTCGCGCACGTGGGCGAACTCGGCCTCGTCCACCTGGGCCAGCGCGGCGACCAGGCTCAGCCGCACAGGTGCGTGGATGGCCTCGTCGAGGCAATGGCGGGCGTGGTGGCCCTGGGTGGTGCTCACGGGCGCGGGCGGGCGATCACGGCGGCTGCGAGCAGGCTCGGGACGGCGACCACGACGGCGCCCAGAGCCACCATCGGCCAGGTGTTGGGACCGTCCTGGGCCTGGAGGTTGAGCCAGGGCGTCACGACGCCTAGGGCCACCGCGAAGGAGGTCGCCAGCCCGGTCCAGAACCACCGGCGAGCCCGGCGTGGCACGGTGCGCGAGGCCTTCTCGACCCACAGGACCTCGGCGACCATGACGCAGATGAAGATCCCCGACAGCAGCGCGTAGTGGCTCTCGCTGACCAGGTTCCTGGTCGCCATGTGCAAGCCCATCGTGAGCCCGACCGCAGCCGCACCGATCGCGTGGACCTTCCGGTCACCGGGCACGCCCAGGGACC
>Ga0210040_10007180_pt1 | contig 13624 bp, 11 predicted proteins | sample CryGeyCG12114_NA_FD_185462 | JGI IMG/M metagenome (GOLD analysis project Ga0210040, IMG submission 185462) | Groundwater microbial communities from aquifer - Crystal Geyser CG19_WC_8/21/14_NA (SPAdes) (version 2) | ecosystem: Environmental > Aquatic > Deep subsurface > Groundwater | place: USA... | reverse complement strand
TGTCGACTCGTACTCACCTGCAGTCAACATGGTCGACGTAATCCCAGTCTCGTCCTACCCATCGCATATTACTCTCCTCCCTTCGATACAGCAATGCAATCTAACAAACCTCCCTGAGAACTATTTCCTCAAATACTACCTCTATCACGCCCTGACATGGCCTCAACTTTCCTTCGTCGCTGTTGTGCGCACCGCGAAGCTAACCACATACCCTAAAGTCGTCGGCTATGTCCTAGCAAAGATGGAAGAAGATCCCAGCGACGGCGTACAACATGGCCACATTACAAGTTTGAGTGTCATGAGAACGCACAGAAGGCTAGGCATTGCCGAAAAACTCATGCGGAACAGTCAACGAGCTATGGCTGAGGTCTTCAACGCCGACTATGTGAGCTTGCATGTTCGTATGTCGAATAGTGCCGCATTGCATCTCTACCGGGACACCCTCGGCTTCACGGTCGAGAAGATTGAGGACAAGTACTATGCCGACGGGGAGGATGCCTACGCCATGAAGATGGATCTCAGGAACATGCAGATCAAGGATGCGCCAGAGGCTGAAGATCAGGACGAGGGTGATGCTGTGGGTAGTGCTGACAAAAAAGAGGACAAGGACACCGCAAACGGCGGGAAGGAGAAAATGGTCAAAGTCAGAGTCGGCAAACAACGAGGTGTCGCTGATCTTGTCGAAAAGAATGAGGGCACGGGAGCCTCGTACTAGATCCCGATTGAGACGACAGCTGTCCCCAAAGCACAGCAAGTACTACAGAACCATCACAAGCTCGCTCAGTGCAATCACTCCACCTTACCGCTCTAGAGTAAGCACATAACAAACGGACACTGGGATGTAAGTTCTCTGCCATGCTTTCTCAATCCCCTTTCGATGATGTTCACCTCCTTCAAACGATAACTGCTTAGCTCAAAGAGCAATGAAGTTACATCAAAATTCAAGCTCAACAATCTGAGACCAATCCTGCATACCAAACTCATGGCATTCGCTATATTATACAAGCGCTAACATCTCAAAGCATAGATTTCATCGCAAAGTCCGAGCAAACAGGCATATCACTCGCCTACTAGCCAGCTCAGTACCGGCCTTTCCGCTCCATCTTCGCCTCCCAAACCGCCCCCTTAAGCATGTCCTTTACAGGTTTTAGCTCCCTCTTGACCTGCTTCCGCTCCCCACACTCAAGATAACCCCTTTCACTCCTTATCTTCGCAATCTCCTGCGCACGGAGATCCTTGACGAAACTCCTCGCGGCGTGTTTCGCCTCTTTCTTGGCGCCGCGGTAGCCCTGGCTGTAGGAGAGCAGAGACGTGCGGAAAACTTCGAGGTTCGAGAGAAGGGCGGCTTCGGTGCTTGAGCGTGGAAGCTGCGGTTGCGTCGTATGCTCGAACGAGGCTTCAGATGTCGCAGGCGTGTGTTGTGGTTGTGACTCTCGCGAGATTGAGCGCTTAGAGGCGCCTGTACTATCTTCGTACGATGGGAGCTCCTCGAAGTCGACCGATTCCTTCTGAGCTTGAGCCTGTTTCTTCTCGTCTGCTGCAGAGGGGTAGTCGTATGCAACACCGCGTTCAACGCCTCGTGTTTGTGCATCTAGCTCAGCGGTGTACGCGGATGGCATCGTTCCGTAGCCCCTTGCAGCCCGCGAATCGATACCATGGCCGGCCAGTTTGATCTCTTGGATGGCGCCGATGATGGATGCGATGCCGTGTGTTGCTGGTTCGCCCTGGTTCCGTCGGCCACGTGAGCCCTCGTAGCGTGCTGCTCTTCTTTTGTTGCCGCACATTATGCCTATCGGTGTTGGTTACTACTGGTTGAGTAGGGTACTATTTGTGAATGATAATGATGATGTACTTGATTTGATCGACCTGCTGGCTACTCTTCGGTTCTTGTTCTTGTTTATTTGCGGTATAATGGGGAAGTACTACACCAACATGGGACGAGCGCGAACCTATATACTCTACTTCAACTCAGCTCGCGTACGACTACTGATATGCATGTTGTCTGTGAAGAGCTGCGATGCCATCATATCTCGCGAGAAGCCAGGCACTCATCATATTATCCAATCACAATTCTCTGCGGGGAGAGCATTCTCCGACGCTATTCCTGACAGGTGCTCAAATCACGAAGCTTAACGAGGCTTATGGGCGAAGCTGCATCGGCCGTTAGCGTCTAAGCCTCTCTACGGCCGAAGCGAGCGAAGATGGGGGTAGCAGTCATGGTTGAGCGAGTGTCCTTTCTTGCACGACCGTGACTCTGACGAGCTGAGCCCTGGTTGTTCTTGTCGTTATGCACAATTGTGGCGGCGCTCGTACGGAGAGAGCCTCCTCTCACACGGCGTAATGTGTACTGTTACACTACGAGACACACGCTTGTGGGAGCTTGAAGTCGGCCATGGTAGCTGCGGCACGAAGTTTGCTCGTCGAGACATAGTCTTCGAGATAGCATGTCCCGAGGAGAAAACAAACGGCAGAATACCAAGGATTTGCACCTCCAGGTACTTGGACATCTGAGAAGCTAAAAGCGCAGCAGGTACTTACTCCACGACTTCATATGTCCACCAACTCCTTGCCTTCATGCCAGTGTGCTCATGCCATTATCCACATTGTCCCAATTATTGCTACAACTTATCTCGAGTATCAAATCTTCTTTCCACGAATCCATCAAAATGCTCTCCTCCTATCACGTTTCAAGCAGCCGATGACGCGCGACACTTCCGATTGGCTACTGAACATCTACGCCGTTTTTAGGGCGATGAAGGTGGAATACTTGGGTCTGATCATCAAACTCAATCAGCACAATTCGCAACAACGAGCCTGGACCTGAGCTGTCTCCCGTCATGTTCTTTGCACACTGTTCTGTAATGAGGAATTTCCACTGACTGCTCCTTCATGCAATAATCGTTAACAAGCATATGATGCACAAGTCATCATGACGACATTCCTGGGCAGACGTGTTACGTTGCGATGGATATATGGCAAGCACTCAAGACTTACCTGCATTGTTAATGATAGTAGATACATATCACTCTCGCCTACTCAGATACGCTCAACCATCTTAGTCCGAAAATTCGCAACATTCCAACCATCAGCAAACATGGCAGGATTACTGACCGGCAACAAGTTCGACCCTAACAAGGACATTCCAGACCTCAGCGGCAAGGTCTATGTCGTAACTGGCGGTAGTGCAGGCATAGGATACGGCATTGTGGCTCATCTCCTCCAGCACAACGCGTCCAAGATCTACCTCCTTTCTAACAAGGAGGAACACGCTAACGAAGCTCAAGAAGGGCTCAAAAACTGGGGTGACAACACCAAGGTTGAATGGCGTCAATGCAACCTCGAGTCGCTCAAGCAGACTGACGAAGTCACAAGATCACTAGCGAAAGATCTAGATCGCCTCGACGGCCTAGTCTGCAACGCAGGCCTAGGCGTCGGAGTCTACAACGAGTCCGTCGAAGACGGTCTCGACACGCACATGCAAGTCAATCACTTTGCACAAGCACATCTAGTCCTCACACTACTACCCATCATACAGAAGACAACCGACAGCCGCATCGTCTTCCAGTCGTCAGATGTCCACAAGGGCGCCCCATCGTCCATCGCTTTCGAATCTGTCAACGAGATGAACCAAGACATTGGCCCAACAAACCTCTACGCCCGAACAAAACTCGCCCAAATCCTCTTCGCGCGCGAGCTCGTCACACACATCAAGAACGGCCAGTTCGGCCAAGTCACTCAAACCCAAGGGCTGCCATTCATCAACGCGGTACACCCCGGTGGCGTCCTGACTGACCAACCGAACCAGGCAATCGAGGCCTATGGCACGCCGGCCAAGATAGCCGTCAAGGCCATCAAGCCATTCATGAAGAGCCCCGAGGAGGAAGGATGCAGGCCGGCATTGTTCGCCGTGGCTAGCGAGGCCGTCGCGAAGGAGACCATCCAAGCCGCGTACATTGTGCCTGACCGGAAAATTACAGAGCCTAGCAATCAGGCGAAAGACGAGAAGTTGGCTCAAAATTTGTGGAAATTGACGAAGGAGGTCTTGGAGACGAAGATTGGGAATCTGGACTACACCATGTGAGTCCGAGGCGGGGCCGGGAAGGACTAATGGGCTCAACCGATGGGTAGCTCTTTTCTCCTTTGGTCTGTTCTGTTGTCCCCGCAACAGAACAGTGGTTAGAATGTGCATAGCACTCACCCTCCGCTCAACCTCGTCCCACCGCTTTTCATCAACTACTCACCTTTCTACTACCTTCCACTCAACCTCTGCTCATCCTCTACTCACTTCGATCCGCTTAATCTATCCTCTAACATCGTACTATATCCGTACCTATACTTGTAATATCCTTATATCTATTAACATTCCTATATTGACCGCCCGTGACTAGCGTCTTACCTAGACACGATAGAGCTTCGATAAGTTCTACTAAACCTTTTAACTTCGATCACCTAAGACCAGAGACTGAGGGCGAAGGTCGACGCATTCATCATGTGTTGATAAAACCACACTACTAGCTGAAGAGTTCCCCTCTCCGACGACACATTCAAACCGTGCAATGGGTACGCTCAAATTTGTTGGTAGGTCTCTAAGATCCAAGAGTATAAATGCATTGCCATCCTACATGGTCAGCCTGGGCGCTACCGCCGAAGGAGTAAGCAGCGAAGATAACGTAATGGCCTTTGGGAGAGTGGGGTCGAATTATGCGAAATACAAGTCAAGTCAAGCTCAAGACATCAACCGTGAAGTACATTTGCCCCTTAGTACGATTGCGCAGGCTCCTTCGCCGAACAGAGCGGTCTCATGCCAGACCATGTCTTGCCTTGATCAGGTCCGCGGCCTGAATGAGTTGCATCATGTCAGCGGGGTCTGCTCTGGAACATGCAGGGCAGGGCAGAAAACTGGGTTTGAGATTGAGAATGACTCACTTTCTCCGCGACAGCATAGACCGTCGACATCAGATGCGCGGCCGGAATTAGCGGCATGACGCTTGCATCCACGATACTCAGATTTTCCACACCATAGACTTTCAGGTCTGGTCCGACGACGCCGCCCAGCTCCTTGGGCATCATGGCGCACGTACAGCAAGGGTGGGAGTAGGTCGGCTGTATCAACCGTCTCAATGCGTTCCGCAACTCGGAGTCCGTTGTCAAGTTCGCACCAGGGCTCAACTCCACAGGGTCCAACTCCTGCATTGCTGGTGTGGCGATCGCGGCTCGGTTGATTCGCAGGCTGCTGATTAGAGTCTCGAGGTCGGTGGGATCTGTCAAGGTGCCGAAATCGATGACGGGAGCCTCCAGGATATTTGTTGTGTTGATCTGGACTGAGCCGCGGGATAGCGGCTTGACCAAAGTGATGGGGATGGTGGAGCCGCTGTTCCATCCGGTTTCCTGGACAGATGTGGATGACGATGTGTACAGCTGGAGAATCAAGGAGCGCTGCGCTTCGTAGCCCGCGAGGACCGTCCCGTTGGGCACGTTGGGGTAAAGAGAGGGAATGGACTGGGACGTGGCAAAGTCTATGATTGACTGGTACCCGGCGGTGACATTGGGGAAAGGGAGAAAAGTTACAATATTTCCGCCCTGATTCACTATGGTGTAAGGCCCCTGGCGCTTAGACCAATACAAACGAAGCTGTTCATCTGCGTATGTCTGGTTGGTGGCCAGAGTATCCGTTGTTGGGAATGGCGGAGACTTGACTAACGGAGATTCAGACATCAGCAACCTTCCTGAATGCTTAGCAACGACGATCACGTGGGCGCCCATCTCGAAACAACACTTATGGGAGCAAGGAGCTTACATTCATATGCTGTGTATACCGTCGGGTGGTCTTGAAAATTCTGGCCAACTCCTGGTAAGTCAACATGATGCTTAATGCCTAGCCTCGTGGAGATGTGGTCGGGTCCGATACCGGAAAGCTGGAGAATCTGGGGCGAATGTGTTGATCCCGCGGCCAGAACGACTTCCTTTTTGGCATAGACCGTACGGGTTCGGTTTGATTCACGATCGACCAATTCGACGCCAATGGCTTTGTTCCCATCAACGAGTATTCTCTGCACGGCACTGTAGGTGATTAGGTGGTAGTTCGGGCGCGTCCCTACCACACGGTCGTAGTGGGCAGTCCTAGCATATGATCTCGTTTTGTCCTTGGGATCGAGGCAGCTTGGAGCCCAGAAGACACCAGCTTTATCACCAGCAGCAGGGTCTTGTGGAGTTATGACGTTTAGGCTGTGCCACGCTTGGAAAAACAGTTCTGCGAAGAATCAGTGTTGAAAACCTGGCCCGTTGACAAAAGTCAGACTTACTGATGGCAGGAAACTGGAAGGGTGGATAGCTCGACTGAATTGGCCCACCGTAGCCATGGATTTGGTTGTCCCATGAGATGTCAAACTCGTCGGCGTAGTCTTGGGCGGGTGGAGTGAAGTTCTCGGCCTGGAAGGAGTTAGCATTATCTCTTCCTCGTGCACGATCCTGGCTTCAGAACGTGCCTTCTTGAAATAGGGGAGTAGGTCATCCCAGGCCCATCCGGGATTCCCCAAGCTCGCCCAGGCATCGTAGTCAGCAGCGGCACCTCTGTCGTAGAACATGCCGTTGATCACTGTCCCTCCCCCAACAACTGCCGCGGCAGGAACTTGGAAGCTGCGGTTTCCCAAGTGCTGCTGTGGAGTGCTGGTCAAGTTGAACCAATAAGGCGTGCTTGTAAGGTTCAGTAACCCAGGGACGAGCACCGACGCTTCATGCTCATCCAAAGGCCCGTACTCTATGACGAGCACGGAAGCTGCCCTAGGATGTGAGCGGACCACGCCCGGCCTCGTCGGGTACTATACTTACTATCTGGATTCTCAGTGAGGCGGTCCGCAACTGTCAATCCGCTTGCACCGCCGCCGATGACGACGAAATCATAAGCCGAGTTGAGGGTCGTGTCACGTCCAACAATACGTGCATGCCGTACACTCGGGAGACCCTGTGTCCTTCCCACCACCATGGCGAGAAAAGGTAAAAAGTATAAGAGCATGTTGGGAAACTATTAAATCGCTGGACTTCCTGCCACGCAACGGTTTGCAGCTGGACAGTAAAGTAAGTAAGGATAGTCACCAGAAGAGAAACAAATGACAGGTTGCACGTGCCGATGGCGCTAGGTATTTTGGCACGAAGTGAACAAGCTGTACAACAGTGAGGCCCCCCGTGTCATTGATCCCTGCTTTGACTGCATTGCATTGCATTACATTGCATTGCTTTGGTGGTTTGTGGTTTGTTTGTTTATTTGTTATTTCTACGCCCATATAGGCCGTCTAGTGGTGATCGCTACGTGAATTAGCCTGGGCGTCTAGGGAAGTCAATGGGAGGTTCTCCAGTTGCTTCGTGCTGAAGAAGCAGATGTGGACAACTCGGTACATGCTGACGGGTGTTGGATGGGAGGACCTCAATATCGATCCTGGTGCGGCAAGAAGTACTACTGATGATATCTTTGACGCGACTAGTTGTCTAGGTTGACTGAGATTGGTACGTAGTTGCTCGTAAGGCGAAAGAACGGTGATTATCCCTTGTGCTCCTAATATGTCACTTTAAAAAGTAGTTAGCGCGTGCGGAGGCGCGAAGGCCAATTGTGCTGCGCGTACCTATACGCCAAGTTTGGTTGATACCTCGATGCCCGACACCTCAAAAAGACGATACAGTCAACTTCCGTCAACTACGCATCTTTGCGCATAGATAACAAGTCGTTAGAATTCTATACGAACTGCAGGGCTAAATTTATAAGATCGAGTTGTATATACGCAAAGTCATACGACAAAATTATCCGGCGAGACGTAGTTGTGCACCGCGTACAAAGAACGGCGGGGCAAGATCGCAGGGAGTGCAGCGGCCAGAGAGTGCGCCACCAGTGGATACAGAGAGTCGTAAAGAATTTAATACGTAGGCTTACTGGTAATTTAAACCTTAATATGTATCTTTTTTTTAATAGAACTAAAATAGAGACTAAGTAAACTAAACTTAGTTAGATAAAACTAGATAAAACTAGATAAAACTAGATAAAACTAGATTAAACTAGATTAAACTAGATTAAACTAGATTAAACTAGATTAAACTAGATTAAACTAGATTAAACTAGATTAAACTAGATTAAACTAGATTAAACTAGATTAAACTAGATTAAACTAGATTAAACTAGATTAAACTAGATTAAACTAGATTAAACTAGATTAAATTAAAAGTAAATAGTAGTATAATAGTTTATAAATAATAATAAAAGCTAAGTACTATCCTATTACTTTTTTATAAAAGTATTTTTTTTATATATTCTTTATCTTTATATATAATATAGCTAGTAAAATCTAGTTTAAACTAGTTTTATAATAGTTTTAAATAGCTATATTAACGTAGTTTAAAGATATAAAAGTTATTATTATTTTAATTAAATAAAGTTTAATTAATATAATTAATATAATTTAATTTAATATAATTAAAACTAGTTTTAACTACTTTTATATAAATGATTTTAAGTAATTTATATATATAAAACTTAAAGATATAAAAGAGTTATTTAAGAAAATAATATATATATTAAATAGAACTAAATTATAATAGATTAATCTAGTTTTAACTAATAGAGTTGAAATTATTCTTTTTTAAAAAAACCCCTTTTTAAGTTACGATCTACTAAACTACTCGGTATTATAGTTCGTATTTAGTATTACTCCGCTTTAATCTTAATCTCGAAGCTAATTCGCTAACTCTATCTACGACTCTCTGTATCCACTGGTAGCGCACTCTCTAGCCGCAGTACGCCCCAAGATCGCATACAAGTGTAAACCTAAAAGCGTATATCACAAAACCCCGGTTTCAGGAACACATGGGATAGAGCTATAAATGACTGATCTGAGCGTGGACGAGGTTATTGCTGCTATTGGAAGAAAACAAAAAAGTGGCTGTGCTGTGCTGTATCGTGATCTCATCGATTACACTATTTAAAAGCAGAACGCTTTTGCGGAGATCCTAGCAAGACCTGGTCTATGCTCGACTAAACACGCTGAGTGCTGGTGCCCTTTACATGCGTGAAACCCTAAATTCCAGTAACAACCAATGTCTAATTACGATGTTCTATACTGACAGAAAGACGGCTCCGCTCACAAATTGTGTTTGACATTCCCCGCCCGGTGGCTCTTCAAATGCTGTCGTCTCTTGACTTCGGGGCTTTGGCTTCGCTTCCTGAGTCCGGAATCGATCTGGTCGGGCGCCTGTCTGGCAGTATATGCGTCCCACGACGTGCATAGCGCATCTATTTCTGAGGGCGTCTTCACCATCGACGGTATGTCTGCTGGCCGCTCTAATATGTTGATGTACAGTCCGCCGGACACGTGCCACGCAATGTGGCAGTGGAATGGCCACACACCTGGGTTGTCGGCATCGATCTGAATCGCGATGTATCCGTCTGGTTGAAGCAATTGGACGTCTCGTCTTGTTGGGTTCGAGCTGCTGCCTTGCGTGGTTCCGTCCCAGGTGCCTAGGCCGTCGGACAGCACGAACATGTTGTGGCCGTGGATGTGCATTGGGTGCGCGACGGCGTTCTCGTTGTTGATGACGATGACGAAGGACTTGTTGCTGCCGAAGTTGTAGACGTTCCATTCTGTTGGGAACTCGTTGATGTTTGCGGTGGAGTTGTCGGCTTGGAGGAGGGGTAGGATGGGATTGTTGTAGTCGGTTCTGAATGAGGAGGCGTCCATTGTCCAGAGGAAGTTGCCTGTTGAGTTGAGTTCGAATGAGAGAGCGACTTCTACTGTTGTGTTGACGGCGGGCGGTTTGATAGGGAAGAATGGCACTGTCTTGCTTAGATCGTCGTTCGCGCAGTTGGTGTCATCAATGGTCCAGCTTGTGCTGGTAGGCTGGGCTGTTGTGTCGGCGTTCTCGTAGTAGATAATTGCGAGAGCGTCCGGGTTATCTGTGACTGAACAGAAGGTACTAATGGAGCTGCGCATCCAGTACGAGCCTGAAGCGCTAGCGTTTGCCTTGACGAGAACGTCGGCTCGCTGGCCTACGGCAAGTGTGACTTGGTTAGTGGTGTAGGGAACAATAGGAACCTGAAATAGTAAGCGTTGATCGGAAATGACATAGTTGTGTTAAGAACTTACGAAATCATATGCAATGACTTCCATGACATGGTCATCAATGCTGAAGCGCTGGATGGCTTCTGCACCACCATTGATCAACCTGAGACGGTGGGTTTGACCAGAAGTGAACTCGAACTTTGCCAAACCAGCATTCTCGGTGCAAGTAGTGTCGTCGGTCGCTAAAGAGCAGTTGTAGTTCCCTTTTCCATTGATCAAGTTGTTCTGAGACGAAGGTGCGATTTTGGTAAGGTCAGTACCCATAACATCCTTCAGAATAGAGAAATAGTCATCGTGGTAGTAGTCTGTCAGCATCACTGGACCTAAGTCTTCATCGTAGTCGGCGTTGTCAGGACCGTGGATAATCATGGCTCCCAGAGCACCACCGGCATATTGCGCGGAATAATGGGAATGCCACCAGGAAGTTCCATACAGGTCCGCATTGAAACGGTATGTGACTGACTCGCCAGGTGCGATCGGACATTGACTGATACCTGGGACACCGTCTTCGTACTCTGTGTTCACTTGCAGCAGGCCATGCCAATGCAGCGCGGTGCCTTCTTCAGGGCCAGTGATAGCATTGACGACAGTAACTTCAACAGTGTCTCCCCAGTTGGCCTCAATGGTGGGTCCGGGGAACGCGTCGTTGACGACGAGCACCTCGCGCTCAACTCCATCGGGTGCCATTGTACCTCGTGCGACGGTGAAAGTGTATGATCGTACAACGCCTGTGCTCGGAGCGGAGTGGTAGGGGTTCGTACCCTTAGCTGTACGGTTTCCCCATGGGCTTGTACCTGAGAATCGCGAACCAGAGGCTGAGCTGCCCAAGAATGGCGGAAATTTTGGGGCACCAAAAGTGCCCAATTTGGAATCGCCGTTTGTTTTGCGTTGCGGCAAAGCATTTTGACCAAGACGACCGCTCCCAAGATTGGGGAATGCTGGTCGGGCGGAGTTCGTGGGAAATATAAGTGTCGACAAAGAGGCCGGGAGTACGCCGGTCATCGCAGGACCAGAATAGCTCACTGGAGCCTTTGTCTTGCTTGCTCCCTTCCTTCCCTTGCCATGCGATCCGGAGGAACCAGAATGCTGTGCTCCAGAGTCCCCCGAGCCAGAGTGCTCTGACCCAGACTGTCCCGACCCAGACTGCCCTAACCCAGACTGCCCTAACCCAGACTGCTGTGCTCCAGACTGCTGTGCTCCAGACTGCTGTGCTCCAGACTGCCATACACCAGAAACCCACGCACCAGACTGCTGTGCTCCGGTTGTGTCCGCGCTTCCTGAAGGTCCATGGATGTGTGTCTTCGACCGGTCGGACGCCGCTTCTGTGTTGGATGCGCGACCGCCAGTCGAACAAGAAGTCGAAGCGGAGACTTGTGAATCAGAGCCTGAGTCATTGACTCCAAGGTCGACGTTGCCCCATTCGGTCCAGTCCGGATTCGCTAGGACAGTCGAGCATGATAGCAAAATCGCCGATGCGTAAGAGAAAGAGCTGAAACGCATAATCAATGAACGGGAGGAAGAACCACCCCGAATTATAGAGCAAACAACAGACGTCAAAAGCGTCAGGTCTGAAGTGAAAACCAAGAAGGAAGGATTGAATTGGATCACGCACAAGACTTACAGTGTGTGAGCGAGCGTTTTGATATGTTGGCTACCAAGAACAAGAAGTCGTCGTGGACCGCGATTCGCCGCTGGAGAAACGGCAAGCCACCAGATTGCTCCTTACCAGTGCATGCGTAAAAGGTGGATAAGGGACAGAAAGCATGATTCGTGGAGATGTATACCGGGAAGCATAAAAGACTTGTTGGCTGACGGGGTTGTGGTGTTGTTGATGCATGAGCTGGGGTCTTTACGAGCCACAAAGTCTCTAATAGGAACGGCGAGGTGTCCGTCCCTAATCAAGTTTGCTTCAGTAGTCACTTAGCCATGTATCTCGCCGAAATGGGCGTCTAGCTTGTGGCAGATAGGGACAACAGCGAACGAGACTATAGTAACTCTTGCCGAAAGGCAGTTGTGGCGTGGTCTCGCCTGTCGGAAGCGAAGACTAGTGAGTGCCGTTAAGCAGGAACAAGCACTCGCTAGAGCTTTTTTCAGGGGAAACAGTGACGTGGGCAAGGTACCAAGCGAGGTGAGCGCAACGCTAAGCTCTAGAAGAATGTTACCGCGCGCTTGGCACACTAAAAGCCACGTGTATTTGTACTAATGGGGAACACCTTTTAAATTAACTTGTTTGCGCATACGAGGTGACTGTAACAACAAGCGCTCATTTAGAACCGGCTCAGCTGATGCGTATTCAACGTCTATTCTTCGACGAGTGTCCTGAAAGCCTGGAGGTGAGAAGATAGCGCGAGTTGAAAATGCCCATACGAATGATACTTGGTCCAGTGCTGGTTTTTAGGTGAGTACGGATCCTAATTTTCGTTGCACTACAGTCGAAATACAAGCGAAGCTTAAGGTTCGTACCCACCTCAAAGCCAGCACTCGACAAGTAGGGTACAACAACAAGCAGCCAAGCTAGGTTCCAAAAAGATTCCGACCGCGGAGAACTTAGGTACGATCCACCCTCTAGACACAACCCCTAGGGTAGAAGAAGTGCCCCTAGTTATAGGGACCACTCGCCGAAATCGAGCCCTAACTTTTCAAATATCAATTATTTTGCGGTCTGCTTTCTTTGGTATCTGGCTTGGCAGCCTACCATCTGTTGCTAGAATTATAACCTGGCGTGCATAAGCGCCGTGGCCTTGCAGATATAACGAGGCTTCCATACAAAAGTTTTCAGACGGCGTAAACAAGTCCCCTGTCTCACCAATAGGATTACTCTTTATGCCCTGCATTCGGCTCCAAATCACGAGATGTGCGCTTTTCCATTGGTTGAATAAACTTTGGCCAGGTTAAAATTCTAGCAACAGATGGTAGAACGACCTGAATCGCGATGAGGCTGAGTGATGGCTGCCACAAAAATCTTAGCTCCACCATTATCTTTTAGCGCGTCTCGTGGTCGAGCTGAACGAATACGGTGACGGCTACCTGCAACACGACAGTCTTGGCCCTTTGCATTGGTGATGCCAATATGCAAGACTGTGCTTGCAAAACAATAGCTTGACAACCCGCTAATGAGGACAGTCACTTCAGTCGAGTTTCAAGTTAGCTTGCACGGGTGTACGTCGAGGCTAGTGGAAGGAGTTTGAATTGTGGATGGGATTCTGGTATATGATATGCTAGTGCAGTGTCAGGGTTGAGTGGCAAGTACTTACTGGTTGTCTATCTCAGCCCTGGGTGATTGTGAAAGTTCTTGCGCACTTGCCTGATCCGGCGCACTACGTCCGCTCTTTTGTCTTCGTCGATACTTATCTGTCTCTCTCGCGGAGCATCTCCCATGAGTGCCTCGTATTCCTCCCATTTTCGGGCTTCAGCGAATATCCCCAATTTGATCTGCCTCTCCTCGATCTCCATGAGAATGATCTGCCTAAGCATTACTGCGATCTCAAGCTTGACATAGTAGTCCCACAGGGAAGTGTCTTTGT
>Ga0210040_10007179_pt1 | contig 13625 bp, 8 predicted proteins | sample CryGeyCG12114_NA_FD_185462 | JGI IMG/M metagenome (GOLD analysis project Ga0210040, IMG submission 185462) | Groundwater microbial communities from aquifer - Crystal Geyser CG19_WC_8/21/14_NA (SPAdes) (version 2) | ecosystem: Environmental > Aquatic > Deep subsurface > Groundwater | place: USA... | reverse complement strand
ATCACCGAAGAGCAGTGGAGCACGCTCGTCGAGCGCCGCATCCCCGTAGCGCCGACGCTGCTGATCAACGACCGCATCGCCGACGGCACCGTCCCGGTTTCGGCTGAAGCGCAGGAGAAGGCCCGCGCGGTCGTCGAAGAACGCGACGCCGGCTTCACCGGAGCAGGCACGGCGGGCGTTCGCTTCGTGCTCGGTACCGACGCGAACGGCACCATGGTCCGTTTCGGCGATCAGCACGAGGAGGTGCGGATGATGAAAGACAAGTTCGGCTGGAGCGCCGAACGCGCCCTCATCGCGGCCACCTCCGACGCAGCCGACGTCGTCGGCCTCGGCGCGAAAGTCGGCACGCTCGCGAGCGGCTACGGCGCCGACTTCATCGTGATCAAGGGGCGCCCATGGGAGGACATCGACTCCCTGCGCCCCGAGAACATCGTCGCGGTCGTTTCCCGCGGTTCGCTCGTCACGGGGACCCTTCCCGGATGACGTCGACGACCCACAAGGTCGGTCACGGCGAGCGATAACCCAACCAACACAGCACCACTTCCCCTCCACCGAATCCCTGCACTCATGCGACGACGCACGCACGCGTGTCGCATCCCAACGAAAGGACCGCCCGTGACCGTATTACGAGCGCGCCGCCACCGCGCCCTGCTGGCATCACTCTCCGCCGTCGCAACCGTGAGCATGCTCGCTGCCTGCTCGAGCGGCGGCAGCGAGGACTCCGGCGAGACCGCTGACGGGACCTCCGCACGCGACACGATCATCTTCGCCATCAAAGAAGACCCCACCTGCATCGACCCGCAGCAGACGACCCTCACCACCTCGCTCAACATCGGGCGCCAGGTCGTCGACTCGCTCGTCGACCAGGACCCCGAGACCGGCGAGATCGTGCCGTGGCTCGCAGAGTCCTTCGAGCAGAGCGAAGACCTCACCTCGTTCACCTTCACACTGCGTGACGACGTCACATTCAGCGACGACACGCCTCTGACCGCCGATGTCGTCGCCGCCAACTTCGACACCCTCGCCGCCCTCGGCAGCACCGCCTCGCTCGCATCGCAGTACCTCGCCGGCTACGAGAGCACCGAGGTCGTCGACGACCAGACCGTGACGGTCAACTTCTCGTCGCCCAACGTGCAGTTCCTCCAGGGCGCATCGACCATGACGCTCGGCCTCGTCTCGCAGGCGACGACCGAGCTCTCCGCCGAGGAGCGCTGCACCGACGGCGTCATCGGCGCGGGTCCGTTCGTCTACGACAGCTACACCCCGAACGACCGCGTGATCATCACCGCTCGCGAGGGCTACGACTGGGCACCCGAAACCCGCGAGCACGAGGGTGACGCGCTCGTCCAGACCATCGAGTTCCCTGTGATCACCGAGAACGGCAACCGAACGGGTGGACTCGAATCGGGCGAGTACGACATCATCCAGGACCTGCCCTACGTCGACGAGGCGCGGTTCGACACCGACGACTACAACCTGTTCTCGAAGGCCAACACGGGTGTGCCGTCAGGCCTCATCCCGAACGTCGAGCACAGCGCCATCGTCGCCGACCCGGCCGTGCGTCAGGCACTCATCCTCGGCACCGACCGTGACGAGCTGAAGGAGCTGACGAGCGCAGCGAGCGCCGAACCGGCAACGAGCGCACTGACCAGCTCGACCGCGGGCTTCGTCGACCAGGGTGACGCGCTCGCCTACGACCCGGAGGCCGCAGAGGCTCTCCTCGAGGACGCGGGCTGGACCCTCGGCAGCGACGACATCCGCGAGAAGGACGGCGAGAAGCTGACCTTCACGGTCACGGCGTTCTACGCGCAGGACGTGCTCGAAGTCGCGCAGATGCAGCTGCGGGAGATCGGCGTCGACATGCAGATCAACCTGACCGACTCCGGTGGCTTCTTCGGTGCCATCGCAACCGGCGACTACGACTTCCTGTTCGCCGGTCTCACCCGCACCGACCCCGACGCGCTTCGCACGGTGTTCTCGCAGGCCGCTGAGTCCAAGTGGGCGATCGTCGACGACCCCGAGCTCGAAGCGGTCCTCGATGAGCAGGCCATCACGGCGGACACCGATGCGCGCATGGAGCTCATCGCCGAAGCGCAGCGCCTGATCGTCGAGAACGGGGACTTCGTGCCGCTCGTCGAAACCGTGCAGCTGCACGCCGGGCTGTCGAACATCGAGGGCGTCGCCTTCGACTCGGCTTCGCGCGTGCTGCTCTACGACGTGCGCGCCACGTCCTGACGCACTGACACCCGGGAGTAGGTATGGCAAGCAACTCGTCGGCTCGGGGGACGCGCATCGCGCGCTTCCTGATACCCCGCGTCTTCCAGTTCGCATTCGTGATCTGGGCGACGTACACCGTCGCGTTCCTGCTGCTCAACCTGCTCCCGGGTGACCCACTCATCGCCGCGCTGTCCGTGAAGGGCGGCGACGCGACACCCACCGACCCCGAGGCGTTACGCGAACTGCGTGCACGCTACGGACTGGACGGGACGCTCGGGGAGCGCTACCTGGGCAACGGCATCGCAGCGTTGACGGGCGACCTCGGCGTCTCCATCGCCACAGGCCAGGGAGTGGGCGACATGATCGCACGAGCCTTGCCCAACACGGTCGTCATCGCGGTGCTCGCGCTGCTCATCGGAGTGGTGACATCCGTTCTGCTCACCTTCGCGGCGTATGTCGCCAAGTGGGACTGGGCGCGCACGACGCTGCTGCAGATCCCGCCGCTCGGAGTCGCGGTGCCCGCGTTCTTCAGCGGTCTCGTCCTCGTCAGCATCTTCGCCTACGGCCTCGGCTGGCTGCCCTCATCCGGCGTACGCAACCCGCTCAGCGTCGTATTGCCTTCCATCACGCTCGCCATGCCGGTGGGCGCCATCTTCTTCCAGGTCTTCTCAGCAGCTGTGCTCGAGGCGCGAGCGAGCGGGTACGTGTTCACCGCCACCGCCAAGGGGCTGCCACCCCGCACCGTGTTCCTGAGGCACGTGCTGCGCAACGCGCTCATGCCCTCGATCACGATCCTCGGCCTGCTCATCGGCTATCTGGCCGGCGGCACCGCCGTCGTCGAGAGCGTGTTCTCACGCGACGGGATCGGACGACTGACCGTCGACGCGGTGCTCGCCCGCGATGCCAACGTCGTTCTCGGCGTCGTCCTCGTGGTCGCGGTCGTCTACTCGATCGTGAACCTCGTGGTCGATCTGTCCTACGGAGTGATCGACCCGCGCAGCCGAGCCCGGCTCTCCGCCGGAGCCGTGCGGCGTGCCCGCGCCAAGGCGGTGGTCGAGCGATGATCCGACGTGTGCTGTCCCGTCCCGGCATGATCGTCGCAGCCCTCATCGTGTTCGTCGCTGTCGCGCTCATGCTCGCGCCGAACCTCTTCGCAACCTACGACCCCTTGACCGGTGAAGCCGGCGACCGGCTGCTCCCGCCCTCGCCCGAGCATTGGTTCGGCACCGACCACCTCGGTCGAGACCTGTACAGCAGGGTCGTCCACGGAGCGTTCCTCTCGCTCGCCACCGCAGGGCTGGCGGTGCTCGTCGGCGTCGTGATCGGCGCCCTGGTGGGGCTTCTCTCCGGGTTCATCGGCGGTGCCGTCGATTTCGTCACGATGCGCGTCGTCGACGTCGTCATCGCGGTGCCGAGCGTGCTGCTGTCACTCATCGTCGTCGCGGGACTCGGTTTCGGCCCCGTCTCGGTCGCGATCGGTGTCGGCCTCGGCGCCGCCGGGTCGTTCGCCCGCGTGACGCGATCCCAGGTCGTGCGCGTGCGCAACGCCGAATACGTGGAGGCCGCACGAACGCTCGGTGTCCGCTGGCCCGCGATCCTCACCCGGCATGTCTTCCCCAACTCGGCCAGGCCGGTCATCGCCCTCGCTGCGCTCGAGATCGGCACAGCCGTGCTCGCGGTCTCGGCCCTCAGCTTCCTCGGCTTCGGCGCCCCGCCCCCCGCACCCGAGTGGGGCGCGCTCGTCTCGGCGGGCCGCGACTACCTGGCGACCGCATGGTGGCTGAGTGTGCTGCCGGGCGCCGTGATCCTCATCGTTGTGCTCGCGGTGAACCGCCTCGCGCGGGCGATCGGAGGCGAGAAGTGACAACCGATGCACTCCTTCAGGTGCGCGGCCTCGAGGTCGCCTACCTCGACCGCGGCGTCGCCCGGCCCGCTCTGCACGGCGTCGACTTCGACGTGCCGCGCGGCGCTGTCGTCGCGATCGTCGGCGAGTCGGGCTCGGGCAAGAGCACGACCGCGCAGGCGCTTGTGCGTCAGGTCGCCGAGGGCGGCAAGATCACGGGCGGCAGTGTGGTCTTCGACGGGCGAGACCTGCTGCAGCTCCCCGAGCGCTCGCTCCGGCAGGTGCGCGGTGCGCGCATCGGCTTCGTGCCGCAGGACCCGGGAAGCTCGCTCAACCCGCTGATGAAAGTGGGCGAACAGATCGCCGAGGCGCTGCGCCTGCACACCGGGCTCTCCCGCCGCGATGCGGCATCGCGGGCGGTGGAGATCCTCGACGAGGTCGGAATCTCCGATGCGGGCGTACGGGCCGAGCAGTACCCGCACGAACTGTCGGGTGGTATGCGCCAGCGGGTGCTCATCGGCATCGCGTGGTCGTGCGGCCCCGAGCTCGTGATCGCCGACGAGCCGACGAGTGCTCTCGACGTGACCGTGCAGCGGCACGTTCTCGACCGGATCGAATCCCTGGCACGAAACCGCGGCACCTCGGTTCTGCTCGTGACCCACGACCTGGCGGTCGCTGCCGACCGCGCCGATCTGATCCTCGTCATGCAGCATGGCCGCGTCGTCGAGCACGGGCGCGCGTCGGAGGTGCTCGCGAATCCGCAGCACGAGTACACCCGCAGTCTCGTCGAGAGCGCGCCCGGACTGCACAGCGAGCGCATGACGCCGCATCCCATCGAGGTGGGCGAGGACGAGTCGCGCGCGCTGACCCTCGGCTTCGGCGACCGCCGGTTGGCGCCTGTTGCCGGTGCGGCCCGCGACGACATCCTCGTCGTGGAGAACCTCACCAAGACCTTCTCGGTGCGTGGGGGGCTCGAAGGCAAGAACACCTTCACGGCCGTCGATGCCGTGTCGTTCCGCGTCGAGCGTGGCACGACCTTCTCGATCGTGGGGGAGTCGGGCTCCGGCAAGACGACCACCGCGCGGATGGCCGCCCGCATCGTCGAGTCGGACAGCGGCAGCATCCGTTTCGACGGCACCGACATCACCTCGCTTCGCGGGGATGCGCTTCGGCAGCTGCGCCGCCGCATCCAGGTCGTCTACCAGAACCCGTTCGGCTCGCTCGACCCCATGATGACGGTCGAGAAGATCGTCGCCGAGCCCCTCGCTGCGTTCCGGATCGGCTCGCGCGCTGAACGCCGTGACGCCGTGCACGCGCTGCTCGACGCCGTGCGGCTGAAGCCCGAGCTGGCGTCACGCCGGCCCGCGCAGCTCTCGGGCGGCCAGCGTCAGCGGGTTGCGATCGCGCGTGCTCTGACGCTCGGACCCGAGCTTCTCGTGCTGGACGAGCCCGTGTCGGCGCTCGACGTCTCGGTACAGGAGCAGATCCTGCAGCTGCTCGTCGATCTGCAACACGAGTTCGGCCTCAGCTACCTGTTCATCTCGCACGACCTCGGCGTGATCAGGCAGATCTCTGACTCGATCGCCGTCATGCGCACCGGCCGCATCGTCGAGCAGGGGAGTGCGGCGTCGATCATCGGCTCACCCGCCGACGACTACACGCGCGAACTGCTCGAGGCGATCCCGGGCGCCCGGCGATGACGTCGGACGCGGTTTCCGCTGCCGCGCCATGGCCGACGGCTGAGCTGCATGTGCACATCGAGGGGACCCTCGAGGCCGACCTGCTCGTCGAACTCGCGCGCCGTAACGACATCGCGCTGCCCACCTATGACGTCGCCGAGCTCACGGCACGTTACGACCGGTTCGTCGACCTGCAGTCGTTTCTCGACGTCTACTACGCGAATCTCGCCGTGCTGCGCACGGAGCAGGACTTCTACGACCTGACGACCGCATATCTCCGCCGCGCGCACGCGGGTGGCGTGCGCCGGACCGAAATGTTCTTCGACCCGCAGACCCACCTGCAGAACGGCGTGCCGTTCGAGGCGGTGATCGGCGGTATCTCCTCGGCCATCGACGACGCTGAGCGGGACCTCGGTATCTCTGCCGACCTGTTGCTCTCGTTCTTGCGCGATCTGGGTGCCGATGCCGCGGAAGAGATGTTCCGGGTCGCGATGCCGCATCGCGATGCGTTCATCGGTGTCGCGCTCGACTCGGCCGAGGTCGGTTTTCCGCCGTCGCTGTTCGAGAAGGTCTACGCGATGGCCGGAGCAGAGGGGCTGCACCGCGTTGCCCACGCTGGGGAAGAGGGCGGGCCCGAGTATGTCCGCGAGGCCCTCGACCTGCTGCATGTCGAGCGAATCGATCACGGTAACCGCGCGCTCGAAGACCTCGACTTGGTGGCGCGTCTGCGCGAGGAACGCATCCCGCTGACGGTGTGCCCGCTGTCGAATCTCGCGCTGAAGACGGGTCCCGCCGATCTCCGTGAGCATCCGCTTCGCCGCATGCTCGCGGAGGGGCTCCTGGTCTCGGTCAACAGCGACGATCCCGCCTACTTCGGCGGCTACGTCGACGACAACTACCGCGCGGTCGGCGCCGCGCTGGAGCTCACCGACACCGAGCTGGCGACCCTCGCGGCGAACTCATTCGACTCCGCATTCGTCGCCGACGAAGCGAAGCGCGAGTACCGGGCAGCGGTCGCCGCCCACCTCGCCGCCCTCGCCTGAGCGCCGCCCGCCCCGCGCAGCGAAACGAGGGGCAGCCCTTCGGGTGCGACACCCTCGCGCCGTGTCGGCGGTTCACGCCAGAATATGAACCGACTCATAGGGGAGGCGCCATGACCACGGCCACACCGACCGGTTCCGAACCACCGGCGCCCCATCGAGCTGACACCCACGACCTCATCCGGGTCCAGGGAGCGCGCGAGAACAACCTCAAAGACGTGAGCGTCGAGATTCCGAAGCGCCGCCTCACCGTGTTCACCGGCGTCTCAGGGTCGGGCAAGAGCTCGCTCGTGTTCGGCACGATCGCGGCCGAGTCGCAACGGATGATCAACGAGACCTACAGCGCTTTCGTGCAAGGGTTCATGCCGACGCTCGCTCGTCCCGACGTCGATGTGCTCGAGGGCCTCACCACGGCGATCATCGTCGACCAGGAGCGCATCGGCGCCAATCCGCGCTCGACCGTCGGCACAGTGACCGACGCCAACGCCATGCTGCGCATACTCTTCAGTCGCCTCGGTCGGCCGTACATCGGTTCACCCAACGCGTTCTCCTTCAACGTGCCGTCGGTGACGGGCGCGGGCGCGATCACGGTCGACAAAGGGCAGTCGTCGAAGGCTGTGAAGAAGACGTACACGGTGCTCGGCGGTATGTGCTCCCGGTGCGAGGGCATGGGAAACGTGACGGACATCGACCTCGCCGAACTCTTCGACGAATCGAAGTCACTCGCCGAAGGCGCCATCACCGTCCCCGGCTACACCGCAGACGGATGGATGGTGCGCATTTTCAGCGAGTCGGGTTTCCTCGACGCTGCGAAACCGATCCGCGACTACACCGAGCGCGAACGGGACGACTTCCTCTACAAAGAGGCCACGAAGGTCAAGTTCTCGAATATGAACATGACCTACGAGGGCCTCGTCCCGAAGATCCAGAAGTCGATGCTGTCGAAGGACAGAGAGGCGATGCAGCCGCACATCCGCGCTTTCGTCGACCGGGCCGTCACCTACATGCCCTGCCCCGACTGCGGTGGCACGCGCCTCGCCGAGACCGCCCGCTCGTCGAAGATCGACGGCATCACCATCGCCGACGCCTGTGCGATGCAGATCAGCGACCTCGCCGAGTGGACCCGCGCTCTCGCCGAGCCGTCCGTCGCGCCGCTGCTCACCTCGCTGCAGCACACCCTCGATTCGTTCGTGCAGATCGGACTCGGCTACCTCTCGCTCGAGCGCCCCTCCGGCACGCTGTCGGGCGGCGAGGCGCAGCGCACCAAGCTGATCCGGCACCTCGGCTCGTCGCTCACTGACGTGACCTATGTCTTCGACGAGCCGACAGTCGGCCTGCACCCGCACGACATCCAGCGCATGAACGACCTCCTGCTGCAGCTGCGCGACAAGGGCAATACGGTGCTCGTCGTCGAACACAAACCCGAGACGATCGAGATCGCCGAGCATGTCGTCGATCTCGGCCCCCGAGCTGGCACCGCCGGGGGAGAAGTGGTCTTCGAGGGCACCGTCGAGGGCTTGCGAGCGAGCGGGACCCTCACCGGCCGTCATCTCGACGACCGCGCCTCGCTGAAGGAGACGGTGCGGACACCCTCTGGCCGACTCGAAGTGCGCGGCGCGAACACCCACAACCTGAAAGCAGTGGACGTCGATGTCCCGCTCGGTGTGCTGGTCGTCATGACCGGAGTCGCAGGCTCGGGCAAGAGCTCGCTCATCCACGGCTCGGTGTCGAAACGCGAGGGAGTCGTCTCTGTCGACCAGTCCCCGATCCGCGGCTCGCGGCGAAGCAACCCGGCCACTTACACGGGACTGCTCGACTCGGTGCGCACCGCGTTCGCGAAGGCGAACGGCGTGAAGCCCGCTCTGTTCAGCGCCAACTCAGAAGGGGCCTGCCCGAACTGCAACGGCGCGGGCGTCATCTACACCGACCTGGGGATGATGGCGGGCGTCACGACGGTGTGCGAAGTGTGCGAAGGCAAGCGCTTCATGGCCGAGGTGCTCGAATACACGCTCGGCGGCAAGAACATCAGTGACGTGCTCTCGATGCCCATCGTCGAGGCCGAACAGTATTTCGCGGCGGGGGAGTCGAAGGTGCCCGCAGCGCACGCGATCCTCGTGCGGCTGGTCGATGTCGGGCTCGGCTACCTGAGCCTCGGCCAGCCGCTCACGACGCTGTCGGGCGGCGAGCGGCAGCGCCTGAAGCTCGCCACCCGGATGACGGAGAAGGGCGGCGTCTACGTTCTCGACGAACCGACGACGGGCCTGCACCTCGCCGACGTCGAACAGCTTCTCGGCCTGCTCGACCGGCTCGTCGACTCGGGCAAGTCGGTGATCGTGATCGAACATCACCAGGCGGTCATGGCGCACGCCGATTGGATCATCGACTTGGGCCCTGGCGCGGGTCACGATGGCGGCCGCATCGTCTTCGAAGGCACCCCGGCCGACCTGGTCACGTCCCGCTCAACCCTGACTGCGAAGCACCTCGCCAAGTACGTCGGCGGCTGAATCGTCAAGCCGGCGCAGCGCTGTGGTCTCCCGCCCCTCCCCATGCGGCCGGGACCAGCACCCAAATCAGTTCGGCTCCGGCCGCGCTTCGCCACTGATGCGGCTCTCGGCCGTCGAAGGTGATCGAATCGCCGTCCGTGAGCTCGAGCTGCCCGTCGCTGAAAACGACGGTGACCGAGCCCGTGACCACATGCAGGAGTTCCGCGTCCGCGCTCACTGTGTAGAGCTCGTCGCCCCCGTTACCCCCCGGGGCGACCGAGGAACGGATGACCTGGAAACGGCCGTAATGCCGAGGACTGAGCAGCCGCTCCACTGCATCGATGCCGCCCAGGTTGATGCGAGGAGCATCGGCTGCTCTCACCAGGAGGGCGTCGGTCGAGGCGAAAAGGTCACCGATGGCGGTATCCAGCACGTCGCAGATGGCGACGAGCGTCGAGACGCTCGGCGAGGTGAGATCGCGTTCCACCCGGCTGATGAATCCCTTCGTCAGGCCCGTGCTATCCGCGACCTGCGCGATGGTGAGAGACCGTGCCTGGCGTGCAGCCCGCAGACGGCTGCCGATCGCCGCGCGCGACGACGACGACTCGATCGGAAGTGCGCGCATCGTCAGTGATCCTGCTCAATCGGGGTTCCGTGGTGGTGTTGAATTCTGCAACGGGAAGTGTACGCATGGCTATCCAAGGTCTCCGCTCAGATCGACTGACCGCGGCTTGAAAGCCGCTCCTCGAGGGCCCGGGTGGCCTCGTCGAACGGGCGGGTGAGATAGCCGAGATGGTCCGATTCACCGTGACGGTGCCGGACGGCTCCCGGCCACCGTACCCGAGCACGCTCAGTCACATACCGCCGCGCGCCGTCGACGATCGCGAGCATCGAGCGGACAGTGGCTTCATCGAACATCTGCCATTCGTCGCCGGATGCGAGGTAGAGCGGCGAGGTGTGCGCGAAAACGGGTCGGCTCCACGTGTCCGTGTGGCGCAGATCGTTGCTGCCGAGGCATCGAGCGGCGACCCAGGACGATCCGTTGACGGTGAGTGGAGCCCGGAACGAATGCCGGGACGCCCCTTCCGGGACCAGCTCACGATGCACGATCACCCCGTCCTGCACGACCTCGATCTCGGCCACCGGGAACACCGTCTCCAGTTCCACCGCGATCTCGACGTCGCCCGTGAGACCGGTGACGGTGCTTCCGGGGCGCGCTCCGTCCGCGCTCAGCCAGAGCAGCGGACCGCTCGACGCCATGGTGTCGCCGCGACGGATGCCGTCGCACCAGTCCCAGTAGTCGGGCCTGTCCTTTTCGGTGCCGGCGTAGGTGCGCATGAGACCGATCGGCACCTCGCTGGTCATCTTGTCGGTGCCCGCCGCGAGCGGCAGGCGATAACCCGCGTTCAAGTAGCGGTAGTACTCGCGGATGTTGTAATCGTCGAACGCGATCGTCTCCACCGCGTCGAGGCGCCCGGTGGCGAGCAGCGCGGCGGTCTCCCCGTACGGCACGGGGAAATGCGCGAGAACCACAGTGCCTCCCTGGGCGCGGCATTCGTCCGCCCAGTGCGAGAGCGTCGTCTCCAAGCCACCGCCGAGCTCTGCCTCTTCCGAGCCTCCCGTGCACCACGGCATGATCGGTGTGCGCAGGCCGAGCAAGTTGATATGCCCGAGCATGTTGGTGCGATTCTCCTGCCCGGCGAAGACGGTCGTGCGGCCATCGGCGGAGACCTGCGGGCGCCCGACGAACTCCTCCGTGCTGGTGAACAGATGTCCCCACTGGGTGAGCAGAAGGTTGGCGACACCGACGTCTTCAGCGCTCGCCTCGAGCTCCGCGCCCTGAGTGGAGACGAAGTGCACGTGAGTGTCCCCGGAGAGGTAGCCGCGAGCGCGGGAGTCGAACAGCCGCGGAAGTTCGATATCGATCTGCTCGGTCTGCTCTGTCACGGTGATACGACGGACGACAGGCCGGTATTCGAAGCCGCGAGAGATCTCGACGTCCACTTCACCGATCGGCAGCCAGCCTTCGCAGCTGCCGTCGATGAACGCCGAGGTGTCGGCGCCGAGGCGAACGTCACCGCCGATATCGAGGTTCCAGGTGCCGCCGTCGGAGTTGATGTGCGCGTGGTGGCCGTATGGTGCGAGCGGAATCCCGTCCACTGTCTGGAACCGGATTCGAGACGGTAACAGTTCTCCGTCGCGGTCGAGCACGCGGAGGCGAACCCACGCCTGCCCGGCTTGAGGCAGCCACACTCGCGCGCCGCCCACAGTGACGTTTCCTTGATCGAGCAGATCCGCCCAACGGAAGGAGCCGATCTCTCCTCGGGAGCCGGTGATGGTGAGGGTCGCGGAAGGAGAGGCCGAGACGCGCAGATAACCGCTGTGCCAGCTCTCGGGCTTCGGCCGTCCCCAGCCCGGCGGCAAGCCGGCGTCTTCGCTGCCCGTGTAGTCGGGCGTCGTGCGGTAGACGTAGGTCGCCGATCCGCGGTCGACGCTCACCTCGATTCGCTCGTCCATCTGCTCGTCGTCGAGCTCGATGAGGACGGTGCGAGCGGCATCACGGGTGAAGGGTTCTTCGTCGAGGTCGCTTGCAGTGACTGCGCCGACGAGGATCGAATGATCGGTCGCGGTGACGTCAACGGCGCTGAGATCGTCGTCGGGCCGGGGATTCCGCATCGCCCAGAGGTAGAAGCGGTATGGCAACACGTAGGGCACGCGTGACTGTGCGTCCTCGATGTCGACGAATCGGGCGCCGGCCTCGTCGAAGCGGCCGCAGGTCCTGTCGAGAAGCTCGTGCTCGGCATCGTTGACGGCGAGAAACGGGGTCTGACCCCAGTCGAGCGGAAGTGGTCTGCCGTCCCATTTCCGCGGCGTTGGGCCGATTTCGAAGCGTTGCCGGAGGTCAGCTTGATGGCTGGTTCCGTCGGTGTAGCGGATCGTGTAGTGACCGACCGCGTCGCCCACGGAGCCGCCCTCATACAGGTCGGTCTCGAGCACCGCGTGGGCGAAGACCAGCCAGGTGGCGCGACGGTCGAGAGGGATGGTCGCCATCGAACCGCCCGCCGGAAGGTGCAGAACTGCTCGTCCGGGGTCGCCGAACGTGAACGGGATGCCGTGAAGCACCCGGTCGCCGAGAGTCACCTCGTCGGGATCCTCGAAGATGTCGACGGCGGAGTTGTACAGCGTCGTCAGGTCGAGGGCCTCGTATCCGCGCACTGCTTCGAGGGGGTGCGTCATAGCGGTGTTTCCTTTCGTGCTGCGATGCCCGCAGCCGTTGTCTGCAGGGCGAGCGATGAGAGTGTTCGGACGAGAGCGGCGACGGCGAGGCCGATGTCCTCGGGAGAGGCGTACTCGGCCGGATCATGGCTGGCACCCGCTCGGCAGCGAACGAAGAGCATCGCCACCGGAGTGATCTCGGCGAGCGACTGCGCATCATGGCCCGCGCCGGAGGGCAGCCTCGGAGCCGGAAGGCCGAGGTCGACGAGCGCCTGGTTGAAGGCGTCAGACAGATCGTCGTCGCAGATCGTGGCCGCGCCCTCGTACTCGGTCTCTACCTCCATCTCGACGGCACGACGGTGAGCGATGCGATCGAGCTCGGCGACGAGCGCGCCCTGTGCCGCGGAGAGGAGATCGTCATAGGGTGCGCGCAGGTCGATCGAGAATTCGACGCTCCCTGCGATGGAGTTCGCGGCGGGAGCGCCGACCGTGAATTCGCCCACGGTGCAGACGACACCATCGGCGGAGGCCAGCCCGATCTTCTCGACCGCGCCGACCAGTTCTGCTGCAGCAGCGAGAGCGTCACGTCGAAGTGCCATCGGCACCGTGCCGGCGTGCCCACCGTCGCCGCGCACTCGAGCTCTGAGCCGGGTCGCCGCGGCGATCGACGACACAACCCCGAGGGGTGCTCCCATCGCCTCGAGCACGGGGCCCTGTTCGATATGCACTTCGAGGTAGCCGACGAGTTCATCCGGGTCGTATGGCAGCTCATCGAGTCGCGGCCGAGGGGCCAGCCCGAATCCGGCGAGCGCCTCACTCAGCGAGCCCTCGTCGTCGCGGTCGTCGAGCAGCTCCTGAGGCAGTGCTCGCGCGAGCGAGAGCGACCCGATCGAGGTCCCGGAGAAGCGCAGTCCCTCTTCGTCGCCGAACGCCAACACCTCAAGGTCGAAGGGAAGATGCTCGCGACCGCGGTTCAGTTCCCCGGCGGCGAGGATGCCAACGACGACGCCGAGCATGCCATCGAATCGGCCGGCGTCGGGGACGGTGTCGATGTGGGAGCCGATCAGCAGGCGTCGACGAGGCGTCCTTTCGCTCGGCGATGGCGAAGCAGCCGGCCGCGTGCGTCCCCGGACGGTGCCCGTTCCGG
>Ga0210040_10007176_pt1 | contig 13628 bp, 8 predicted proteins | sample CryGeyCG12114_NA_FD_185462 | JGI IMG/M metagenome (GOLD analysis project Ga0210040, IMG submission 185462) | Groundwater microbial communities from aquifer - Crystal Geyser CG19_WC_8/21/14_NA (SPAdes) (version 2) | ecosystem: Environmental > Aquatic > Deep subsurface > Groundwater | place: USA... | reverse complement strand
GTTAAATCCCAACAACGATAGTAGTAAAATCGGTCTTGGCGCCTGTTATATTTTTGGAAATATCTCTGATAACCCAATGGAAGGTATCGCAGGTATAAGAGAGGTGGTACAACGCGATCCTAATAATTTATTTGGCCAGTTAATTCTTGGTTTAGGAGGAGTGAGAAGCGGGCAATATGACAAGGCTATAGAGCGTTTTAAAATTATTGCAGAGAAAGATCCTAACAACCTGGAAGCAATATTAAATCTTGCAGAAACCTATGATCGTCATGGCGATAAGGAAGATGCAAAAAAGTGGTATAAAGTAGTAAAAGATAAGATTCCTAATCCGGAAGCTCAAAAAGAACTGGATGACAGGATTAAAGCTTTACAATAACAAGAATTTTTATTAACTAAAATTATTAGAACATGCCTTGCGGAAAGAAAAGAAAACGTCATAAAATTGCGACGCACAAACGTAAAAAAAGACTAAGAAAAAACCGTCATAAAAAGAAGAAGTAATTAAGCTCTTCTTATCCTGTCATTATTAGCGATGCCGGAGGCTTATAAAAGCATCTCCGGCATTTGCAATATTCTACTGGTCTGCCAAACCACCTGTTTTGCAACTTTTACCTTTACCTTATCAAACCGAAAGTGGCAGGATATACCGTGTGGTAATACGGAGATGAATTGGTTTGTCTTCAACAGGAGACTTGTGTGAATTTTTTAAAAAGTTGCAATTGAACAAAGAACTTATTATAAATGCTACTCCACAGGGAGTAGAGATTGCCCTACTTGAAGATAAAAAACTGGTAGAGATACACAATGACAAGACCGACGCCAGTTTTGGAGTTGGAGACCTTTACCTTGGAAAAGTTAAAAAGCTCATTCCCGGACTAAATGCTGCTTTTATAGATGTTGGATTTGAAAAAGATGCCTTTCTTCATTATACAGATTTAAGTCCTTTTGCCCGCTCAATTTTAAAGTTTACCCAACTTAGTATTCATGAGAAGTCTGAAAACGGATTAGACTTCAGCAAATTCGAAGTTGAGCCTGAAATTGTGAAGACTGGTAAGATAAGTGAGGTATTAAGTGGTAAGCCAAATGTTTTAGTTCAGATACTAAAAGAACCCATAGCTGCGAAAGGTCCGCGATTAAGCTGTGAAATTTCTCTTCCCGGTCGTTTTGTTGTTCTTACTCCCTTCAATGATATAGTAGCTGTTTCAAAAAAGATACATAGCAGTGAAGAAAGAAAACGACTGCAAAAGATTGTAGAGGCTATAAAGCAGAAGAATTATGGGGTTATTGTGCGTACAGCGGCAGAGGGTAAGAATACTGCAGAGCTACATGAAGATCTTACAGCTTTAATCAGTACATGGCAATCAATACAGAAGAATTTAAAAGGTGCTGAAGCCCCGGCTAAGATCTTAAGCGAACAAACGAAGGCGACAAGTATGCTAAGAGATCTTCTTACAGAAGACTTTAACAGGATAGTTGTCAACGATAGAAACATTTACCAGGATACAAAAAATTATATAGAGAAAATAGCTCCGGAAAAGTCTGAAATAGTAGGAATGTACCAAAACGGTGCTTCTATTTTTGATCACTATGGCATAACCAAACAGGTAAAAGGTGCCTTTGGTAAAACCGTAAACCTCAATAGCGGAGCCTATTTGATTATTGAGCATACGGAAGCTCTGCATGTTATAGACGTAAACAGCGGATATAAAAGCGTAAGTAACAATCAGGAGGACAACGCACTGCAGACTAACCTTGAAGCTGCTGAAGAAATTGCCCGGCAATTAAGATTACGTGATATAGGGGGAATTATTGTTGTGGACTTTATAGATATGAAGTTGCCTGACAACAAAAAAAGATTGCAGGACGCAATGGACGGCTTTATGAGAACCGACCGTGCCAAACATGCTGTACTACCGATATCTAAGTTTGGTTTAATGCAGATAACCAGGCAACGGATGAGACCGGAAGTAAATATTAATACTACTGAACTTTGCCCCACCTGCAATGGAACGGGTAAGATTTCTTCAACTTTATTGCTTGTCGATGACATTGAAAAGATGCTATTTTACCTGGTAACGCACCAGCATAAAAACCTCACCTTATTTGTCAATCCTATTGTTCATTCTCACCTGACTAAAGGATGGCTTTTTAACTCTATCAGGCGCAAATGGAACAAAAAGTTTAAAACGAATCTGAAGGTCAAGCCTAATAATAATTATCACCTGATCGAGTTCCATTTTTTCGATCAAAATGAAGAAGAAATTAAAATCTAAAAAAATACCCGGCTTTGCCGGGTATTTTTTTGAACCTATTTAATTTGGAGTTGTATACTTTAACTTGTTGTTCTTTAATTCTAAATGCAAGAATGGCATAAACAGAAAAATGTAAATGAATACTAAAGTCAGGAGAAGATAATATAGATGAATGGAGCGTCGCAACGACTGCTTTATCAGGGGTATTAGTTGGTTAACAAGAAAACTTAATTCATTTTACAAAAAAGAAATCTAAAACTACCTTTAAGAGATTATAAATTTTTGTCTTAATGCCAGTAATTCCAGACTTTTCTAATCCTCCTACGTTTCTGCTGGTTACATTGGGAATGTTTATAGTTGTCGTCGGCCGCTACTTTTTAATAGCCGGAATATTTCATGCCTGGTTTTATGGCTTAAGAAAAGACCAATGGAAAAGCAGGAACCTTGGCAAAAAAAAATTTGACAAGAAGCAGTTTTATTCAGAAGTAAAATGGTCTTTGATTACATCATTAATCTTTGCATTTGCCGGTACAATAACAGCAATACTATGGCAAAGAGGTTATACAAAACTTTATACTAACTTGTTTGATTATCCTCTCTGGTATTTGCCGGTAAGCCTTGCAATTTCCATGCTTATTCATGAAACTTATTATTACTGGCTGCACCGTTGGATGCATAAGCCGGCAGTATTCAAAATACTCCATAAAGTGCATCACGATAGTAATACAACCAGTGCGTGGACTGCATTTTCATTTCACCCTTTAGAAGGTGTACTACAGGCACTCATTTTACCAGCTACTATACTATTGTTGCCAATGCATGTTTATGTATTATTGTTTCAGTTGACTATAATGACTTTTAGCAGTGTTATCAACCACCTTGAGATAGAAACTTATCCCGCAAATTTTCATCGTCACTTTATAGGTAAATGGCTAATAGGGGCAACCCATCATTCATTGCACCATAAGCAATTCAAATACAACTACGGGTTATACTTTACCTTTTGGGACAAGTGGAAAAAAACAGAAAGTCCAAAATTTCATTCGTTATTTGAGGAGAAGACGTCACTAAAATAATAATCACAAAAAATATAAAAAGTAAGTTCAAATTTATCCGTGCAATTGAAGCAGGTATTTACTTTTTTTTCTAATTGTGTAAGACTGTTTCTTCCTTTGTCTGCTGTAACAACAATCTCTTTTATCAACTTATCTAATTTATTATACTGTACGCCTAATAGAACTGCCATTAAAATTAACGAAGGCAATCACCAGAGGATGTAAAACAAAAGGTGGAAAAAGCTTAATAGAATTACAAATTTTCAACGGAGCGTCGCCAATAAATCTTAATCCGGGTACAAATCTCTGTCCCCAAAAAAAATCAGGTAATGCCATAGCGCGGCACTAATTTATGCGGCAAGAAGTATAGCTTCAATCTGGAATAGGTTTAAATATTGGAGGGAAACCGCACAGATGCCTTCGATATTAATGAATCATCATAAATTCCATTATCACGCAGCATTTTTTCAGCTACCTCCTTACCAGACATTCCATTTTTTACGGCTATGTGGCTATAAGTAGCAAATTTGCCTTTTAAGGTGGAAGAAACTAAAAAGCTTATTTCGACAATAAGCTAATGATACTAAAAATATAGACGACATTTTTTATCCTCGTTTTGGTTATTCTTTATCAAAATGTCTTTCAGATTAAAAAAACAAGCTTTGGGGAAAAACTTTTTGGAAATGAGGTAGCAAGTAGACTTAATAATAGTATAAAAAAAGACAATTTGTCTTATAACTATCTGATTATCCCGCTATTAATGCAATAACTACTGTTTTTGTAACACCTTTTTAAGCAGTAAAAGTTATTCACACGTCAAAAAATTATTTTTGAAATGTAAGGCAGATTTGTAATTTAGTGGCAGAATTTAATGGGTTAGTAAGTAAACGGGGCCGGCATTCTTGCCAGCCCTTTTTCTTTTTCATTAGGACGGGCAGTATTTATCCTCTTTTTTTCTTCGCACCGTTTCTGATTTACCTTTACCATATGAGCAAAGTGAAGACGGCGTATTTCTGTAGTAATTGTGGTTATGAGAGTACAAAATGGTTGGGTAAATGCCCCTCATGCAATTCATGGAACACCTTTGCAGAAGAAGTACTTACCAAAGGCACAGATAAGAATGATACCGGCTGGAAAGACTATAATACAGATAAGCGAACGTCAAAAACAATATTACTAAACAAAGTAGATACAACAGAAGAAGACAGACTTTTAACCTCTGATAGCGAGCTCAACCGCGTACTTGGAGGAGGGATTGTACCTGGAAGTATAGTTTTGGTTGCCGGCGAACCTGGTATTGGTAAAAGTACCTTATTTCTACAGGTAGGTTTGCATCTTGCAGGAGTAAGTACGTTGTATATAAGTGGCGAAGAAAGTGAACAGCAAATAAAAATGCGGGCAGACAGGTTAAAAGTGTCAAACCAGGATTTTTACCTGCTTACAGAAACCGACACAAATGTTATTTTCCAGGAGATTAAAAAATTGCGTCCGCAGTTAGTAATTGTTGATTCTATACAAACGCTTCAGTCAAACTTTATAGAGTCTTCACCCGGAAGTGTTTCACAAATTCGGGAATGTGCTGCCGAGTTTCAACGGTTTGCAAAAGAAACAAATACACCTGTGTTTTTAATAGGTCATATTACTAAAGACGGCAGCATAGCAGGACCAAAAATTCTTGAACACATGGTTGATACGGTTCTACAGTTTGAAGGAGACAGGCATTATGCATACCGAATATTAAGAACTCTCAAAAACAGGTTTGGCAGTACAGCAGAATTAGGTATCTATGAAATGACAGGTGAAGGTATGAGAAGCGTGACTAATCCATCAGAAATACTGATTACGCAAAAAGAAGAGCAGCTTAGCGGCAGTGCCATTGCTGCTACATTAGAAGGTATGCGACCTCTGCTGATAGAAGTACAGGCCCTGGTAACGCAAAGTGTTTATGGTACTCCACAAAGAACAGTTAGTGGTTTTGATTTGCGCCGGCTACAACTGTTGCTTGCTGTTCTAGAAAAGCGGGGAGGTTTTCACTTTGGCGTAAAAGATATTTTCGTAAATATTGCCGGCGGTCTTAAAGTGGAAGATCCGTCTATTGACTTGTCTGTAATATGTGCGCTTCTTAGTAGCTTTGAAGATGTTCCTCTTCCACAAAAGATCTGTTTTGCCGGTGAAGTCGGTTTAAATGGTGAGATACGAGCCGTAAACCGTATAGAGCAAAGAATAGCTGAAGCAGAGAAATTAGGGTTCGAAAAGATTATTGTATCTAAATACAATAAAAAGGGCTTTGACAAACAAAATGCAGGCATACAGGTAATACCCGTAGGAGAGGTGCAGGAAGTTTACCGACAACTTTTTTAATGTTGGATGATAGAACTTACTTCAATTTGCTAAAAAATTTTTGTAAAAGGATGTAACCTGGTTAATTTCAGAAAGTAATTATTTTTCAAGTTTCCTTAACGGGCCTTAGATGTTTTCTCCAATACCTCCCGCACACTTGTCCATTGCAATGTGGGGTAACGATCATTATCCAACGGCCAAAGTTTAGGCAAACCGGTAAACATATTGTGTAAGTATTGCATACCCTGCCATGCCGGAAACACTTCGTTCTTTTGAGGAGCCAAAAAACGTGTTACCTTAATCAAGGTTTTAAAGGCAGATAGTCCTCCCGGTCTTAAGAGTTTAAATTGATGGCCTGTTGCCTCGCTTGCAGCCTTTTGTAATCCTTTAGGGCTTGCTACTTGCCCCGCGATCCTAAGATAACGTGGCGTAGATTGATCAAGCGCGGCTGCGGCGGTATACTTTGCTGTATTATCTATGGTTGTAAAATCAAGGGGTTGATTAGGATTGCCCCAATACAATATACGTTTAATGCCGGTAAGAATAACCGGAGCCTGGCCGGTAAGTAAGTCCATAAACATACCATTTAGAATGGAGGTAGCCGCAATGGGTGCTTTATCAAGCCGTTCATTAAATTTCCTTCTAAAATCAAGATTTCTGTTGCTACCGTTGGAAAGCTTTGTATAATCAATACTGAAATCAGAAGGAATAAAACGAGGTATCCCAGCTTCTATGGCTGCCTGTAGAAGCTTTGTCTGTAAATTTATAATCACCTCTTCCAAACCGGACACAGCAGAAATAAAACAAGCGCCACCGGAACAAGATTTAAGCAACTGCACGTGGTTATTGAAGTCAACTTCTGTTATTTGTACGCCCAATTTCTCAAGCGAGCCAACCAAAGGAGAAGTTCTATTACGGAGCAGTGCCTTTACCGTAGCGCCTGACTGCACAAGGTGACCCGCTATTCGATGTCCCAGTTCTCCTGTTGCACCAGCAAGAATTATGGTTTTGTTTGTAGGGTTAAAATTGTTGCTGGTACTGCTTATGTGGTCTTTTGTAATATTTTCCATGATAAGGTCATCGCTACTATTTCAAGATTTGATACTTCATTAAAATAGTAGTGGTAACTATAGTACAAGAAACTTTCTGAAAAGTTTAAGTAAAAGGGTGTCTATTTATCAAAATAGATTTAAAATGAAAAGCAGCTGTAAAATCTAATACCCTATTTAACTTTCCCAATGTTGTTGGTCTCACTTTTCTGATACTATAGAACATGTTTTACAAGCATTTAATGCTTGATTTAAATGTAGGTTTTATTGTACAGTCGCTACAACAATTAACCCCGGAAGATTATTTCTAAATTATTAATAAAAATAAGACATGGTAAGTACTCTGACAAATGAAAGTTAATAAAAGCTTTTTTAGTGTTTATCTGAATAATGTAGGTAGCATCAACAAAACGCATTGATAAGGCATTTGTTATATTTCGAGAAGGTTTAGAGTTCAGTTTCTGCCAGTTTTAAAGGATTACAATTGACGCTAATGAAGGTTATATAATTTTTCTGAATATTTTCCTGATATGGTTACCGCTGCTATTTCAATCTTTGATACAACGCTGAAATAGTAGCGGTAACTTTATTACAAGGACTTCAAAAAGTTTAAGAAAAAAAGGATTTTATTTAAAGGCATTTTATGCTATAGCAGGCAAGTAAAAAAACACTTGCGAAAGCCTGAAAGTTGAATAGCAACAAATTTATTTGCCTGGTGTTGTTGGTCTCACTTCTATTTTACTTGGAAGCGTTCTTGGATTCATATGTAAAAGGTCGCTTACCATTTGTCCGATGTCTTCTGGCTGAATTTTCCAGGCATCTGCTTCATTTGGAACATGATTATCAAAATAAGTAGCAACCGAACCGGGCATAATCGTAGTAACCTTAATGCCAAATTTGCGCAGATCAAGCATAATAGCCTGAGAAAATCCAACGAGGCCAAATTTGCTGGCATTGTAAGCAGAACCTTTTTCAAAGAAGTTGGTGCCTGCAAGACTTGCAATGGTGATAATGTATCCCTTTGACTGTTTCAAAGCTTCGATACTCGCTTTCACACTATTGAACACACCGGTTAGGTTAGTATCGATGGTGTTTTTCCAATCTTCTTCTGTAAGCGTTTCTATAGAAGCAAAATGACCAACACCGGCATTTGCAACCAATACATCGAGTTGATTAAAATGAGCTTTTATAGCCTCGATTGCTTTTGTTTCTGATGCAAGAGAACTAACATCTGACTCAAGCGCCAGCACTTTTGATGTATCACTGCTAAGTGATGCAGCAGCCTCTTTTGCTGCAGAAAGTTGACGACTGGTAATTGCTACACGCATACCGTTGTCAAGTAAAGTTTTTGCTATTCCAAGTCCTATTCCTTTTGAACCGCCTGTTATATAGGCTACTTTATTAGTTAGATCTGTCATGATAAGTCTTAAAAATTGATTTTTAATCTTGCTTGTTTTTCAGGTTTTAATACAGCGTTAGCTTAAGTTGTAATCGGCACTGAACCTGCATTTGTTTAAAAGGCAACTGTAAACTGCTAAGAATATCAAAAAAGATACCTGCTTAAAAGACGAGGGAAACTGTGAGGTCGAAATTTCCCGTTAAAATTAGTAATAGATGCTATTAATAATTTTTATAAAGAAAGCATCAGGACTAGACAAGTAGTTACTCTTGATATCTTTTTAAATCGTACACACTTAATAATTTGCGGTAATCAGTTGATGTTGTTGAGGTATGTTCTCTTAAATATTTTTCAGTTTCATCTAAATGTATATTCCCTTCAAACGTATTCCACATTATAGAATTCATTTTGTTTGTTGTGGAGATATGTTCATCATTGAAAATCTCTTGAATAGAATTACGCTTTATTTGGCATCCTCCAGGCATATGTTTCATACATAAATCAATATTTTCTATTTGCTGTTTCTGTAACTTCTTTGAAGTTTGTAGACTGTTGTTAATTTTTTTAAAACCCATTATTGGGAAATATTGGGCACTTTGTATTTTATACTTATCAATCAAATTTAAGATCTGTGAATTTGACTCGTCTATTATACTAAAGTAGTTAGAAAGTAGTTCCGCTGAAGTCTCATAATGATAATTTATGGTTTTTGCAGATCCTATTGCTAAAATCTTGTCACCATTTCTCAGTGTGTCTAAGTCTTCAGTAATACTTACTTTAATGTCTCCGCCAGAATAAATTTCTTTTACAATATTCTGAACCTTTCTTATATCAAGTGCAGTTACAGGTAAGTGTAAGTTCGAAACCGAATTATATATTGAAGAAAAGGTATCAGTTTTAATTTTATTTATGCGAATAGTTAAGCCGCCCTCAAGAACAATATCGTGTTCGCTAATTATTTCATTATCTAAGTCTTTTCCATATTCAACTAATAAAAAGTTGTTTTTTATTTTTGTTGCTAAATCAGAATTTGGTTCAACATATGAAAATATTGTCTTTAAAATTTTTTTAATATTATCATCCCCAACGCTATACCCTAAAAAGATAATTGGATTATGGATAAATAGAGATAAAAGTTGAGCTCTGATTAGTTCAAACTTATTATCAAAGTCGGCATAGTCTTTTTCTGTGATTATGATTTTTTCTGGGTTTTCAAAACATCCATGTATTTTATATACTGAGCCGTAAGGGTTACTCAGAAGAATATTATTACCAATCAATTTAGTAAACTCAAAAATATTTTCTATTAATCCATCGTAATTTGTTGTAATGATTGAACCTATATTTTTCCTTGTTTTTTTTAAATCTTTAAGTTCTTCTGCCATGTCTTCTCTAAACTCAAGCTTTGAAAATAATTCAGCAATGTAAATTTTAAATCTGCTTAAATTTATTGACACCGCCATGTTTTCATAAAAGATATCATTAATCCTCTTGAATTTTCCATTTCTATTTTCCTGCAACATACTATTAAACTTATCCTCAAGAATACTAGCTATTTTTAGATAATCAAACTTTCCGTTCTGATGACATCTGCCCTTAACATCAAAATAATATTCAGGATTTCCAGTTAACTCAAAAGCTATTTTACTTAATAAATCATCCCAATTGTATGAGTTTTTTAAATAACGTAAACTAATTCCAGTTCCAACAAAGAGAATAGGGTGATTTCGGTATTGTGAAATAAATTCTTGTATTGTCATAAATGTTGCTTTGAAGCTCTATCGCCTATACTTGTGTTGTCATCACTAATTATAATAAACACAATATAATATCCTTTTAACTATTAATATATTGAATTATTAAGTTAGTACACTTTCATATTGCAAAAATTCATTTAATTTTAAAAAAGAGATTAACTTAAAAAAAGCTTTACCCTATTCTCTCCTCCATCTCCTTAAATTTACCCCATCAACTAAAAACACCATCCATGCGCATCCCATTCCTCACACTCTTTCTAACCATCTTCTCTCTTTCGGTTTTTGCACAGAATCAAGACTCGATTTACATGCGGGAGCATTATGATAAGTTTGAGTATAACATTACTATGCGCGATGGTATTAAGCTGTACACACTTGTTTATATACCTAAAGACAAGTCAAAAAAATACGGAATACTGCTTAACAGAACGCCGTACAATGCGAGCAGTTATGAGAATTTTAAAACAGGTGAGCATCCATCCAAATACCTTGTACAAGCCGGTTATATATTCGCCTTCCAGGATGTTCGCGGCCGTTATATGAGTGAGGGGCAGTTTACGACAATGACCCCTGACATTACCGGCAATAATGTAAAGAACAAAACGGCTATTGATGAGAGTTCTGATACGTGGGACAGCATAGACTGGATGGTAAAGAACCTGAAAAACAATAATGGTAAGGTGGGTATGTTTGGTATTTCTTACCCCGGCTTTTATACTGCCGCCGCCTTGCCTGATGCGCATCCTGCTTTGGTTGCGGCTTCACCGCAGGCACCTATTTCTGATTTCTTCTTTGATGATTTTCACCACAATGGTGCTTACCTGGAGAGCTATACCGGCGCCTTTGCTCTTTTTGGCCACCGGAAGCAAACACAGACCAAACAAAGTTGGTTTGCCCCCGAGATGGGGCGTCTTCTTAGTTTGCCTGTTAAGGATGCTTATGACTTTTACCTAAGGTTGGGGCCGCTGAAAAATATCGGCGATAAGTATATGCAGGGCGATTACTTCTGGCAGGAGGTGGTTGAGCATCCTAACTATGATACATTCTGGCAAAAGAGAAACCTGTTGCCTCACCTTACTAATATTAAGCCTGCTGTAATGACGGTAGGTGGCTGGTACGATGCAGAAGACCTGACTGGTCCTTTACATATTTATAAGACGATTGAGCGTACTTCACCAACTGCTAAAAACACGATTGTAATGGGTCCGTTTGCACATGGTGGCTGGGCACATGAGGCTGGCAAGACTACACATAACCATCTCTATTTTGGTGATAGCATTGCTACGTTTTACCAAAGAGATATTGAGGCCCCTTTCTTTGCTTACTACCTCAAAGGTGAAGGCACAGACAAGCGTCCTGAAGCTTACATGTATAATACCGGCAGTAAGCAATGGCAGCAGTTTGATGTCTGGCCACCGGCAGAGGCGCCACTAAAATTGTATTTTGGTGAAGGGGGCAAGCTTTCGATTAACAGACCGATTAATGAGCAGGCAGAGTTTAGTTATACCTCTGACCCGGCTAAACCTGTGCCCTATACATCGGAGATAGAAAAAATAACGCTCACACCACGCCGCTTTATGAGTGACGACCAGCGTTATGCAAGCCGCAGACCCGATGTATTGACTTTTGAAACAGATACGCTGACGGAAGACATGACTATTGCAGGGGAAATTTTGGCTCGCCTTAAAGTCGCTATGACCGGTACCGATGCTGATTTTATAGTGAAGCTGGTAGATGTGTATCCGCAGTATCATGAGGAGTATGCACATAATCCTGCTAATGTTACTATGGGCGGTTACCAGCAGTTGGTGCGTAGCGAAGTGTTCAGGGGCCGGTTTCGCAATTCATTTGAAAAGCCCGAGCCTTTTGTACCGGGACAAATGTCATCTGTAAATGTTCCCCTGCAGGATGTATTACATACATTTTTAAAAGGTCACAGAATTATGATCCAAATTCATAGTACCTGGTTTCCTTACATTGACCTCAATCCGCAGAAGTATGTGGAGAATATTTATAAAGCTGATGAAGCTGATTTTATAAAATCAACAATTAGTGTAAGTGGAGCGTCTTTTATTGAGGTTGGAGGAAAGGTGAGTAAATAGTCTTCATTATCCTTTGACTTGTTTAAGAGCTAACAATTTTCTGCATAGTTCCTTATGTAGCTTTTGTAATTCTTATTAAACACATTAAAACTTTTTTCAGTTTTTAAACATATCTTAAAACTTCTAAATTTTCTTCTTCTCCCATTAATCCTACAAATCCCAAAAATTAAGGTTCAGACAAAAAAATGCAGCCGGAAATTATAACACCTCATTTCCTGTATAGTTCCTTATGCAGCTTTTGTAGTACTGTGGTTAAGGGACATTTGACCTTTTTCATTTTTTAAACAGATCTTAAAACTTCAAAATTTTCTTATTTTAATCCCGTAAATCTCACAAATCATAGTTGAGACAAAATTCCTTAACGCCTTCTTTACAATTTTCTTCAGAATCTCTTCAGAATGTGATGGTAAGATTGCATTATAACTAAAAACAATAGAAGAAAATATAAAAACCATGACAGTAAAACAATTTATAACCGCAGTAGCAGTAAGTGCTGTTACAGCAGTTGGAAGCGTTTGGGGATATGGAGAATACCAGCAACACCAACAGCTGGCTTCTTATCTTCCTAAGACTTCTGACATTTTTAAACAAACAAGTTACACAGATGGCGAAACCGGGCCGGTAGATTTTGAAAAAGCGGCTACCAAAGCTGCACCGGCAGTAGTAATGATTAAAGTCAGCAGCAAACCAAAACAGGTTGCACAAAGACCTAACTCTCAAGGCGATCCGTTTGAAGATTTTTTTGGTGATATGTTTGGTCAAAGAGGTGGAAGTGCTATGCCATCTCCACAGAGAAAAGGTTCGGGATCAGGTGTACTAATGAGTGCAGATGGATATATTGTTACTAATAACCACGTAGTAGCTGATGCCGATGATATAACTGTAACACTTGATAACAAAAAAGATTTTAAGGCAAGAGTAGTTGGTAAAGACCCAAGCTCTGATTTAGCAGTTGTCAAAATCGAAGCAAAAGGTCTTCCATACCTGACATTTGCCAACTCTGACGATGCCCGTCTTGGTCAGTGGGTGCTTGCAATTGGTTATCCGTTAGGACTTGAAACTACGGTGACATCTGGTATCATTAGTGCCAAGTCAAGAAGTTTAGGTATCAATAGTCGCCAGAGCAATGCACCTGTTGAATCATTCATTCAGACAGATGCTGCAGTAAACCCCGGAAATAGTGGTGGTGCATTGGTAAATACAGATGGTGATATTATTGGTATTAATAGTGCTATTGCTTCTCCAACAGGTTCTTATGCCGGTTATGCTTATGCAATACCGTCTAATTTAGTAAAGAAGGTGGTGGCAGATATTATGCAATATGGCAGCGCTAAAAGAGCTTATCTCGGAGTAATGTTTGGCAACGACCAGATGAGCGAAGAAGACCGTCAGAAAAACGACATTAAAGAAGGTGATGGTGTATTTGTGATGGATGTAGCCAAAGGTAGCGCTGCTGAACAGGCCGGTGTACAAAAAGGTGATTTCATTACAAAAGTAAATGGCGCACCTGTAAATACAGGTACCGAAATGGTTGAAAAGGTTTCTGCTCACCGTCCCGGCGATAAACTCATCCTGACTTACACACATAATGGGGCAGAAAAAACAGGAACAGCAACTCTAAAGGGAGAGATCGGAACATATGACAGTGTAAAAGAGCAGGTAGTTGAAAAGCTT
>Ga0210040_10007175_pt1 | contig 13629 bp, 17 predicted proteins | sample CryGeyCG12114_NA_FD_185462 | JGI IMG/M metagenome (GOLD analysis project Ga0210040, IMG submission 185462) | Groundwater microbial communities from aquifer - Crystal Geyser CG19_WC_8/21/14_NA (SPAdes) (version 2) | ecosystem: Environmental > Aquatic > Deep subsurface > Groundwater | place: USA... | reverse complement strand
AAGTAACGAATGTAATATCCATACCTGAAATTGATTTAATTTTATCAATAGAAATTTCCGGGAAAATAATTTGTTCCTTAACACCTAATGTGTAGTTACCCCGGCCATCAAAACCTTTTTCACTTACGCCTCTAAAGTCACGTACCCGTGGTAAAGCAACTGTCATTAATCGATCCAGGAATTCGTACATCCGGTCTCCGCGTAACGTAACCCGGGCACCAATCGGCATTCCTTCTCTTAATTTAAAATTAGATACAGAAGTTTTTGCTTTAGTGGCTACTGCTTTCTGTCCAGCAATGGTAGTTAATTCATCTACGCCATTATCTACTAACTTCTTATCCGATACAGCATTTCCAATACCTCTGTTAATACAGATTTTAGTAATTTTCGGAACCTGCATTATACTTTTATATTGAAATCTTTCCTTTAAAGCCGGAATAATTTCAGTTGAATATTTTTCTTTTAATCTTGCAGTTGCCATATTAAATTAGATCTCCTGTTTTTTTAGAATAACGTTGTAATTTACCGTTCGCATCAGCTTTGCGTCCTGCTCTAAAAACGTTACCTGCGGCATCCACTAATTGCACATTGCTAGCATTAATAGGCGCCTCTTTTTTCTCAATACCTCCCTGCGGCGATTTGGCACTAGGCTTATTGTGTTTGGTAATAATATTTACCCCTTCAATTACCACCTTGTTCGTAGTTGTTTTAACGGCTACTACTTTACCGGTTTTTCCCCGGTCGTTGCCCGCAATCACTTTAACTGTGTCGCCAGTTTTTACGTGCAATTTATGTTTCTTTTCTACTTGTGTCTTCATTTTATAATACTTCTGGAGCTAAAGAAACAATCTTCATGAATTGTTTTTCACGCAATTCACGGGCAACTGGTCCAAAGATGCGGGTTCCTTTTGGCTCATCGTTTGCGTTTAATAAAACAGCAGCATTATCATCGAACCGAATGTAAGTACCGTCTTTCCGACGTATTTCTTTTTTGGTTCTAACAACAACTGCTTTAGAAACAGTTCCTTTTTTTATATTTCCTGAGGATAAAGCTGATTTAACAGTTACTATAATTTTATCGCCTATAGAAGCATACTTTTTTCCTGTACCGCCTAATACGCGGATGCAAAGTACTTCCTTTGCTCCGCTGTTATCAGCTACAGATAATCTTGATTCCTGCTGTATCATCTTATTTCGCTCTTTCTATTATTTCAACTAACCGCCAGTTTTTGTTTTTACTTAACGGACGGGTTTCCATGATGCGCACAGTATCACCAATACCGCAATCATTGTTTTCATCATGGGCCATGAACTTAGTAGATTTAGTTAAAAACTTCCCGTACATTGGGTGTTTCGTTCTGCTTTCTACTAGTATTGTGATAGACTTGTCCATTTTGTTTGAAACAACCTTACCACTTCTTTCTTTTCTTAAATTTCTCTCTTCCATATCTCTTTATTATTTAGAAGTTGCCTCTAATTCTCTTTTTCTTAATTCAGTGTTTAGACGTGCAATTAACTTCCGAGATTGCGTGATTCTTAAAGGATTTTCTAATGGAGATATAGAATGCGCAAATCGTAAAGATTGGCTGCTGGTCTTCTCTGCATTTAAACGCTCCTTTAACTCATCTAGCGAAAGGACTTGTATTTCTGAATTTTTCATAATTAAGCTTCTACGTAATCTCTACGTACTACAAATTTTGTTCTTACCGGCAATTTCTGAGCTGCTAAACGCAAAGACTCTTGTGCCGTTTCTAAAGTAACGCCATCCGATTCAAATAAAATGGTTCCTGGCTTTACAACTGCTACCCAATATTCTGGCGAGCCTTTACCTTTACCCATCCGAACTTCAGCTGGCTTTTTGGTGATTGGTTTATCTGGAAAAATTCTAATCCAAACCTGACCTTCTCTTTTCATGGCCCGAGTCATTGCAATACGCGCTGCTTCTATCTGCCGGCTGGTAATACGCGAAGCTTCTAATGATTTTATTGCAAATGATCCGAAGGAAATAGTGGAGCCTCTATAGGCGAGTCCGTGAACCCGGCCTTTTTGCATTTTTCTATATACGGTCCTTTTCGGCTGTAACATCTTTTATATCTTTTTTGATATGAACACTAATTATCTCTTTCCACCCCGGTTTCCACCGCCACCAGCGTTATTATTCCGGCGCGGACCACCACCAGGTGCACCTGTTCCGGCATCTCTCCGGTCTCTGCTGCCTGCTTCACCCCGGGCACCATCCCGGCGTCCGCCTCTATCGCCACCTCTGTCACCACGTTCGCCGCGATTATCACCCCGAGGGCCCCGGTCGTTAGAAGGACCATTGGCAGGTTTAGCTTGTTCCTGGTTAGGAGATAAATCTTTCTTACCGTAAATTTCTCCTTTAAAGATCCATACTTTTATTCCTAACTTGCCGTACACTGTTTGCGCTTCTGATAAAGCATAATCGATATCAGCACGCAAGGTATGCAATGGAGTTCTACCTTCTTTATAATGTTCGGTACGAGCCATCTCGGCACCACCTAAACGGCCAGATACTTGCACCTTAATACCTTCAGCACCAACCCGCAAAGCTGCCTGAATAGCTTGCTTCATAGCTCGGCGGAAAGAGATACGAGCTTGTAATTGTTGAGCAATAGATTCTCCTACTAATTTAGCATCCAATTCCGGACGTTTAATTTCGTAGATGTTAATCTGTACATCTTTGCCGGTAATCTTTTTAAGCTCTTCTTTTATTTTATCTACTTCCTGGCCGCCTTTACCAATTACAACACCCGGACGAGCAGTGTTGATAGTAATCGTAATCCGTTTAAGGGTTCTCTCAATTATTATTTTTGAAATACCACCTTTTGGAATACGGGCCAGAATATATTTTCTAATTTTTTCGTCTTCAACGAGCTTTTCTGCGAAATCTTTTCCTCCGTACCAATTAGAGTCCCATCCTTTGACGATACCTAATCTTAAACCTACTGGATTTACTTTTTGTCCCATTTCTACTTTTTATTTCGCGTTATCAGACTCTTTTGAAATTAAAATCGCTTCTTCCGGACGGCTATCTATAATAAGCGTCACGTGATTAGATCTTTTCCGGATGCGGTGACCTCTTCCTTGAGGAGCAGGACGCAAACGTTTCAACATTTTACCTTCGTCTACTTTAATTTCTTTTATATAAAGATTTGAATCTTCGATTCGAGCATCTTCATTTTTTTGTTGCCAATTCGATAAAGCAGATAACAACAGTTTCTCTATTTTCTCCGCACCACTATTTGCTTCAAATTTTAATAAAGCCAGTGCTTTGGTAACATTTTGTCCTCTTACTAAACCTGCCACTAATCGCATTTTGCGAGGTGAGGAAGGAACATTTTTTAATTTAGCTACTGCTTCCATGATTATCTCTTACCTTTATCTTTTTTAGCCACGTGACCTCTGAAATTCCTGGTGGGAGCAAATTCACCTAATTTATGTCCTACCATGTTTTCCGTAACATAAACCGGTATAAACTTATTCCCGTTATGTACTGCAAAAGTATGACCTACAAAATCCGGTGAAATCATGGAGCGGCGTGACCATGTTTTGATAACAGCTTTTTTGCCGCTATCATCCATTGTTGTTACTTTCTTTTCGAGCCTGAAGTCAATATAAGGCCCTTTTTTTAATGATCTTCCCATTTATTTTTTACCTCTATTAACAATCAGGTTCTCTGAATATTTATTCTTATTCCGGGTCTTTTTGCCTTTTGCAAATAAGCCTTTACGAGATCTTGGCTGACCTCCCGAAGATTTACCTTCCCCACCACCCATTGGGTGATCAACCGGGTTCATGGCTACCCCTCTAACCCGTGGACGAATACCTAACCAACGGCTTCTACCAGCTTTACCTAAGTTCACATTCATGTGATCGGAGTTAGAAACAGTGCCCACCGTAGCCATGCAAGTAACCAAAACCATTCTCATTTCGCCTGATGGCAATTTAAGAGTCGCGTATTTACTTTCGCGGGCTACTAACTGTGCGTAAGTACCGGCACTACGAGCTAGTGTACCACCATTCCCTGGCATTAATTCAATATTGTGAACAATAGTACCTAGCGGAATATCAGAAAGAGGTAAACAATTACCTACTTCCGGCGCAACTCCAGGACCGGATATTACTGTTGAATCTACTTTTAAACCGGCCGGAGCTAAAATATAGCTTTTCTCGCCGTCTGCATAAAATAACAGAGCAATTCGCGCGGTTCTATTTGGATCGTACTCAATTGATTTTACAGTTGCTGGAACACCAAATTTGGTTCTCTTGAAATCAATTAACCGGTATTTCTTTTTATGACCTCCACCAATGTAGCGCATAGTCATTTTACCGTCATCATTTCGTCCACCAGATTTTGAAATAGGTGCCAACAAAGATTTTTCCGGCGTTGATGAAGTTATTTCATCAAACTGGGGTGCTACCCGGAATCTTTGACCTGGTGATGTTGGTCTTAGTTTTCTTAATGCCATTTCTATTAATTATTAAATACCGCTATAGAAATCAATTACGTCTCCTGCTTTCAGGCTTACAACTGCTTTTTTAACCATGGGCTTCCGACCACTAACTACACCAGCTTTAGTATTCTTTGTTTTCAATTTACCTTGCGTCCGCATTGTTGTTACTTTCTCCACGGTTACGCCATACAATTTCTCTACCGCTTTTTTTATTTCTACTTTGTTCGCTGTCTTAGCAACTTCAAAAGCATATTTACCTACTTCATTCTGGGCGGTAAATTTTTCTGTAACGATAGGCTTCTTTAATACTTCCATTATTTTGTGCTATAAAGTTGCTCTAATGTTTTTAATGATTCTTCCGTCAGCAGCAATGTATCTGCATTCAAAATATCGTAGGTATTTAAATCTTTCGCTTCAGCTACTTTATAGCCTTTTAAATTCCGGCTGGATAAATAAATATTCTGATTGTTTTGGGCCGTTACAATTAAAGTTTTCCGGCTATTTATTTTCAGATTATTTACTACTTGTACAAAAGCACTGGTTTTAGGAGCATCAATATTTAATGCTTCTATTAATGCTACTTTGTTATTGCGGGCTAATGTAGATAGAGCAGATAAACGCGCTAATTCCTTTAGTTTTTTATTTAATTTGAAGCTGTAATCTTTTGGTCTTGGACCAAACACCCGGCCACCACCAATAAACACCGGCGACTTCATGCTACCGGCACGTGCTCCACCAGTTCCTTTTTGCTTCTTTAGTTTCTTGGTAGTACCCGAAACTTCGTTGCGTTCTTTGGACTTGTGCGTACCTTGACGTTGGTTGGCTAGGTATTGCTTTACATCCAGATACATGGCATGGGTATTAGGCTCAATGCCAAATACGTCTTCCGAAAGGGTTACTTTACGGCCTGTATCCTGTCCTGTGCTATTTATAACAGAAAGCTCCATTTTATTTCTCTAAAACTACAAATGAATTTTTGGCACCTGGAACGGAACCACTTACTACGATTAAATTTTTATCGGCTAATATCCGTAAAACCCGTAAATTTTGGATTTTTACACGATCATTACCCATCCGGCCTGCCATGCGCATACCTTTAAATACACGTGATGGCCAAGAGCAGGCGCCAATGGAACCAGGGTGCCTTAATCGGTTGTGCTGACCGTGGGTTTGGCCACCAACACCGGAGAAGTTATAACGTTTTACAACGCCCTGAAAACCTTTACCTTTTGAAGTGCCCACAACGTCTAAGAACTCTCCTTCTTCGAAAAAATCTACGTTGATGGTATCTCCTAAATTAAATGTACTATCTTCAGTTCTAAACTCAACAACCTTTACTTTTGGAGTTGCGTTTGCTTTTTGGAAGTGTCCTACTTCAGCTTTGTTTGCTAACTTAGCTTTTTTATCACCATAGCCAACTTGAACAGCTGCATAGCCGTCGTTGTCTACTGTTTTTACTTGTGTCACCACACACGGACCTGCTTGGATAAGTGTAGCAGCTACACTTTTCCCATCAGGTGTGAAGAGGCTTGTCATTCCGATTTTTCTACCGATTATTCCAGGCATTCTACTTTCTAATAAATGAATATAAATATATCCCTTCGTTAAGGGAGTGCAAAGATACTATTTTTATATTTCTTTTTGCAACTACTTTTGTAAATTATTTTAAATTAACTATATAAAAAAAGAACCAGCAGGTGCTGGCTCTTTTTTTATATAGTTAATAAGTTATCAAACTTTAATTTCTACATCTACCCCACTCGGCAATTCCAATTTCATTAAAGCATCTACCGTTTTAGAGCTGGTAGAATAAATATCTACTAACCTTTTATAGGTACACAATTGAAACTGCTCTCTTGCTTTTTTATTTACGTGCGGTGAACGCAAAACTGTGTAAATATCCTTTTCGGTAGGCAAAGGAATGGGTCCACTTACAATGGCACCGGTTGTCTTTACTGCTTTCACGATTTTCTCAGCTGATTTATCAACCAAGTTGTGATCGTAAGACTTTAATTTAATTCTTATTTTCTGGTTCATTTTATATAGACTATTTTCCTGTACCTTTTACTTTAGCTACAATACCTTCGGCCAAGTTCTGCGGTACTTGCTCATAATGGGAGAAAGTTAAGTTAGCTGTAGCCCGACCCGATGTAAGTGTTCTAAGATCCGTTACGTAACCGAATAATTCTGATAAAGGCACATCTGCTTTCACTACTTGTGATCCGGCTTTTGTATCCATACCTTTCATTAAACCTCTCCTCCGGTTTAAATCACCCGTTACTGGTCCGGTATATTCATCCGGTGTAATAACCTCAATAGCCATTATTGGTTCCAATAATTTCGGCTTACACTTGCGAGCTGCTTCTCTATAACCTTGCCGCGCTGCTAACTCGAACGATAAAGCATCTGAATCCACATCATGGTAAGACCCGTGGAATAAGCGTACTTTCATAGATTCAATTGGGAACCCAGCTAATACACCTTCTTTCATGGATTCTTCGAAACCTTTCTGGATAGCCGGAATAAATTCTTTTGGGATTACTCCACCAACAATACCGTTAATAAACTCCAAACCTGGTTTATCATCGTCTCTTGGTCCTAATTCAAAAACAATATCACCGTATTTACCACGACCACCCGATTGCTTTTTATAAGTTTCGCGGTGTTCTGTACTTGCAGTAATACTTTCTTTATAAGCAACTTGAGGTGCACCTTGGTTAATTTCCACCTTAAATTCACGACGCATACGGTCCATGATAATTTCAAGGTGTAACTCGCCCATTCCTCTCAAAATAGTCTGACCGGTTTCCTGATCAGTATGAACTTTAAGAGTTGGGTCTTCCTCTACTAATTTACCAATGGCCATACCCATTTTATCGGCATCCGCCTGCGTTTTAGGCTCAATAGCGTAACCGATTACGGGTTCCGGGAAATCCATTGCTTCGAAAACTATTTTAGCTTCCTGAGCACACAGCGTATCACCAGTTTTGATATCTTTAAATCCTACTACAGCACCAATATCTCCTGCACCTAAACGCTCAATTGCATTTTGCTTATTAGCGTGCATTTGGAAAATACGAGAGATACGCTCTTTGTTATTAGATCGGGTATTATAAACGTAAGAACCTGATTCTAAAACGCCGGAGTAAGCTCTGATAAAGCAAAGACGACCTACAAAGGGATCTGTAGCAATTTTAAAAGCTAAAGCAGCAAATGGTTCTTGTTCGGACGGCTTCCGAGATACTTCAGCCCCAGTATCCGGATTAATTCCGGTAATACTTTCTTTATCTAAAGGCGACGGACACAATGCCATAACATAATCCAGCATGGTTTGTACACCTTTGTTTTTGAAGGAAGAGCCGCATAGCATAGGCACAATAGCCATGTCGATAGTTGCTTTCCGAAGCGCATTCATGATTTCGTCTTCTGTGATCGTTGACGGATCATCGAAATACTTTTCCATTAATGTTTCATCATAATCGGCTACGGCTTCCAATAATTTTTCACGGTATTCAGTTGCTTCTTCCAGCATATCGTCCGGAATAGGAACTTCTCTAAAAGTCATGCCTTTATCGTGCTCATTCCATTCAACTCCCCGGAAATTAACTAAATCTACAACGCCTTTGAAATCGTCTTCTGCCCCTATTGGTAATTGTAATGCTACAGCATTGCTGCCTAGCATCTCTTTTACCTGCTTGCAAACAGCTAAGAAGTCAGCCCCGGAACGGTCCATTTTATTTACAAAACCAATACGGGCTACATTGTAGTTATTGGCTAAACGCCAGTTAGTTTCAGACTGAGGTTCTACCCCATCCACGGCACTAAATAAAAATACTAAACCATCTAATACCCGAAGCGAGCGGTTTACCTCTACGGTAAAATCCACGTGACCTGGCGTATCAATAATGTTTATATGGTATTTATCACCTTTGTATTCCCAATCTACCGTTGTGGCAGCCGAAGTAATGGTAATACCACGCTCCTGCTCCTGCTCCATCCAGTCCATCGTAGCCGCACCATCGTGCACCTCTCCAATTTTATGGCTGACACCGGCATAGTATAGAATGCGCTCGGTAGTAGTAGTTTTACCAGCATCGATGTGCGCCGCTATACCAATATTTCTTGTGTATTTTAAATCGCGTGCCATTAATTAAAATCTAAAATGTGAGAAGGCTTTGTTGGCCTCTGCCATTCTGTGTGTATCATCTTTTTTCTTTACTGCAGCACCTTCACCTTTGGCAGCGGCAATAATTTCACCCGCTAATTTATCAGTCATGGTTTTTTCGCCGCGTCTTCTTGCGTACAAAATCATCCACTTAATACCCAATGAAATTTTGCGGTCTGGTCTTACTTCAGTAGGAACCTGGAAAGTAGCACCACCTACCCGCCGGCTTTTTACTTCCACGCCCGGCATGATATTGTTTAAAGCCTTTTTCCATTGCTCTAAACCATTCTCTTTGGTACGTTTTTCTACTGTTTCACAAGCATCGTAGAATATATTATATGCTATACTCTTCTTGCCATCGTACATCAAGTAGTTCACAAAACGTGTTACTAATGTTTCTTTGTACTTTGGATCCGGAAGAAGAAGTCTTTTTTTAGGTTTTGCTTTTCTCATTTTATTAATACTGTCTTATTATTTTTTCTTACCTGGCGCTGGTTTACCACCTTTAGCGGCTGGTTGTCCTGGTTTTGGACGTTTTGCACCGTATTTCGATCTTCTTTGCAATCTACCGCTTACACCGGCAGTATCTAAAGCACCACGAATAATGTGATAACGAACTCCTGGTAAGTCTTTTACCCGGCCTCCTCTTATGAGCACAATTGAGTGTTCCTGTAAGTTATGACCTTCACCTGGTATGTAAGCGTTTACCTCTTTCCCATTTGTTAAGCGCACACGGGCAACTTTACGCATAGCGGAATTAGGTTTCTTAGGGGTTGTTGTATAAACCCTGGTGCACACCCCTCGTCTCTGTGGACAAGAATCTAAGGCGGGAGACTTTGACTTAGTAGTCAGTTTCTCTCTTCCTTTTCGTACTAATTGTTGTATAGTAGGCATTTACTAAATTTTTATAGAATTCTTCTTCTCAAAATTTTTGGTCTGCAAAGGTATAAAATCCTTTTGCATTTTCAAACTTTTATTTTTATAAATGATTAAGCTTCACCGATATTCCCCCCAAAGTTCATGGGAAAGTGCGGCTCATCATCAGTACTTTTAATTTCGCCAAAGCTTGCCTCAAAGCGGTTGATATTATCCGCCAGAGCCGCTAAAAATCGTTTAGCGTGCTCTGGGGTAATAACTATTCTTGATTTTACTTTAGCTTTCGGGATACCAGGCATCAACCGGATAAAATCAATTACAAATTCACTGTTGGAATGTGCAATCATGGCCAGGTTGGCATATTCGCCTTCAGCGATTTCTTCGCTCAGCTCAATATTAATCTGGTTTTCCTTTGGAGCTTCTTTTGCCATTGTTATCGGTTTTGTAATTCGGCCTGACGAGCTTTCGTAGCAGCTTTCGATTCCACCAAGTTGTCGTATTCTTCTTGCGAACCTACAATTAATTTGGTGTACTCTCTTAAACCAGTACCAGCTGGTATCAGGTGACCCACAATAACGTTTTCTTTTAAGCCTAACAATTCATCAGCTTTACCTCTGATGGCAGCTTCGCTTAATACTTTGGTGGTTTCCTGGAAGGAAGCGGCCGAGATAAAGCTTTGCGTACCCAATGAGGCTTGCGTAATACCTTGTAAGGTTGGCCGGGAAACCGCTGGCTGCGCATCCCGTACGGTTACCAGACGTAAGTCACGACGTTTCAGACTGGAGTTTTCATCCCGCAATCTTCTGGCCGTTACAATTTGTCCTGGCTTCAATTCGGCAGAATCTCCGGCATCTTCCACTACTTTCATATCAATGATCATATCATTTTCTTCAATGAAAGTAATTTTATCTACCACCTGATTTTCTAGGAACGAAGTATCACCTGGATCAATCACACCTACTTTCTGCATCATCTGACGCACAACTACTTCAATGTGTTTGTCGTTGATTTTCACCCCTTGCAACCGGTATACTTCCTGAATTTCATTCACCAGATACTCTTGTACGGCACCTGGTCCCTGGATATTCAGAATATCATTTGGCGTAATGGCACCATCAGATAAAGGCATACCGGCCCGGATAAAGTCATTATCCTGCACTAAAATGTGTTTCGATAATGGCACCATGTATTTTTTCTTCACGCCATCTTTCGACTCAATGAAGATTTCCCGATTACCCCGTTTAATACCACCGTACGTTACCACACCATCAATTTCCGATACTACCGCCGGATTTGACGGGTTCCGGGCTTCGAATAATTCCGTTACCCGAGGCAGACCACCGGTAATATCCCGGGTTTTACCAATTGCCCGCGGTATTTTAGATAAAATCTGACCAGCTTTAATGGTTTCGCCATCTTCCACGTTAATGTGGGCACCTACCGGAATATTGTAGCTTTTTTGCTCGCCGTTGCTGGCGCGCACGCCAATAGCCGGGTTTTGAGTTTTATCTTTCGTTTCGATAATTACCTTTTCCCGGTGACCGGTTTGCTCATCCGATTCTTCGCGGTACGTTACGCCTTCAATTAACGCTTCGTATTCGATGGTTCCGTCGTATTCTGAAAGGATTACCGCATTATATGGATCCCATACGCATATTTCATCGCCTTTGGTAATTGCCTGACCTTCTTCAACCATTAAGAAGGAGCCATAAGGAACGTGATTGCTGATTAATACTTTACCAGAACCTAGTTCTACTACCCGCACTTCACCTGAACGACCCATTACTACTTTTACCGGTGTACCTTCGTTGTTGATGGTTTCAATGGTCCGTACATCTTCAAATTCAATGTTACCATTAAATTTAGCCCGGATAGCCGCATCAACTGCAATGTTGGAGGCGGTACCACCCACGTGGAAAGTACGTAATGTTAACTGGGTACCTGGTTCACCAATAGACTGCGCAGCAATTACCCCAACGGCTTCGCCTTTCTGCACCATGCGGCCAGAGGCTAAGTTACGTCCGTAGCAACGGGCACAAATACCGCGTTTGCTTTCGCAGGTTAGTACCGAACGAATTTCCACGGTTTCAATGCTGGTTGCATCAATACGTTTCGTAATTTCTTCGGTAATCTCGCCACCGGCTTCCAAAATAATATTACCTGATATTGGATCAACAATATCATGTACGCCCACCCGGCCTAAAATTCTTTCGGAAAGTGACTCTACAATATCTTCATTGTCTTTCAGCGCACTTACTTCCAGACCTCTTAAAGTACCGCAGTCCACTTCGTTCACAATAACATCTTGCGATACGTCCACCAAACGACGGGTTAAGTAACCAGCATCCGCTGTTTTCAATGCTGTATCTGCCAAACCTTTACGGGCACCGTGAGTAGAAATAAAGTACTCGATAACGTCTAGTCCTTCTTTGAAGTTAGACAAAATCGGGTTTTCAATAATCTCCCCTACCGAACCTTGCAACGATTTCTGCGGCTTCGCCATCAGACCCCGCATACCACCTAATTGACGAATTTGCTCACGGGAACCACGGGCGCCGGAGTGCATCATCATATAGATAGAGTTAAACCCTTGATCGTCTTTTTCCAGACGGCCCATCAGGGTTTCGGTAATCTGATTGTTAATCCGCGTCCAGATATCAATTACCTGGTTGTACCGTTCGTTATCGGTGATCAGACCCATGGAGTAGTTGGCCCAAACAGCATCAACATCTTTTTTGGCCTGCGCTACTAATATATCTTTCTCTTTCGGGATTACGATATCACCCAGACCCATTGACAGACCGCCTTTATAAGCCGACTGGAAGCCTAAAGTTTTGATATCATCCAGGAACTGGGCAGTACGTGCCATACCCGTTACTTTAAATACCCTCGAGATAATTTGCTGTAACTTTTTCTTTGTTAATAATTCATCTACAAAACCTACTTCTTCCGGAACGAATTGGTTGAATAACACGCGACCAGCAACAGTTTCAATTAATTTGGAAACCAGCTGTTCGTTTTCGTCCATAATGGTAGTTCTTACTTTAATGAAAGCATGTTTAGATAAACGGCCTTCATTAATGGCAATTACTACTTCTTCTGCTGAATAGAAAGACATACCTTCACCAACAATCTTCTCGTTTTCAGTCGTGCGTTTCCCTTTAGTTACATAATACAAGCCTAAAACCATGTCCTGCGATGGTACCGCAATCGGTGCACCGTTGGCTGGGTTCAGGATATTATGCGACGCCAACATCAACATAGAGGCTTCCAGGATAGCTGCCGGTCCCAGGGGAACGTGTACTGCCATTTGGTCACCGTCAAAGTCAGCGTTAAAAGCTGTACAAACTAATGGGTGTAACTGGATTGCTTTCCCTTCAATAAGTTTTGGTTGGAAAGCCTGGATACCTAAACGGTGAAGCGTAGGAGCCCGGTTTAACAGAACTGGGTGACCTTTCAACACGTTTTCTAATATATCCCAAACTACCGGATCTTTGCGATCAACAATTTTCTTCGCTGATTTCACGGTTTTAACAATACCCCGCTCGATCAGTTTACGAATAATAAAGGGTTTGAAAAGCTCCGCCGCCATGTTTTTCGGCAGACCGCATTCATGCAGCTTCAATTCCGGACCTACCACAATAACCGAACGACCAGAATAGTCAACCCGCTTACCTAATAAGTTCTGACGGAAACGACCTTGCTTACCTTTTAGCATATCCGAAAGAGATTTCAGAGCCCGGTTACCTTCGGCCCGAACTGCGTTTACTTTACGGGAGTTGTCGAACAAAGAGTCAACCGCTTCCTGTAACATACGCTTCTCGTTCCGCAGAATTACTTCGGGCGCTTTAATTTCGATCAGACGTTTCAAACGGTTGTTCCGGATGATAACGCGACGATATAAGTCATTTAAATCAGAGGTAGCGAAACGGCCACCATCCAATGGCACCAACGGACGTAATTCCGGCGGAATAACCGGCACCATACGGATTACCATCCACTCCGGTCTGTTTTCAATACGGGTACTGGCATCACGGAAAGCTTCTACTACCCGCAAACGTTTTAGCGCTTCGGCTTTACGTTGTTGGGAAGTTTCGTGGGCTGCTGAGTAAC